>Ga0209382_10000616_pt1 | contig 58167 bp, 50 predicted proteins | sample SoiMetdeltSBSDD5_FD_187599 | JGI IMG/M metagenome (GOLD analysis project Ga0209382, IMG submission 187599) | Bulk soil microbial communities from a Populus tree surrounding site in Tennessee, USA - Soil MetaG P. deltoides SBSDD5 (SPAdes) (version 2) | ecosystem: Environmental > Terrestrial >...
GGATATGTCGACGCCTTTCGAAAACTCCATCCGGACGATCGAGGCCTGAGCTTCCCGGTCTGGGATCCTCACGTCCGCCTCGATTACGTGTTCGCATCGGCCGGCCACGGGGACCGCTTGCTGACGTGCGAGGTCGTACGTCCGTCATCGGCTGAGCAGGCTTCCGATCACTTTCCGCTGCTTGCCGAGATCGCGGATAATCAAGGTTTACCAGCGCACGAACCACCGCGATAGAGACAACGAGGCGCATGATGTCCACGACCGCTTCATCTTTCCCCGTCACCCAGGAACCGATCGCGAGCGCGGCCCAGCCGGCCGCGGCCCCGATCCTCGACGCCGCCTTCGCAGGCGTTCGCCGTGTGCCGGAGCCGGTGAACGATCCGAACCGCACCTACGCGCCGGGCACGCCCGAGCGTGCCGAGCTCAAGGCGCGCCTGAAAACGATGGCCGCCGAGCGCATCGAGATCCCGCTCGTCATCGGCGGCAAGGAAATCCGCACCGGCAGGATCGCCCAGGCCGTGATGCCGCACGACCACAGCCACGTGCTGGCGGACTATCACCTCGCCGACCCGGAGCACGTTCAGCAGGCGATCGCGGCCTCCGCGGTCGCACGCCGTGAGTGGGCGAGCTGGCCCTGGGAGGATCGGGCCGCGGTGATCCTGCGCGCCGCCGAGTTCCTGGCGACGAGCTGGCGTTCGACGATCGTGGCGGCGACGATGCTCGGTCAGTCGAAGACGGCGTTCCAGGCCGAGATCGACGCGGCGTCGGAGATGATCGATTTCTGGCGCTTCAATGCGTACTTCGCGCAGGAGCTCTACCACGAGCAGCCCGTGAGCAGTCCCGGCATGTGGAACCAGATGGAGTACCGCGCGCTCGAGGGCTTCATCTACGCGATCTCGCCGTTCAACTTCACCGCGATCGGCGGCAATCTCACCACCGCGCCGGCACTGATGGGCAACACGATCGTCTGGAAGCCCGCGGCGACGGCGATGCTGAGCGGCTACTACACGCTGCGGGTGCTGGAAGAAGCCGGCCTGCCTCCGGGCGTGATCAACCTCGTGCCGGGCGACTCGGCGCAGATCACCGGGATCCTGCTCGATTCTCCGGAGCTCGCGGGCGTGCACTTCACGGGCAGCACCGCGGTCTTCAACAGCCTGTGGAAGACGGTCGGGGAGAACGTGGGCAAGTACCGCGGCTACCCGCGGCTGGTCGGCGAGACCGGCGGCAAGGACTTCATCGTGGCGCACCCCTCGGCCGATCCCGCGGCGCTGGCGGTGGCGATCGCGCGCGGCGGCTTCGAGTATCAGGGACAGAAGTGCTCGGCCGCGAGCCGCGTCTACGTCCCGGAGTCGCTCTGGAACGAGGTCCGCGATCGCACCGTCGGGATGATGCAGGAGCTCAAGGTCGGCGACGTCCGCGATTTCCGCAACTTCGTCGGCGCGGTCATCGATCAGAAGGCCTTCACCAAGATCAGCGGGTACCTGGACGATGCGAAGAAAAATGCGCGGGTGCTGCAGGGCGGAACCGCCAAGGGCGACGAGGGGTACTTCATCCACCCCACGCTGATTCAAACCGAGGATCCGGGCTATCGCACCATGTGTGAGGAGATCTTCGGGCCGGTGGTCACCGCGTACGTCTATCCGGACGCGAAGTGGCACGACACGCTGGCGACCGTCGATCGTACTTCGCCATATGCGCTCACGGGTGCGATCTTCAGCCGCGATCGCAAAGCCGTGCGTGAAGCCACCAGCGCCCTCAGGAACGCCGCCGGCAACTTCTACGTCAACGACAAGCCCACCGGCGCCGTCGTCGGCCAGCAGCCCTTTGGCGGAGCGCGCGGCTCGGGCACCAACGACAAGGCGGGATCGAAGCTGAATCTCGTGCGGTGGGTCAACGCGCGAACCGTGAAAGAAACCTTCGCGCCGCCCCGCGACTACAAGTACCCATTCATGGCCGAGGAGTGATTCCCCGGGGTCGTTCTTGCTGAGAGCGAGCGAAGCGAGCCCACCGGAGCGGAGCGGGGGAGCGGGGGCCCCGCCCCTCGACTTGCGCTCAGGGCGCCCTGAGCATGGTCGAAAGGCGCGAGCGACGGTGTAAGGGGGCTCCGGGGGACGAAGTCCCCCGGACTTTCAGCGAGCGAAGCGAGCCCACCGGAGCGGAGCGGGGCAGCGGGGCCCCGCGAGCGACGGTGTAAGGGGGCTCCGGGGGACGAAGTCCCCCGGACTTGACTAGACGTCGGACGTTTGTGCCTTGCGGAGCGTCGCCAGGATCTGGCGCGTCAATTCATCTGGCAGGCACGGCTTGGGGATGAAGCCCTCGGCGCCCGCAGCCAGCGCGCGTTCCTTCGCATCGCTCAGCACGTGCCCGGTCATCATCAACACCGGGATGTGACGTGTGCGCGGATTCGCTTTGAGCTCCTTGATCGCATCCCAGCCGCTCAAGCCGGGAAGCGCGGCGTCCATCAGGATGATCGAAGGTTGGAGTTCATCGGCCATCTGCAGTCCCCGGACTGCGTCGGCGGCACCGGCGACGCGGAGTCCGTTGAATTCGAGATACTCCGAATACATCTCGCGTGCATCGTCAAAGTCTTCAACGAGCAGTACCAGCGGGGTCTCGGGGGATATGGCCACAGGAACGATCGACCGCAGTATAGCAGGGGGGCACGGCGACTCCCGATGACAATTCCACTGATCCGAACGGCTCCTGTCGTCGAAATCGTCATGATTTTCAGCGCAAAATGCTGAGCCCTGCGGTCCCCCGACTCGACCGCGACCCACGCGTCGTGATGAGTCGGACGACGCTGACGCTGATGATTGGGGTGATTGCTGCTGCTGCAGTGACGCTCTATCTGATGGGTCGGGTACCGATCTGCAAGTGCGGCCACGTCAAGCTCTGGCACGGGATCGTCAACAGTTCGGAGAACTCCCAGCACCTGTCCGACTGGTACACCTTCACGCACATCATCCACGGCTTCGCGTTCTACGGCCTGCTGTGGCTCGTCGGCCGGCGATGGTCAGTCGGAACACGACTGGTGATGGCGGTGGTGGTCGAGTCGGGGTGGGAGATTCTCGAGAACACGGATCTCGTCATCAACCGCTATCGCGAGGCCACCATCTCGCTCGACTACTACGGCGACAGCGTGATCAACTCGGTCTCCGACATCCTCGCGATGGTCTGCGGCTTCGTTCTGGCCGCACGCCTGCCGATCTGGTCCATCGTCGCGCTGACGGTCGCCATGGAGGTCGGCGTCGCGTACTTCATTCACGACAACCTGCTGCTGAACATTTTGATGCTGCTGTATCCGCTCGACGCGGTGCGGCGATGGCAGGCGGGGGGATGACCATCGTCAACTCCCAACGATCCAACGATCCAACGTTCCAACGATCCAACGATCCAACGATCCAACGATCCAACGATCCAAGGGAGCCGTTCGCGCAAGTGGAGTAGAAGTCGTGCCAACGAGCTAGTCGGTGCGGCTTTCACCCCGCTCGCTCGAGCGGTTTCCCTTGGATCGTTGGATCGTTGGATCGTTGGGAGTTGATCCCGTCACTGAGCCTGGCGCGTCAAGAGCCCGCGCGCGCGCAACCAGTTCGTGAGCAGCACCGGCCACTGACCGAGCGCGGGGTCTCCGAGCGCGAGGCCGACGCCGTGCGGGCCGTTCTCGAAGATGTGCATTTCTGCCGGCACCTTGGCCTTTCGAAGCGCGAGGTAGAACCGCACGCTGTTCTCGGGCAGGACGCCGGTGTCGGCGTTGGTGTGGAAGAGGAATGTCGGGGGCGTCTGCGGCGTGACGTGCAGTTCGTTCGACAGCAGCTCGATCAACTTCGGATCGGGCTGCTCGCCGATCAGGTTGCGCACCGAGCCGGCGTGGGTGACGCCCGCTTCGAACGTGATCACTGGATAACCCAGGATCAGGAAGTCCGGACGGCTGCTCGCTCGATCGATTGGATCCGCCGCCGAAGCGTTGCCGGCATCGAAGCGGGTCCCCGCGGTCGCGGCGAGGTGACCACCCGCCGAGAATCCCATCAGGCCGATTCGATCGGCGTTGACGCCGTACTCCTGCGCACGACTGCGCACCAGCCGCATCGCACGCTGCGCATCACCGAGCTCGATCGGATGCCGATACTTCGGTCCGAGCCGGTACTTCAGCACGAACGCCGAGACGCCCATCGCGTTGAAATACGCCGCGACCTGGCGCCCTTCATGATCCATCGCCAGCGCGCCATACCCGCCGCCTGGCGCCACGACGACGCCTGTGCCGGTGGCGGCGCGTGCGGCACGGTAAATCGTCAACGTCGGTCGATCGACATCCTCGGTTCCCAGCGCGCCGGGCGCTTGTCCCTCCCAGAGCGGAATTTCCTGCGGCGCCGCGTTCAAGGCATTTCGAGCTGGCGGCGCCGGTGCGGGCTGCGCTGTAGCGGTTGAAACAATTGTCAAGAAGACGAGAAGGATCGAAGCGTGCTTGAAGAATCGATTCACGCGCGAAGCGTACAACAGCCCGACTGGAGCGCCAACTCTCGAGCTGTTGCTCGGAGAAGTCGAGGGACTGGATCGGTGCATCCGGCAAACTGGATCGAAGCTGCACGCTACCGGTAACGATACCGAGCCTTTACAACGTCGACTGGCAAAACTCCCGCTGAAAATGTGTTGCCCCGGAATGATGTGGCGGTGCAGCGCGGGACGCTGCATGGCACATCCGGTGCTCTGGTATCCGCGGCGCCAGCTTCCCATTCGGTCCCCCATCGTGGCTGAGCTCGATCCTCCCCGACGGTCGACACAAGAAGACACACAAGCTGGCGTGGCAACTCATCGCAATGCGAAATGGAGCGGTGCTGTCTGTTTCGTTTTGCGGGGCTGGGTCTCGTGCGCGCACTGACCTTGAACAAAGGAGGGTTTGCGGGTCGTGCTCTTTCGTGGTCGGGTTCAACTCGTCGTCATCTATGTCTGAAAGTATCGGAGGAGACCTGTGAGTCAGTGTATTCACCGCCACGGTGCACGGCGGTCGTTCATCTTCGCGGCATTCATTGCGTTTTGCCTCGCCGCCGTGCCCATTCATGCTCAAGTCCTCTACGGCAGCATCGTCGGCAACGTCAACGATCCGCAGGGTTCGTTCGTTCCCGGCGTAACCATTACCGCGACTAACACCGGTACCGGCGCCAAAGCCGAGACGGTGACCGATGGAACCGGCGCTTACACGCTGCGCAATCTGTTGCCCGGCGTCTACGACGTCAGCGCCTCGCTGACCGGCTTCCGTGAACACCAGGAGAAGGGCGTCAACGTCACCGCGGGCAACCCGGTACGCGTCAACGTCACGCTCGCCATCGGCACGCTGAGCGAGGTGGTTCAGGTCGTCAGCGAGAAGACGCTCCTGCAGACGGACAAAGCCGACCTCCACACCGAGCTCGGATCCCAGGAAATCACCAACCTGCCCCTGAACGTCTACCGGAACTACCAGGCCCTGATGAACCTGGTGCCCGGGGCGACGCCCTTCCAGGAGCAGAACGCGACCATCGACACGCCAGGCCGCTCACTGCGCACCTGGGTCAACGGCACCCAGCCGAACAGCAACGCCACGCGCATCGACGGCGCTGTCTCCGTGAACATCTGGCTGCCGCATCACGTGGGCTACATCCAGCCCGCAGAAACGATCGATACCGTCAACATCGCCACCAACAATTTCGACGCCGAGTACGGGATGGCGGCCGGCGCGGCCTCGACAGTGGTCACCAAGTCGGGCACCAACGACCTGCGCGGTTCGGCGTTCTTCTTCCGCAACCAGGACGAGTTCAACGCCAACAGCTTCAACAACGACGCGTTCAACCTGCCCAAGGACGACCAGACGCGGAACACCTACGGCGGCACGCTTGGCGGCCCGGTCGTGAAGAACAAGTTCTTCTACTTCGGATCGCTGGAGCGGTACGAGGAACGGCGCTCGCTGCGCCAGAACTTCACGGTGCCGACGGCGGCGATGCGGCAGGGGGACTTCAACGAGGTGGCCGCGAACTACCCGACGTTCCGGCTGTTCAATCCGTTCACGGGAGCCGCGAGCGGTGCCGGCCGCGAGCAATTCGCCAACTTCACGATTCCGTCGAACCTGATCAGTCCGATCGCGCAGAAGGTGATGGCGTTCTACCCGGTGCCCGACCCGACGCGCGACATCAACTCGAACCAGATCCTGGACGACTACACCCGCCAAGTGCCGTACTCGGTCGACCGCGACAATTACGACACCAAGTTCACCTGGCAGCAGTCGGCGTCGCACTCGATCTGGGGCAAGTTCTCGATGCTGAACGCCAAGGTGCACGACAATTTCATCCTCGGCTTCGATCCGGGCAGCCTCGGCGACACCAAGGTCTACGTCGCCACCGCCGGCCACACCTGGACGTTGGGTCCGACGCTGATCCTCGACGGCAACTTCGGCGCGAACATCCAGAACCAGACGGTAAGGGGGCCGGACTTCGGCACCAACTACGGCATCGACCTCGGGATCCCCGGCGTCAACGATCCCAATGACATTCGCGCCAGCGGCCTGCCCACCTTCGAGAACGGCTACACCATCGGCGGCACGCCGAACTGGATGCCGCTCGATCGCAAGGAGCGCAGCTTCACCTTCAGCTCGGCGCTGACCAAGGTCATCCCGCATCACGACCTGCGCCTTGGCGTCGACGTCGTCCATCACCGCCTGAATCATCGCCAGGCCGAGTTCGGCAGCTACGGGCTGAAGGGCGGCTTCAGCTTCAGTAACGACACGACCGGCGCCCCGGGCTACGTTTCGCCGGGCTTCAACAACTTCGCCGGCTTCCTGCTCGGCCTGCCGTCGTTCTATGCCAAGGACGAGCAGCCGATCGAGATGACCGGCCGCGAGTGGCAGAGCGCGATCTACCTCCAGGATCGCTGGGCGGTGAACAGCAAGCTCACCGTGGCTGGCGGCCTGCGGGTCGAGAACTACCCGCTCATGACCCGCAAGGACAGCGGCATCGAGCGCCTCGACTACAGCACCTATACGATGCTGCTCGGCGGCCTCGGCGACGTGCCGAAGGACGTGGGCATCAACCTGCAGAAGTGGTACCTCGCGCCGCGCGTCGGGGCGATGTATCGCATCACGCAGAACCAGGTGATGCGCGCCGGCATCGGCCAGACCATCAACCCTCTGCCCTGGTCGCGCCCGATGCGGGGCTCGTTCCCGTTCGACATCAGCTACAACAACACGGCGGACCAGTTCATGTACCTGGGCACGCTGGCGCAGGGCATTCCTGACGTGCCGATTCCCGACATCAGCTCGGGACGCGTGAAGCTGCCGCAGGGCATCTTTGTCCGGTCGCCGAATCCGGACCAGGTCGATCGCGGAACGATCAAGCAGTGGAACGTCGCCTACGAATATCGCTGGCCGTTCGACGTCGCGACCGAGTTCGCGTATGTCGGCACTGCCACCGACGGCGGCTACGCTGACCTGAACATCAACTACGGCACGCCTGGCGGCGGCAACGCGTCGCGGCAGTTCTTCGCCCTGGCGGGGAACACCGCCATCAACGACTGGGCGTCGCGCACCAAGAGCCGGTACCACGGCCTGCAGATCGCCATCAACCGGCCATTCAGCAAGGGCCTGTTACTCAAGGGCGCTTACACGCTGAGCAAGTCGAAGAACATGGCGGACGAAGATGGCTGGGTTGGCCTCGACTACAACAGCCCGCTGGTCTACGACCAGAACTTCGCGACCGCCGGCTTCGACCGCACGCACGTGTTCCAGATGGGCTTCGTGTATTCGTTGCCCTGGCTCCACGACTCCAAGGGAGTGGCTGGAACGGTGCTCGGCGGCTGGCAGCTGAACGGCATCTTCGCCGCCTACTCGGGCACGCCGTACTCCATCGGCGGTACCAACGACGCATTGAACTGCCCGAACTGCGGCTCGATTCGCGTCAACATCAGCCAGGATCCGGAACCGACCGGCTCGGTTGGATCGGCCACCGAACCGTACTACCCGGTGTCGATCTTCTCGCAGCCGAGCGGCATCGACGTCGCGGGCTTCGGCAACAGCGGCCGCAACGCTTTCCGGCGTCCGCCGGTGCAGAACCTCGACTTGTCGCTCTTCAAGAGCTTCCCGATCGGCCGCGTCCGCCCGGAGCTGCGCATCGAGGCGTCGAACATCCTCAATCACCCCAACTGGGGCGCGCCGGTCACCGGGATCACGGCGAACAACTTCATGCTGTTCACTCCGGCCAGCGTGGAAAATGGCACGAACTCACCCGGAGCGCGAAGATTCCAAATCGCGCTGAGAATGCAGTTTTAGGCTGAGGTCCGGGGCGCGTTGCTCCCCGGACCTGTGTGTTTCCTGCTGAGCGCCGTTGCCGGGTGGTGACGGCGCGCTTTTTTGCCTGGGACCTTAAACTACCGATCTGTGACCAGCCAAGTGCTGTGGATCCTCGTGGCGATGCTGCTGAGCGGCCAGTCATCTGATCTCGTCCGCCGCAGCCAGGCGGCCGCCGCGGCCATGCAGAAGGGCAGCTTCGACGAGGCGGCGCGCATGTATCAGGAGCTCGTGCATGCGGTGCCGGGCGATGCGGGTCTGCTGATGAATCTGGGGATGGCGCTGGCGATGGGGGGCCACGAGGCGGAGGCCATCGGCCCGCTCGAACGCGCGATCGAGCTGAAGCCCGCGCTCGTTCCCGCGCAGCTGTTTCTCGGGTCCAGCTATCTCGCGCTCGGGGAAGCGGGGAAGGCGGTGGCGCCGCTCAAGCGAGCGGTGGCGGCGGAACCGTCCAACGTCGAATATCGGCGGCTCCTCGCGCGTGCGTATGTGGAATCGAATCGCGCCATGGATGCGGTCGGGGAACTGCGAGCCGTCACCGATCTCAATCCGAAACTGCCCGCAGCCTGGTACGCACTCTTTCATGCGTATAACGACGTGGCGCAGGAGGCGATTGGGAGCTTCGCGGACAACTCGGCGCCCACAGGTTGGCAGGATCTCCTTCTTGCCGATGCCCTGGCGTCGGACGGCCGCTTCGCGGACGCCTATCCCGTCTATCGTGATGTGCTGGCCGTTCTGCCGTCGATGGTCACCATTCACGATGCGATTGCACGCATCTACGACCAGACCGGGCATCCCGATTGGGCCTCGATCGAGCGGACGAAGGGCCAGCTCTCCCTCGCGCAGTGCGCAAAGCGGCAGGCGCTCTGTGCGTTTCGTGCCGGCCGCTATCGAACGGCGTTGAGCGCAGCCGGCGCGGCCAAAGATCCCGAGTCCCGCTACTGGCGGGCGCGGGCGGCAACCGAGCTGACCAAGGAAGCGCTCGGGCGCCTCGACAAGCTCCCGGACTCACGTGAACGCCGTGAAGTTCGCGCTGCGATCGCCACCGCCGATCGGCGCAACCCCGACGCGGTGATCGAGCTGAAGGCCGCTCTCCAGTTTGCGCCAAGGGACGTGGCGCTGATCGGTCAGCTCGGGACGGCGCTCTATCTCTCGCGGGAGTACGAACCCGCGCTCGCCATGCTCGAACCAATCATGGAGCAGCCGCCGGCGAACGAGGACGTGCGGGTGTTGACCGCCTACGGCGACTCGCTGCTGCAGATCGATCGCGTCGAGGACGCGGTGCGTTACCTGCGCCGGGCGTTCACGGCGGACACCTCGGATCGGGCCGCATCTCTATCACTCGCGCGCGCGTACATTCGACAGGAGGATTTCCGCGCCGCGCTCCCGCTCCTGGAGTGGCAGCTGGCCGGCGACACCGACGGCAGCGTGCACGTGCTGCTCTCGCGCGCGCTCGCGGGTCTCGGTCAGACGGAGAAAGCCGAGGCGATGCTCGCGAAATCGCAGGAGATCCAGCGGGCGGCACAGCAGCGGGCCGAGGAGGCGGGGAAGCGCACGATTACGGCGCCGAAATAGTCAGGCGCTTACAGCAACGAGGCGGCTAGTAGCCGTCAATCAGCATTCTTTGATTTGCGGGCGGGGGCCCCACCCCCCGCCCGCTCGCGTGGGGCCCCGCGACGCAAACCGAAGTAATGCTGACAGGACGCGAAAAACTAGCTCGTTGCTATTCCCGCTCTTTGATCTCGACGACGCCGTTTGGCCCGACCTTCTCGACGACCTGTTTCACGCCAGACGGCCACTCGACCCGCACCGTCACCGGCGTTGTTGCACTGCCAAGTCCTAAATGCACGCCCGCATCTGAAGACGACGCATACCCCGCCGCCGTCGTCATGACCCGCACCTGATCATTGACAATGACACGCGCACCGATTCCGTCGCGGTTGCTGCGTGTGCCGGTCAGGCGGACCGTCAGCCATGAGTTGCGTGCGGCGCTCTCGTTGTGCCACAGCTCGGGCTGGCCGCCGAGGACCAGAACGACGATGTCTGAACGTCCGTCGGCATCGAAGTCGGCGACCCCGCAGCCGCGATGGACGGCGATTGCGTCGCCAAAACCCGATTCAACCGTCGCGTCGCGAAACCGTCCGCGCCCGTCGTTCATGAAGAGGCTGTTGGCCTGTTGCCATCCCGTCGCCTCGGAGCGTTCGATTCGATCGTTGGGATGCGAGTTCGCGGTGAAGAGATCCTTGGCGCCATCGTTGTCGGCGTCGATGAAGACCGTGCACCAGCCCGACAGCCGCGACGACAGCCGGCCGACGCCGCTCGAGGCCGTGGCTTCGACAAAGGTCCCCGGTCGCGTGCGTGAATCGTTGCGAAAGAGTGGGAACGTCTCGCCGGAGATGCCGGTCAGATGGATATCCTCCCAGCCGTCGTTGTCGTAGTCCTGAAAATCGACACCCATCCCGGAAATCGGGCGGCCGGATTCGGGAACGGCCACGCCGGCCGTCAAGGCCGCTTCGGTAAAGGTGCCATCACCGTTGTTCCGGAAGAGGAAGTTGGGGACAGTGTCGTTGGTCACGAACGCATCGACGTCGCCGTCGTGGTCATAGTCGGCGAACGCGACGCTCATGCCCTTGCCGACGTGCTTGGCGATGCCGCTCGGTCCGGAGACGTCCTCGAACGTGCCGTCGCCGCGATTCCTGTAAAGACGGTTGGGCAGGCCCTCGAAATAGCGCGGATGGCAGTAGATGCGGACGCCACGCGCCTGGTCGCCGCAATAGCGCCCGCCCTGGGGAGACCAGCGGACGTAATTGATCACCAGCAGGTCGAGCCGGCCGTCGTTGTCGTAGTCGAACCACCCGGCGGCGGCGGCCCACTCACCGCTGCCGATGTGCGCACGATCGGTGACGTCTTCGAACGTTCCGTCGCCACGATTGCGAAGGAGCTGGTTGCGGGCCACGCCGGCGACGAACAGATCGATGTGGCCGTCGTTGTCGTAATCAGCCGCGGCGGCCCCCATCGCATACCCAACGCCGGCCACACCCGATGCGGCGGTGACGTCGGTGAACGTCATGCTGCCATCGTTGCGGTAGAGCCGGTTCGCCTGGCCCTCACCGTTCTTCGTCAAGCCTGGCATCTCCGCACCGTTGGTAAAGAAGATGTCCGGCCGCCCGTCGGCGTTGTAGTCGAAGACCGCCACACCGCCGGGCACGCTCTCCGGATACTGCTTTTCGGGGGTAGGGGAGTGTCGGTGAACGAAGGTGAGTCCGGCGGCGCGGGCGACGTTGACGTAGCGGGGACCACCGGCGGTCGGCCCTCCTCCGGGTGATTGCGGCGTCACCGCGGCCAGCACGCTCGTCGCGCCCAGGAGGGCGGCGACGGCAGCCCGGCGGGCAATCGGCCCGGTGGTGGGGCGGAGATATTTGTGGAACCGGTTCAGCTTCAATGCTGCAGCACCTTTAGAGACGAAAAGCCTCGAAATTCTGGCACTTTTGCGGTTTCGCTGTGTGGGTACCCGTTGCCACCGGCGGCCGTCTCATGCTATTGTCCGCCCCCGGGTCAGACTGACCTGTATCAATTAGTCTGGCTCGCCACGCACCCTTCACAACCCAGAAACCCCGGAAGCCTGTCAGGGTGCGCCGTCGCGTCGGGAAGACCTCGGGCAATCACCGTTGGAACGTTTTCGTGCGCTTCTGGAGGAGGCCTGTGAGTCAGTTCATTCGTCAGTCCGCTCGTCCGCGGCTCCTGGCGGTCTGTGCAGCATTCGCTGCCGCCGCGCTGGTAGTCGCCCCCGTCCACGCCCAAATCCTTTACGGGAGCATCGTTGGAACGGTCACGGACGCGCAGGGGGCCCACGTCCCCGGCGCCACCGTCTCGATCGTCAGCAAAGAAACCAATCTCACGCGTGACACCGTCACGGACAGTGAGGGTAATTACACACTTACGAACGTCCTCCCCGGTTCATACGACGTCAAAATCTCCCTGACCGGGTTCCGCGAGGCCCAACGGACGGGCGTCCCCGTGAGCATCGGTCAGATCTCGCGTATTGACATGGCCCTGCAGGTCGGCACGCTCAGCGAAGTCGTCACTGTGCAGTCGGCCGCCGAGCTCCTGCAGACCGACAAGGCGGACGTCTCAACCGAGCTGAAGTCGGAAGCCATCACGTCGGTGCCGCTCAACCGGTTCCGCAACTACCAGGCGCTGATGAATCTGGTGCCGGGAACCTCGCCGATGGCCTTCGGCAACGCGGAAACCGACACGCCGGCCCGCTCGCTCGCCACCAACGTCAACGGCCAGGCCAACACCGTCAACTCGACCCGCACCGACGGCGCCACGAACATGAACATCTGGCTGCCGAACCACAACATGTATATCTCGCCGGCCGAGACCGTCGATACCGTCAACGTCTCGACGAGCAGCTTCGACGCCGAGCAGGGCAACGCGGGCGGTGCGGCCGTAACGGTCGTGACCAAGTCCGGCACCAACCAGTTCAGAGGATCCGCGTTCGAGTTCTACAACGGCGATGGGCTGAATGCGCGACCGTACTACTTCGGCTCGTCGGCAAAGCCGACCAAGCAACCGTTGAAGCAGAACAACTTCGGCGGGACGCTTGGCGGTCCGATTAAGAAGGACAAGGTCTTCTTCTTCGGATCGTTCGAGGGCTACAACCGCGAATACTCGCTGCCGACGTTCTTCTCTGTCCCCGACGCGAAGATGCGGGCCGGCGACTTCAGCGGCGCAACCAACAACGGCGGCACGCTGCAGACGATCTACAACCCGTTCACCGGCAGCGCCAATGGCGTGGGCCGTGAGGCCTTCGCCAACAACCAGATTCCGGCCGGTATGATCAACTCGATCGCGCTGAAGATCCAGAACCTCTACCCGCTGCCGAACACCGGCGGCACCGGCCTTGGCGGCCTGACCAACAACTACACGCGCACCGAATCGCGCACGGTCGACCGCGAGAACTACGACGTCAAGCTCAACTTCAACCGCAACACGGCCCACCAGATCTGGGGCAAGTTCAGCTACATGGATGCGGTGGTCGACGACTTGACCAACTACCTCGGTCCCGACCCGAACGCCACGGGCGATGGCGGTGTCACCAAGGTCTACCAGGCCACGTTCGGTCAGACCTGGACGCTGAAGCCGACCCTGCTGATGGACATGACCTTCGGCTTCGGCCGTCAGGATCAGACCGTCCTCGGACCCGACTTCAACGCCGGGAACTTCGGTCTCGAAACGCTCGGGATTCCCGGCTCGAACGACCAGGGCATCGGCGACCAGCGCTATGCGGGCTACCCCCAGTTCGTAACGGGTTTTTCCGACGTGGGCAATCGCGACGGCTGGAACCCGATCTACCGCGACGAGCGGACGTATTCACTGGCGACCAACATCACCAAGGTCGCCGGGAGACACGACATCCGCGGCGGCTATTTCCTGAACTTCCTCTATCTCGACCACTGGCAGCCGGAGACCGGCAACCCGCGCGGCCGTTTCACGTTCCGCGGGAACACCACCGGAATCGCTGGCGGCCAGGCGACCAACCTCTACAACCAGTACGCGGCAATGCTGCTCGGCCTGGTTGGCGAGGCGAACAAGAGCGTGCAGAACGAGCTGATGACGTCGCGTGAATGGCAGCATGCGCTGTATATCCGCGACCGCTGGAACGTGAACGCGCGACTGACCCTCGACCTCGGCCTGCGCTGGGAGTACTACCCGATCATGGCGCGCGCCGACGGGCGCGGTCTCGATCGTCTGGACCTGACCAATCTCGAGGTGATCGTGGCCGGCCGCGGCGGCAACCCCCAGAGCAACGGGATGAGCGCCGGGCTCGACAACTTCGCGCCGCGCGTCGGTGGCGTCTATCGCCTCAACGATCAGACAGTCTTCCGCAGTGGCTACGGCATCACCTACAACGCGCAGGCCTGGGCGCGCGCGGTTCGGGGCGACAACGACTATCCGGTGACCATCGCCTCGACCTTCGTGAACCCCGACCAGTTCGCCCCGTACGCCACGCTGCAGCAGGGGATTCCGCTCATGCGGGGACCGGACCTCAGTTCCGGCCGCGTCCCGCTCGACCGGGCGGCCGCTGAGTACACGCCGGAGATCGACAACATCGATCGCGGCTACATTCACACCTGGAACGTCGCCCTCGAGCGTCGGCTTCCGTACGATGTCTCGGTCGACGTCGCCTACGTCGGTGCAAAGGGCGTCGGCGGATATGCTGGTCTCGACATCAACGCGCCGCTGACACTCGGCGGTGGCGACGCCAGCCGCCCATACTTCTCCCTCGGGCGCATCCAGCCGATCAACTCCTGGGGCGCGCGGTTGCCGACCAAGTACCAGTCGCTGCAGCTCGCCCTCAACAAGCCCTTCACCAAGGGCTTCATGTTCAAGGGCGCCTACACCCTCAGCAAGGCGATGAACGAGACCGATAATGACGGCCGCGCCACGCTGACCTGGAACACGCCGACCGAGCTGTGGCGCAACTGGGCGCCAGCCGGCTTCGATCGCCGTCACAACTTCCAGCTGGGCTTTGCCTATGCGCTGCCGTGGCAGAGCGACGGCAGCTACGAAAGCGTGACCAAGGCAATTCTGGGCGATTGGCAGTTGAACGGGATGGTGGCCGCCTTCACGGGCACGCCGTTCACGGTCAATGCGAGTGGCACCACCCTGAACACGCCGTCGAACGCACAGGTTGCCGATCAGGTCAGCGACTTCAACGTGCTCGGCAACATCGGCAATGCGGGCAAGTGGTTCGATACCACCTCGTTCGCGCAGCCGACCGGCGTTCGCTTCGGCAACACCGGCCGGAACCAGTTCTACGGTCCGGGAGCCTGGACCGTCGACCTGTCTGTGTTCCGTTCGTTCGCGATGGGTAGCACCCGTCGCCTCGAGTTCCGGGTGCAGGGCAACAACATCTTCAATCACCCGGTGTTCGGGAATCCGAACGCCACGACGACCGCTGCCACCTACGGCCAGATCACCGGCTTCGGGCAGGCAGGCGGTTCGTACATCGAGCGGCAGTTCCAGGTCGGTCTGCGGTTCACCTTCTAAGACGGCGTCGATCCCCCGCCGCGCTTTCACGCGCGGCGGGGGATAATCTTCTTGCCCGCCGCTGCGGGCACTATGCTCGCTCCCGCAGGTCCCATCCTTCTCTCCTTCATCGCGCTCGCCGGAACGCCGGCCCAGTCGAAGGTGCCGCCGCCCGCGCTCCCGCGGCTCGCCCCCGAGACGTTCCCGGCCGCAAGCCGCGAGGCCATATCCCGGCAATACAAGGAAGCCCTGGCGCGTCCGAACGACGGCGCCGCGGTGGGTTCGCTCGGGCGGCTGCTCCAGGCGTGGGAGCAGTGGGATGCCGCGCACGCCGCGTACGTGCGCGCGCACGCCCTGGCGCCGGCCGTGCTGGACTGGCCCTATCTCGACGCGATCGTGCTGCAGCGTCTGGTGCGGCAGCGCGAAGCCGTGGATGCGCTGCGGCAGGCGCTCTCAATCAATGCCGACTACCTCCCGGCAAAGTTGCGGCTCGCCGAGGTGCTGCTGGAGGTGGGCGACCTGCAGGACAGCCGGAAGCTGTTCGAGCCGCTCGTGTCGGTGACGGCGACGGAACCGGCGGCCCTGGTCGGCCTTGGACGGATCGCGGCCGCCGAAGGCCGGCACGAGGACGCGGTGCGCGCCTTCGAGCGCGCGGTCGGGCTGTTTCCTGAGCTTGCCGCGGCATACTACGGCCTGGCGCGCTCCTATCGAGCCCTCGGCCGGACCGCTGATGCGGAGCGGGCCGTGTCACGGCACGCGCAGTACGGCGCGCGATGGCCGCGACTCGACGATCCGATCCTGGCATCGGTCGCCACCCTCAGGGAGGATGCCCGCGCCACCCTGCAACGGGGCATCGCGCTCGGCGAAGCAGGCGACGTCCCTGGCGCCATAAAGGCCCACACGGATGCGCTCGCGCGCGATCCGTCGCTGGTTCAGGCGCACGCCAACCTCGTGGGCCTGTACGGGCGCGCCCAGGACTGGGCCGCGGCGGAAGAGCAGTACCGAGCCGCCATCGCAAGCGGGTTCAACAACGCGGACATGCACTACGACTATGCCGTCGTGCTCGGGTTGCAGGGAAAGTGGGACGCCGCGGAAGCCGCATACAGAAAAGCCCTCGAAGTGAATCCGCTTCACGTGCAGTCGCGGAACAATCTCGGCCAGCTCCTCGAACGCCGGCGCGATTTCGATGGCGCGATCAGCGAGTACCGTCAGGCCGTTGAGGCGCAGCCCACGTTTCGCCTCGCGCGGTTCAATCTGGGGCGCATGCACCTCGTCAAGGGTGATGCCCGTCAGGCCATCTCCGAGTTCGAGGCCCTGCGTCAGCCGATCGATGCCGAGACGCCACGCTACCTGTTTGCGCTGTCGACGGCGCTGGTTCGCGCCGGCAACGTGACCGACGGCCGCAAGGCCGGGGCGGAGGCCCAGAACCTCGCCGCGCAATTCGGACAGACCGAACTCGCTCGTGCGATCGCCGCGGAACTGGCGAAGCTGAAATGAGCGATCGCATCCTTCCGGCCCTTCGACGCGCTCAGGGCCGTCCCGAGCTCAGTCGAGGGACGGCTGAAGCCGGACGCCGCACGATCGGTCTTTTCGCAGGCCTCCTCGGTGTCGCGACCCTGTTGGTCCTGCCGCCAGCGGTCCGTGTTGCCGGCCCGCCGTTCATCGAATCGGCTGCGGCCACCGGGCTGACGTTCACGCATGACACCGGCGCCTCGGGGCAGTACTACATGGCCGAGCAGATGGGGGCCGGGGCGGCGCTCTTCGACTTCGACAACGACGGCGATCTCGACGTGTTCCTGGTGCAGGGGGGCGCGCTCGGCGGCTCCTCGAAACCTGGCACGACGAGCCGATTGTTCCGGAACGATCTGGCGATCGGGCCCGAAGGGCGGCGGACTCTGAAGTTCACGGATGTGACGGACCGCGCCGGCGTCGCATGGCGTGGGTACGGAATGGGCGTTGCGGTCGCCGACTACGACAACGACGGCGATTCGGACCTGTTCCTCACGTCATTCGGACCCGAAGCGATGTTCCGGAACAACGGCGACGGGACGTTCACCGATGTCACCGCGACCGCCGGTGTGAGCGACCCGTTCTGGAGCACGAGCGCTTCCTTCTTCGACTATGACCGCGACGGCGATCTCGATCTGTTCGTCGCCAACTACCTCGACTTCACGGTGGCCGACAACAAGACCTGCTACGACTCGCTCGGTGCCCGGGATTACTGTGGGCCGCGGGCGTATCGTCCGGTTCCCGATCGGCTGTACCGGAACGAGGGGAACGGCCGGTTCACGGACGTCACGGAGGCCGCCGGCATCTCGCGCGCCGACGGTGCCGGGCTGGGCGTGGTCGCCGGCGACTACAACCGCGACGGATGGCTCGATCTGTTCGTCGCCAACGATGCCACCCCCAACCAGCTCTGGATGAATCAGCGAAACGGCCGGTTCGCGGACGAAGGCGTGCTCTCCGGCACGGCGTTCAATGCGGCCGGCAACCCTGAAGGCAGCATGGGCATCGCCTCGGGTGATCCGGACGCGGACGGCGACGAGGATCTGTTCATCACCAACATCATCGGCGAGACCTTCGTGCTGTACGAGAACGACGGACGTGCGACGTTCGAGGACGCGCGGGCGCGCTGGGGCGTGGCGCAGCCGACCGCCGCGTTCACCGGCTTTGGCACCGACTGGATCGACTACGACAACGACGGCTGGCTCGACCTCTTCATCACCAACGGCGCGGTCAATCTCATCGAGTCCCAGCGCGGCCAGCCGCTTCCGTTCCGCATGAAGAACCTCCTGTTCCACAACACTCTCGGCTTGCCCGCCGTAGCGGCGAAGCGCGAAGGCGGGCGCCTGACGAATGTCAGCGCGGAAGCGGGGCCGGCCTTCACGATGGAAGAGATCGGTCGTGGAGCGTCATTCGGAGACATCGACAACGATGGCGACACCGATATCGTGGTCACGAACAATGGCGGCCCTGTCCGCCTGTTGATCAACCAGGCTGCCGCCGGAGCGCACTGGCTGCAGGTGCGCCTGGAGCAGCAGCCGGGCAACCGGCAGGGAATCGGCGCCATGGTCGCCGTCGAGCGGGTGGGGAAGCCGACCCTCTGGCGCCGGGTCAAGACGGATGGCAGTTACGCCTCCGCCAGTGACAGCCGGATTCAGGCGGGCCTTGGTGAGTCCGCCGCCGTCACCGCAGTGGTCGTACACTGGCCCGACGGCCGGCAGGAGCGCTGGACCGGGATCCAGGCCGATCGGCTGGTGACGCTCCGGCGCGGTACCGGTCAGATGCTGCCTTCCGCGGGAGACCCCAAATGAGTCAGCCCATCCGCTACGCGGCGGCAGCGTGCCAGACCGACCTCGCCAATCCTCTCGATCGCCTGGCGATGCGGCAGAACACCGATCGCATGGTGGCGATGATCGATGCCGCGGTCGCCGGCAGCGCCCCTTTCCTCCCGGTTCGTCTCGCCGTGTTTCCCGAGTTCGCTCACGCCGCGCCGGTGTTTGCCACGGTCGCGGAGCTCCTCGACAAGCTGGCGCTGCCGATCCCCAACGAGCATACCGATCGGCTCGAGCGGAAGGCGCGAGAGCATGGGATCTACATTCAAAGCGGCTCGATGATCGAGGTCGACCCGCGCTGGCCCGACGTCGTGTTCAACACGACTTGCCTCCTGGGTCCGGAAGGACTGCTCTCCAAATACCGCAAGGTGAATCCGTGGATTCCCTACGAGGTTCACGCGAGTCCGCACGATATCGCCGACTATCCTGATCCGCTGTTCCCGGTCGCCGACACGCCGATCGGGCGGATTGGTTGCGCCATCTGTTACGACTGGCTGTTCCCCGAGGCGATGCGGCAGCTGACGGCCAACGGCGCAGAAGTGCTCGTGCGGGTGTCCGCCTATATGGATCCCTGGGGAGCGACCGAGCCGATGAACTGGTGGACGATCGTGAACCGCTGCCGCGCGCTCGAGAACACGGCCTTCGTCGTCGCCGCCAACCAGGGCGCCAGCCTGCGTCACTATCCGCCGTATTCGTGGCCCGGTGGCAGTCAGATCGTCGACTTCGACGGCCGCGTGCTGGCCGAAGCCTCGCCCGGTCCCGGCGAGCGCATCGTCGTGGCGCCAATCGACATCACCGCCCTCCGCCACGAGCGCGAGACCCGGCGCGGGCACCACATGGCCGCGCACCTCAGGACCGAGGCCTATCCGGTCTACGCGTCGCCGCAGTACCCGCCCGCGCCGCGAACGGCGGCGCATGCGGCGGCGCTGTCGTTCGAGCGGAACGTCGAGCTGATCGAAGCGGCGAAGCGCCGATCGGCACCTGTGGAGCAGTCATGAGGCGGGCAAGCTTCAACTCCCAACGATCGTTGGGAGTTGTTCTTGTTCCGGGGAGAGCCTGATGTCCGGCCGGCTCGAACGCATCTGGCTGAAGCGGGCTCATCGCGGGCCGATGGATCCGGTCGACACCGCCACCCTGGTCGAGGGCAAGGGTGTCGAAGACAGCGCGAACTTCGGCAGCTACCGTCAGGTGACGCTGATCGCGTTGGAGCGGTGGCTGGACGTCACGGCAGAACTCGAAGCGGAAGTCGATCCGTCGGCGCGCCGCGCCGATTTGATGGTGTCGGGCCTGGATCTCGAAAAGAGCCGCGGCCGGCTCCTGACGATCGGCGACTGCGTCATCCGGATCGAGGGGGAGGTCAAGCCCTGCGAGCGAATGGACGAGGCGTTCCGCGGGCTGCGGGACGCGCTCGTGCCCCTCTGGGGCGCCGGAGCGTGGGGCATAGTGCTGCGCGGTGGCTCAATTGCCGTCGGCGACGCGGTTTCGTGGCACGGTGAGTTGTTCCAGGAGTGAGGTCGACATGAAAGGCTGGAATCGGTTTGGCGTGATCCTGGTCGGCGTCATTCTGGGGCTGTCGAGCACCAGCGCGCGCCAGCAGAAGAAGACGGATGACGAGGCGGCAGTGAGGGACGCGGTGAAGCAATACGTCGAGGCACGCGAGCGCGGCGATGCCGGTGCGTTGAGCGGCCTGTTCACGGCCGACGCGGATCAGCTCGTGTCGTCCGGCGAGTGGCGGCGGGGGCGCGACGAGTTGGTCCGGGGAACGCTCGCATCCTCGAAGAACAACGCCGGCACGAGGACGATTACCCTCAAAACCATCCGGTTCCCCACCTCGGATGTCGCCATCGCCGATGGCGAGTACGTGATCGGGGCGAGTCAGGCGTCGGCGGCCCGCAACATGTGGACGTCGTTCGTGCTGGTTCGCAGCCAGGGCCGCTGGAAGATCAGCGCGATCCGAAACATGCTGCCCGCGGCCCCGGCCTCCTAGGCGGTTGGGGGCTGTGCCCGAGTGTCGAAACTCGGGCAAGTACAATTTCAGCTCAGGAGGGTGAGTGGGGCGGACAGTCGTCTGGATTCTTCTGGTGGTAGGCGTGCTGGTGTCAGGCGCCGGGGTCTGGGTCACGATGCGGGTGGGCGCTCAAGATCAGTTTCCCACGAGACCGGTGATGCCATCCTTCGGCCGCGGAAGGCTGGTCCCGCTGGCGCCGCGGATGCGCGTTCAGCAGGCGCGCGAGGGGCTGTTCGCCGAGCTCCAGCCTGTCAAGCTGGCCAACTGCGAGCTCGCTCGATTTGGCGAGCCCAACGACGGCGGTTACCTCGCTTGCCGCAACCTGTTGAGGGATGTCCAATCGGCCTACTCGTACGGGATCTCGGGCTATGACGGCTGGGGGTGCCAGATATCGACTGAACTCAAAGTCCCGGTTCACCAGTACGACTGCTTCAATACGACCCGGCCTTCCTGTCCAACCGGAAAACCGGTATTTCATCCTGAGTGCATCGCCGCGTCGCAGAGCACGGATCCCGACGGGCGGTTCTTCGATTCGATGCAGAGCCAGTTCGCGAAGAATGGCGACGCGGCCAAGCGGGTCATCGTGAAGATGGACGTCGAAGGGGCCGAGTGGGACAGCATGCTGAAGACGCCCGAGCCCGTCTTCGAGAAAATCGACCAGATGATTTTCGAGTTTCACGGGATCGATCAGGAGATCGCGCGGTCGCTCGAAGTCGTGCTGAGGCTCAAGAAGTTTTTCTACGTCGCCCACCTCCACATCAACAACTACAGTTGCTGGCCCGGCCTGAAGCCATTCGGGGGGTGGGCCTACGAGGTGACGTTCGTCAGCAAGCGCCTCGCGAAACTCGATCCCGCTGGCGGACCGGCGACGCTGCCGAGTCCGCTGGATACCCCGAACAATCCCGCGGCTCCCGACTGTCAGGTCCCGCCCGGAGGGCTTCGCTAAGTTGGCAGACTTTTTTCCCGTCGCGCCACAGTGATCGGGGCTTCGGCCGATAAGCTCTGCAGAATGTGCGAAATCCGAGTGAACGCCGCCGTCCGGGTGAGGTGTCGCAGGCCGGATCCGTAGGACAAAAGTCTTCCTTTTAGCGAACTTTTATCCGGGTGCAGGCCCAATTTCTGGCAATATCGGAGAATCGGTGCGGCACGCCCTTGGCGTTGGCTTCTCCCTGTAACCGTATCAGTCTTCCGAGGTCGTATGGGATTTCTGCCCCGAGTTCGCCTGAGCCGTTCTGACGCCGACGTGAATCCCTCGGCGGAGGCGATCGGCTTGGACGCGTTCGGAACTGAAGAGACCATGGCGGCTCCCGCGCCGGAGGAGCCGAAGGTTATACCTCAGCCGGCGTCGATCGCGATTGCGGTGCTGGGAGCGCTGGTGCTGATCGAGGCGGTGCCGACCGCGCTCTGGATGCGGGCTCGACTCCGCCCGCCCGCCGTGGCCGAACCCGTAGCTGCCGCCGCTTTGCCTCCCACAGCCACGATTCCGCTGGCGTCGTGCGAGTCGACGCCCGTTCCGTCTTCCGCTGCGGGACCAGCCGCTGCTCCTGCACCCACTTCGGGGGTAGCCGCCAAGGGCACGTCCGGCGCTGGCAGGACTGCCGCGGTGGCGCCCGTGGTCCCGCCGGTCGACAAATCCATGCTGGCCGGATCCGTCGCGGTGAGTGCACCGCTGCCGCTCCAGGTGCTCTTGCGAGGCCGCGTCGTCGGCACGACCGAGGCCGAGTCGTTCATGCTGCCGGTCGGCACGCACGAACTCGAGTTCGTCAACGAGAGTTTCGGCTACAAGGCCCGCAGGACCGTGACGATCCAGGCGGGGAAGACCGCTCCGCTCCGGCTCGAGGCGCCCCTGGGCACCGTGAACATCAACGCGACGCCCTGGGCCGAGGTGTGGCTGGACGGCAAGGACCTTGGCGAAACGCCACTTGGCAACGTGCAGATTCCGATCGGATCGCGCGAGCTCGTGTTCCGGCATCCGGATCTCGGCGAGCGCCGCGCGACGGTCCTCGTGACCTTGAAGGAACCCGCTCGGATCAGCATCGACCTGAGGAAGAAATGAGAACGCTGTTCATCGTGGTCGTGTTGCTCAGTGCCCCCTGGCTTTCCGCCGGCGCCGCGGCCCAGAACGATCTCGGCGAGGCGAAGGCCAAGTACGAGGAGGCCGCCTACGAGGATGCGCTGACGACGCTCACCAAGGCGTCCGCGTCGACGACGGCCGATCGCGTGCAGCTCGAACAGTATCGGGCGCTGTGCCTGATCGCGCTCGGTCGGATCTCCGAAGCCGAGCGGGCCGTTGTCGCGCTGGTCGATGCCGATCCGACGTATGTGCTGCCGTCCTCGGTCGCCTCGCCACGCGTGCTGGCGATGGTTGCCGAGATCCGGCGGAAGGAACTGCCAGGGGTCGCGCGCCGTGTGCTCGACAGCGGCCGCGCGGCGTACGAAGCGAAGGATATTCCGCGGGCCCAGCGTCAGTTTGATCTCCTGCTGAAGCTGCTCGACGATCCAGTGATGGAGGGCCGCCCCGAGCGCGAAGACTTGCGGGCGGTCGCCCGTGGTTTCAGCACACTGCTTGTGGCGACACCGGCTCCGCGTTCTCCGCCGGCGGAGACTGAACGTCCGGCGGCGCTCCCGGCGGCGCCCCCGGCCGCGTCTCCCGCGCCCGCCGCAGCCAGCACGTTCGTCCCGGCGGCTGTGATTCAGGAAACCCTGCCGATCTGGACACCGCCCAACCCATCCGTCGCCCGGAACGAATACAGCGGGGCAGTGAAGGTGCGGATCGGCACCGATGGACGGGTCAAGGCGGCGACGATGGATCGGCCGACGCATCCGGCCTACGACACCGCGCTCTTGAATGTCGCGCGTTCGTGGCTCTACAAGCCCGCCATGCAGAACGGCACGCCGATCGAGTCCGAGCGCGTGATCGCGGTGCGGCTGCGTCCGCTGGCCGCTCAAGGAGCCGTGCGGTAGATCTCCACCAGATTCTCGCGTCGCTAGAATGTCCCCGTTGCGGGCAGGCGCAATGGGGAGTGGCAGGGCACGCCGTCCGATGCACCCGCTGCAGCAGCGACTTTCCCATCGTCGACGGCGTGCTCGACCTCACCAGCGCCTACGACGACGCAGTCCTTCGCCGCGAACGGGAGGCGGCCCGTGAGACCGAGCGCAATCCGGGTCTCGGAGGCATCAACGAAGAATTCGAAGATCTCGCCGCGGTTGATGGACCGCTGAAAGCGGCCATCCTTGCGCTGCCGTATGGCGACGGCTCGAAGTACTACCGCGAGCCTGGGTACTTCGCGAACGTGCAGGGATCGGCTGCGGCATTCGATTTCCTTCTGGCGCATCTCGATTCACGTGCCGGCGAGCGTTTGCTCGATCTGGGCGCCGACCTGACCTGGTCCACGGCGCAACTGGCCCGGCGCGGGCTGCAGTGCACGGCGGTCGACATCAACCATCACCTCTCGGCCGGCCGGCTGTTCGCCGGACATTACGGCGTCGACTACTCCCTGATTCGCGCCGATATGAGCCGCGCGTCGTTTCGCGACGGGGCGTTCGACGTCGTCCTTGCAATCAACGCGTTGCATCACGCCTCCGACCTCCAGGAAGTGGCATCGAACGCTGCCCGTGTCCTCGGGCCGGCTGGAAGGCTGGCGTTCATCGAGCCCTACTGTGGCAGCGAGGAAGACAGAAGACGCTTCGGTGCAGCGCAGATCGACGCCGGTATCAATGAGCACACCTACTTGTTGCAGGAGTGGCACCAGGCCTTCACGCGCGCCGGCCTTGCCGTGAAGGTGCATCGGATCAGCGATTCCTTTGCCGCTGTGTACGAAAAATCTCACGGCGGCGGTGCAGGACCGGATCCTGACCTGTTTTCAGGGTTCTATGAGGGGACGATCACCAGCACGACGGCGCCGACTCGCGCTTCCAGCGGGGCACTCGAGGCCGCTGTTCACGTCCGCAACGCCGGAATCGGTGTCTGGTGTGAACAGTCGGTGTTTCCGGTACGAGCGAGTTATCACTTGTATCGGGTGGGCGACGGCACGCGCCACCTGGTGTCGTTCGACAATGGCAGGACGGCGCTGCCGTCGGGCATCGGGCCAGGCGAGCAGCTGACCGTTGCGCTGGAGATCCCGAACCCTGGACAACCGGGGCATTACGTCGCCGAAGTCGATCTCGTGCACGAAGGCGTGCGGTGGTGCTCCGAACGGGGCCTGCGGCCTCTGTCGCTGCCCTTTACAGTCGATTGAACAACGGCCCGGCTTTCGCCCCATTACATGCCCGAGGTGTCCTTCGGCCGGTTCAGTGCGGCGAAGACGAAAATGACGATGCCGACAAAGATCGGGATCAGGCCGATCACCCAGTTTTGGCGGCTCGAGACGATTGCGAACATCGCGGCCAGTCCAATGCCGAGAGCTATCATGAGCGTTCCGGCCTGCATGCCGTCTCGCCGGGATTTCCACTCCTTCTTCAACTCGAGTTCTCTGGCCCTCGCTTCTTCCTCCCGAAGCAGATCGAGGACGAGCTTTGCGGACTCCGATGGCTGTTCGGCGATCTTCTTGAGGACGCCGAACCGCTCGCGCGCCTGACGCTCGGCAGTCTGGGCGTTGACCCAGTGCGCCACGCTCAAGTAGGCGAACAGGCCAACGGCGCCGGCGGCAAGAAACAGGAACTGGCCGAGATCGTCCATGAATCCTCCTGGTTACGTGAGATGAGACACGAACGCCGCGAATCGGGTTGCGTTTTGTCCGCTTCCGCGAACCGGAGAAAATGCAACCCGCTCGTGTTGCCCCGCGTCAGATTCGTGAACGATGTCGGTGAATGTCGAAGGTGTCGATGGCGCCAACCTCGCCGGCGGATGACGACCACGCTGCCGTTCAGCGCGTCCTTGCCGGCGACGTCGCCGCGTTCAACGGTATCGTCCATCGATGGCAGGGGAGGCTGGTGACCCTGGCCTGGCGCTTCTGTCGCGATCGCACGATGGCCGAGGACATGGCCCAGGAAGCGTTCGTCAAGGCATTCCGCGCCCTCCGGACCTTTCGTGGCGACTCCGCGTTCTCGACCTGGTTGACCGCCATCGCGATGAACACCTACCGCTCGTGTTTGCGCGACCGGCCGCCTGTCGCCGCAACGCTCGACGCGGCACGCGCGGTCGGCCAGGGGGCTGACCCGTTTATTGGGCTACAGGATCAGGAGCGGGCCGCAGTGGTCCGGCGCGCGGTGCTGGCGCTGCCGGAGAAGTATCGCGAGCCGCTCGTCTTGTATTACTTTCAGGAGATGGATCTCGTAGCGACCGCGCGCGTGCTCGGCATTCCGGAAGGCACCGTGAAGGCGCGGCTGTCCCGGGCCAGGGACCTCCTGCGGCAGCGAGCAGCCGCGCGCCTTGCGGGCTGGAGCGCGAGGTCGAACGAGACATGACTCGCGAGCCGGATATGGACGATCTCGAACGACTTCTGTCGAGCGACGACGCCCTGGTGCCCTCGTCGGGCTTTGCGTCGAGCGTCATGGAGGCGGTGCAGCGTGCGGCGGATGAGCCTCCACCGCTTCGTTTCCCGTGGTGGCGTTTCATCGTGGGAGTGGCGGGCTGCGTCGTATGGGCTGGCGCGGCGATCGGCGTGCTTGGCGATCTTGAACTGGCCCCGCCGACCGAGCCGCTCCTCTCTCTCGCTGTCGCCGGTGCGTCGGTTGCGCACTGGGCGCTGGCGATCGCGCTGGTGAGTCTCGCTGTCGGCGGGGTGCGTCTCCTCCGTCAGGATTGAGGGCAGGTCCCAGCGATTGCTTGCAGTACGATGACGCGAATGTGGAGCGCGGCCGTCCTGGCGCTCACCGTCGCCGGTGTCGTCCTTGGGTTGGTCTGGATCGGTCAGCGCCGACTGATTTACTTCCCCGACCGACGGGTGCCGACCCCGGCGGAGGCCGGCCTGACCGCAGTCGAAGCAGTCGAGATCCCCGTGGAAGACGGCGGAACCCTCAATGGCTGGTTTCTGCCCGGTCCGCGTCAGCCGGTGCCGTTCACCGTCGTCGTTTTCAATGGCAACGCAGGAAACCGGGGGTATCGCGCGCCGCTGGCCGCCGCGTTGCGCAGCCGCGGTCTTTCAGTGCTGCTGTTCGACTATCGAGGCTACGGCGATAATTCCGGTCGCCCGACCCAGCAGGGGCTCGAAGCCGATGCGCGTGCGGTTCGTGCGTACGTCACCCGCCGCGCGGATGTGCGGGCCGATCGCGTCGTCTACTTCGGTGAGTCACTCGGATCGGCCGTCGCGACGATTCTCGCGGCGCAGCATCCACCGGCCGCGCTCGTGCTGCGGTCTCCGTTCACGTCGCTTGCGGATATCGGGCGGATTCACTATCCGATCCTGCCCGTCCGCTGGCTGCTGACGGATCGGTTCGCCGCGATTGATGTGATCGCGGACGTCCGTTCACCGGTGCTCGTGGTCGCAGGAGATCGTGACAGCATCGTGCCGATCGCCCAAAGCCGCCGGGTGTTCGACAAAATTACGGCTGCCAGGGAGATGGTTGTCGTTGGCGGCGCGGATCACAACGACTACGAGCTTTTAAATGGTCAACAGCTCATTGGATCGCTGGTCAAATTCCTGGAGCGGATCGATCGGCGGTGAGCCGATCGTCACTGGCTCCGCTGGTCGGGATGCGATACGAGATCGATCACGACCGCCGCGGCCAGGATCACGACGTCGTCCTCGCCTTCGTTGATATCGATGGCGTAGCTGTCTGAGAGGCTGAGCCACTTCTTGCTGATGCGCGCGACGTCGCGGCCGTCGCGCTCGAAAACATATTCGTGCTCGAGGAAGTTCCCCTTCGCCTCGAGGTCGTCCGGCCCGGGCACGTCCACGGTGAAGCGGGCACGGAACAGCGTGAACAGGTGTTTCTTCACGACCGCGACGGTTGTCCCGCCGCGGACGATTTCATACTGCGGCCCGAAGCTCAGAAGCTTCTGGTCGATCAGCGCGACCTCTTTGCCGTCCCTGTCCTTGAACGAGAGCTGATCGCCGAAGCTGAAAACCTTGCCGTCGACGTAGAACGCTTCACGTCCCGCTTCGTCCTTGATCGTGAAATCGTCGCCCCACGACAGAATCCGTTCGCGCATAAGGTAACGCACGTCGACACGCCTCCTGAGTGCGGGGAAGCCTAGGGAAGGGCGAGAGTGTAACATCGATTACACTTGCTTCGCCGCGAGACCGGTCGCGTCACCGAGGAGGACCGCGCATATGTCGATCGTCGACGATCTGGTGGAAAACCTGATCGAACGCAATGCAGTCAGGCTCAACGGCACGTTCACCATCACGTTGATCGACGGGGGAATGGCCCTGAAGGGACAGGTCCTCTCGACGCTTCGGGATCAGCGGAAGAACAAGGACGTGCTCAACGTCAATGCCCCGATCGACGCCGAGTTGAAGGTCGGAGAGATTGTCATTCCTTTGCCGCAGATCCGATGAAGATGGAGTCTGAGCGCCATGTCTGATGTGAATACCTTCATCGACACGATCGGCAAGGACATCAGCGCCACGGTGTCGCCGAGGATCGAGCGCCTCGCCGAACAGATTACGGCGACGACGTTCTCGCAGTACGGGCCGCGCGTCTCGGCGTTTGCCAGCCAGCTCGCGAAGGATGTGATCGACGAGCAATCGGCGACTATCCGGGATTTCGTGACCACGCTCATCCAGGACATCTTCCACCGGTATCGCCCAGAGCTGGCGGGAGAGCTGCACACGCGGATCGTCCAGGGCGGACTGGAAGTCACCGGACGTGACGTCAGGGTCGACGTCAAGCGGCGTGACACTGGTGAGGCGGTCTCGTCGCTCGATATTCCCGTGTCGCTGACAATCAAGCTGGATCCGGTGGGGGTCACGCTGAAGAATGCGACCGTCAAGCTGGACGTCGTCTGACGGTCCTGTCAGACGGCGGCGCGCTGATGGCAAATCCTGATCGTCACTGCAACAGTGTCGTCTCAGTAGCACCCGCGTGCAGCGGAAGGACGTCCGCGAAGACGAAGCCGTCGCGTTCGACACGCTCGCCGACGGCAACCGCTATCGGTCGCGAGAACATCGGCCCGTCCCAGACGAACGAATGGAATTCGCCGTTTTCGCCGCAGGGGTCCACTCCTTCGGGCAGATCGGCGAGCAGGCCGCGATCGAAGGATCGTCCGGCGAACGACGCCGGGAGCACTCGCGGATCCACGCACGTCAGGCAGGCGCCGAGCCCGCTCTCGATCATCTCTTCCGCGAGATCGCGGGTCGGCATCGTTTTCCACAACGGGAACAGCGGCGTGAGCCCGGTGCCAGCTAGCCGGTCTTCGCGGTAGCGGCGCACGTCCTCGAGGAACAAGTCGCCGAAGGCGATGTGCGTGAAGCCATCGGACTCGAGCTGCTTCACGGCCACGGCCATTTTCGCCTCGTACGTCTCGTTGGCACACGGCCACGGGAGGTCGATGGCGTAGAGCGGTAACCCCGCCGCGTGCGCCTGCGCCGTGACCAGCTCACGGCGCACCGCATGCATCGCGACCCGATCGAACGCCTCGTTGATCGTCGTCAGCAGCCCTGCGGTGCAGCCGGGGTACTGGTCGCGCAGCACGTGCAGCGTCCACGCGGAGTCCTTGCCTGATGACCAGCTGACGGCGATTTTCACCTGTCCTTGCCCCTGTCGTGCGGAACGGTGCACGTGGCCGTCCCGGTCACCTCGTTACCCGCCAGGTCCCGCGCGGTGGCGGTCAGGTGATAGACGCGGCCTGACTTGCTCTCACCCGACCGCTCGGCGCGCAGCTCGACGATCAGTCCGCCGTTCTCGTCCTCGGTGACGGCCACATCGCTCGGGTCCATCGGCTCGTTGCTGGTGCCGTTCACCTGGAAGGAGCCCTGGGCAATGCCGGACACGCCGTCGCTGGCGCGCAGGATCGCGACCCGCTGAAGCTTGTGGTCCGTGGGCCAGAGCGTGCACCCCTCGGACGGAAGCCCGCTCAGGACCGGCGGCGCACCATCGATCTTGACGTCCAGCGTGCGTGCCGTCTCCTCGTTGCCAGCGGCGTCGGTCGCGAAGTAACTGACCCTCGTGACGCCCGCGGAGGCGACTCCGAACGACGCGGAGTGCCGTGGCACGATTGTGTCAGGGCCCGTTTGCGCACCGGACAGCGAATAGCGGAGCAGGTCGACCCATCCTGGCGGCGTGTCATTGAGGCCGCTCGCCAGGTCGGTTGCTTCGAGATTCACAGTGACGGCGGCCCGGTTCCAGCCGTTCGCGTTCGGCGCCGGACTGACAGCAGCCGTCGTGACCGGATTGATGGCGTCCGAGTAGACGGCGAGGTTGGTTGCCTCGAGGCGCGGCGGGTTGTCGGCGGGCACGTTCACGAGCTTCCGCAGGTGCGTCAAGGGATCTTCGATCGCCATCGTGGTGGAGCCGCCGCCGTCCAGGTTGAGGGCGTTCCAGACGCCGTAGTCGTTCTTGAGCAGGTCGGCGACTTCGCCTGCCTGCATGCCGTGGCCGCCGTTGGTGCCGTCGACCGTGAACAGCACCAGCGTTCGGCCGTCCTGGGTCACACCGATGACCGTGCGCGCGTTACTCAGGTCGTACCAATGCCGCCCGGCGCGGGTGTACGTGAGCGGCATCGGGCCGAGCGGAGGCACCGGGCCGGGCGTGAGCAGCTCGTCGGGGTGAGTGGCATCCGTGTATTCCGGGATCGTCTTGACGCCGTTCGTGAGGATCTGGCCGGACCCGGCGAGGGCGTTCCACAACTCCACGTTCTCGAGGACGTCCATCCCGTCGGCGGAGTTGGGATCACGATGGACAATGCTGGCGGTGTTCGACCTGTCGATGTTGAGGCCGGGGGAGTTGGTGACGATCGCGTAGCTCTGGATGGGGGACTCGAAGCCCGAGTAGACTCTCCCGCGCGAGGCGGCGAGGCCGATCACGTAGGCATACGCGCCCTGGGTCGACCCGCCGGGCACCGGGAACGGCGCGAAGAAGTGAACGTTGATCCCGGCCTGCGCGTGCGAGGTGTTGAGGAAGTCCAGCGTTCGCTGTCGGACGACCTCGAAGGGAACGACCGGCCAGTTCGGTGTGGTAGAACCAGCCGCGACAGCCGGCAGGTTCTCTCCGGGGGGCGTCAGCTTGAAACGGACTGCGGGCGACGTCAGGTCGATGAGCAGGATGTTGATCCGCGCCAGGCGCGGGTTCGGCGTCGGCGCGGGGCACCCTGGACACTGGAACGGCGGGTACTGCTCCGTTCGCTTGATGTGTGTGATGCCGGGAAACAGCGGAGTCACGACGGTCTGGGCCTGCACAGCCGAACCCCAGAGGGCCAGGGCCGACGCGACGATCAAACGGGCAGCTCGGTAAGACATCACACCTCCCAGCCATGAATTCTGGATGTGCCGCGCCAAGTCTATCGGCATCTGGCACCTGTCGTGGTGTAACTTTCGTTCAGGACCGATGGAGTCCATCTCCTTCCTCTCCACCGTCGCCCCGTGCGAGTACTTGCCGGATCGCCTCTGGCAGCTTCGCTACGAGCTGGTGCCGCACCTCCGGCCTGCCGACTACATGCAGCGGATGCAGCACGGCTGGCGGCGATTTGGCTACGCGATGTTCCGGCCGGAGTGTCCATCCTGCCGGATGTGCCAATCGCTGCGGGTGCCCGTGGCAACGTTCCGCCCCAATCAGAGCCAGCGACGGGCGTGGAAGCGAAATCACGGAGAGGTCAGCGTGCGAGTCGGTGCACCTTCTCTGTCGCTGGACCGGCTGGACCTCTGGGCGAGGTTCCATCGTCATGGGCACGAGACCAAGGGCTGGCCGGCGGAGACCGAAGGGGACCCCGGGCTGTTGCTGGAGAATCCGTTCCGCACCGAGGAGTGGACCTACTACGTCGGGAACCGGCTGATCGCCGTTGGCTACGTTGATGCCCTGCCCGAGGCGCTCTCTGCAATCTACTGTTACTACGACCCGGCCGAGAGGGCCCGTTCGCTCGGGACGTTCAACATCCTGTCGCTGCTCGCCGCTGCTCGCGAGCGGGAGCTCGCGCACGTGTACCTCGGTTACTACGTCGCGGGATGTCGATCGACGGAATACAAGCGCACGTTTCGGCCGAACGAAGTGCTCCGGTCCGATGGGAGGTGGGAGGCGTTCAACGAGCTATAGCCTTTCCGCCGGCCGTACGAATCGGCGCGACTAGAATGACTGAATGCCCACCATCGCTTCGTCCGTCCTTCTCGCGATTGGCAACACTCCACTCATCCGGCTGACCCGCGTCGTTCCGCCCGGCGCGGCGGACGTCCTGGTCAAGCTCGAGTCGGTCAACCCGACGGGCTCGTACAAAGATCGCATGGCGCTCGCGATGATCGAGGGAGCGGAGGCGCGCGGCGCGCTGCGGCCCGGTATGCGGGTTGTCGAGTTCACCGGCGGCAGCACCGGGTCCTCGCTTGGCATGGTGTGCGCCGCCAAGGGCTATCCGTTCGTCGTCCTCTCGTCCGACGCGTTCGCGAAGGAGAAGCTGTTGACGATGACGGCGTTTGGCGCGGAGTTGCGCCTCGTGCCGAGTGACGGCGGCAAGGTGACGCCGGCGCTGTTCGAGCGTTTCCGAACCGAGATCGCCAGCCTCGCCGGCGAGCCGAATACGTTCTGGACGGACCAGTTTCACAGCACCGACGCGCTCAACGGCTATGCGGAAATCGGCCGCGAGATGCTGACCCAGACGGAGGGGCGCATCGACGCGTTCTGCGGCGCCGTCGGGACCGGCGGGATGCTCGCTGGTGTCGCCCGGGCGCTCCGTGACGGCGGGAGCACGGCTCGAATCGTCGCGCTCGAGCCGACGGAATCCCCCGCGATGACGCAGGGACGTGGCGGGGCCCACCGCGTGGAAGGAATCGGCACCGGATCGATCCCGCCGCACATGTCCGCACGTCCGTATGACGAGGCGCGCGCGATCGACGAGGCCGTCGGCCGCGAGATGGCGCGCCGGCTCGCGCGCCAGGAAGGTGTGCTGGTGGGCACGTCGAGCGGCTTGAACATCGCGGCCGCCGTCCAGATGGCCCGCGAGCTCGGTCCCGGCCGGGTGGTCGCGACGGTCGCCGTCGACTCCGGCTTGAAGTACCTGGGCGGCGACCTCTTCGACACCGCCCCTCGATGACGTCGGACACGTTGGCAAGGCGAAAGCATTGGAGCTCTATGGACATGGGCGAACGAATTTATTCGCGATTTCGTCCGTCAGCGGCCGAACACTTTCGCCCTTATCCTGCGCCTCTACCGCCAGTGACCTTTCCGGTCGCGCCGCGCGTATTGATGAAACAGGCAGGTCACTCCAATGAAGCCAAACAAACCACCGACCGGCGACGAACCTCGTGATGTTGTCGAGCAACCATGGGTCCGGAGTGTCGTTGCTCGCGTCGCGCGGCAGATCCGGGAAGAAGACGCCATCCGCGCGGCGGCGACGGACGAATCGCGCCGGCCCAAGACCAACGATGACGAGCCACCCGGCCGACGATGACGGGCTCCTCGCAAAACGCGAATTCTGGAACGGTCATCCGCCAATGTCGTGACGGGATTCAGGGATTGGACTGCCCTAGACGATCCCTTGGGCGGTCAGGCGTCGGCGTTGTTGACGTCTCGCACTCCAAGCGCACCTCGCGATGCAACCCGGACACCAGGGCTGCCGTGGATGAGATCGGAATGTGCTGAAGGCGATCGACATCCAGGATTCTTCGAGGATCGGCTTGTCATGGCTATGGGAGAGCGGCATGGCAGAAACCTACGGCGCTCGTTTCCTTCAGCAATTCCGGCGACTCGGAGGATCGACAAAAGACTGGCTTCCTTGCGTCGTCGCCTCTCTGGCTGCGGCTGATCGGGAGGCATTCATCGCGCTCGTGGCAACCCGCCGATCCCCGATAGATGCGGAACTCTCGGCAGCGGCAAACGTCGTTGAGCCGGAGGTGTTCGCCAGGCGAGTCTTCGACCGGGTGGCAAGGCAACGAGAGCGCGAGCGGGCACCGAACAGCGGATTCCCGATCGTGTAGGGAGCCGCCCAAGGATACGATCGCCCTATTTACCCTCAATACTTCGAACTGCGGCCGCCGCGAACTGCCGCACGTCGCGGCTCGGGTTATTCAGGGCCTCCCGAAGCGCCGGCAATGCTTCGCGTGCGGCAGGTCCGATGCGGCCGAGGGCAATACAAGCATTGTTGCGCGCACCCTCGTAGGGATCTCGAAGCAGTTTCACAAGAGCACCAATCGCGGGTACCGCCCCTGGAACCATCCACCCAATCGCGCCAGCGGCCCACGCCCTCACGTCGCGGTCGTCATCGGACAGTGCGTCGATCAAAGCTGGTAGGGCTCCGCGCGTGTCCAGAGGAGGTTTCGTCTCCTCCTCATAGCCGCCTCCGAGATTTGAGAGGACCAGCGCAGCGTTCTGGCGCATCTGGACATCACCATCGTGAAGGAGTCGGGCGAGTGCGAAGATCGCGGCCGGTCCGAGATCGTGCAACTGCTTCGTGATTGCACGTCGTTTTGCCTCGCGCCCGGTCACTCTGCCCGCTGCCTGGATGGTCATCGACATGCCGCGCATCTGTTCGACAGCGCGGTCCACTTCGGCCGTCAAGGGTGTCTGTGCGAGCGGGGAGAATATTGACGCGCAGCAGACGCCGAGGATCGCAGGCACATTGAGTGCAGGACAGGCCACCGACTTGCTCCTTCCTGGCATTAGACACCAGTCTGGCTCACCAGGCACCACGACGGACTTGCGGAACGGCGGCAGGGCGCACGGTCCTGGATTGAGCAGCGGCGACGAAGCCGCCGCGCGCGGCACGACGACGAGGGTGTTGATGACGCTGTAAGAACTGAACATCTACATCGACGCGGCACACACGACCGCAGCGCAGGTCTGGCTCGGCCGGCGAAGGCGCAGCAGCGGATGCTGACGCAGCAAGGCGCAAGGGATCACCATGCGGGCCGCGTAGCGAGAAGTGGTGTCTAACGGACATGGAGGACGATCAGCGCTCGACATTCTCGTCAGGTGTCGCCTCGGCGAATGGGCTCCTCCCATCCCCACCGTTCCCCCTCGAACTTCCGCGACAGCTCCTTCACGATCTGCGTCGCGATGCTTCTCTCTTGTTGCAGTGCCCGCCACGCCCACCACAGAAAAGCCGTCGCGATGGGCAACACGACTATGAGAGTCTGCCAAGCGCCCATCGCCAAAACACCGAACGCCGACACCGACAGAAGCGAGCCCACCTGCTGGATCGCTACTCCCCGCAGCAGACGGACCTCGAACAGCACTTCGTGACCCACCGTCGTCGCTGTTCCCACCCACCCAAAGTAGTAGCTGCTCCTTCGGTAGTTCGCTACCGACCAGAAGCCGAACACATCATCGCTCAGCCACTGCCCCTCGCCGTCCGTCGTTCGCAACGTGCCGGAGGTTGGGACGACTTCGGCGGCGCGTCGGCACTGTGATGACACCATCAACACTCCCCGGCGAAATGCCGTGATGTTTGCTTGCCGGAGGGCGCGTCGATCTACGGCAAACACAATGGGTCCAAGCAGCGTGAGCAGGACGCCGCCAATGAACACGCTGCCGATAATCGGGCCGAAGAAAGACACTACGCCCCCAACTATCGGCGGCGAGAAGGTGGAGCCTGAGGAGGACCCCTTTGGATTACGCAATTTTTTAGGCACCCATTGATTCCAGAGGAGAGGGGTGCTCGCTCGCGGGGGTGGTGGGTGGAGGGGACCGGGTAGCCACCCACCGCGAAGTAGCTACCTCGCCGCTCTCGCCCCTTCGGGGCGCTCCTCGATCGCACGACTCTGGCCATCGCGCCCTCTCATGGCCAATCAACCCTGAGAGTCATGATCTCGCAGAACGGCCTTGCCTTCTTGTCTAAGACGAACGGTTCCCACTCCCACCCCCGAAATGCAGAGACAATGGCGTCAGTAACCGCCGGAAACGCTGGCGTTAGCTTCGGCTCCTTGATCGTCCAGACTGCCGCGAGGTGCCCTTTCGCGTCGATCAACACCTCTCCGATCCAGTAGTTCGTCACGACGGTCGTTCCTGCGGGCAGAGGAGGGTATTGCGGTAGAACGCGCTTGATCGTTTTGGGCAGGTGCAGTTTCCCGCGTGCTTCAATGGGCTGCGTGCCGACGAGCTTCGCTCCTTCGCGGCTACAAACACCGATTGCGGAGAGAGGCGTGACCGGCACTTCATCCCTCTGCGCCAGCGCGGTCGCGGTGGCAACCGTGAGCAGGACAGCAACGGAGCACGGGTGTCGCATGGGAACCTCAGAGGGGATTGTAGACGCCAGGTAAACGGGAGGGTGCGTCGGTAGCTACTCCCCCTTGCAACCGCAATCGATCAAGCCGCTGACAATGCCGCCCCCGATTCCGCCCCATCGTCGCCAGCCGTTCGGCGTGCGATCGAACACGTCGTCGCTGCTCGCAGTGGAGCAACGGTTCCCTTGCTTGACGGTGATGACGAGCGAGTCATTCTTGGTTCCGGCGGTAAGCCAAAGCAATCGGAGGCATGCGTCAACCCAGCCGCGTTTCGCCTCCGCCAACGGGATTCGAGTGAACTTCACATTGCTAACCAGTGGGAGCCACGTAGCGGGAAGCTGCTCTGCGATGATGTTGACATCCTGCGGGCCACGCATTGCCAACGAGTGTGCGAGCACGTCCGGCAGGAGTCTGTCCACGTCTTTCCCGATGATGGCTCGGAGCTGTTGTTCATCCGGCAGGAATGGACCCGAAGGCGTCAATCGGAGAGGTTCTGGCTGCTGGGCGATCGCGCCCTGAAGCGCCAGTGCGAGGACGAGAATGGGACGGCGGCTCGTGATCATCGGCGGATTACAGGCAATGCCAGGGCAAGGGAACGTCCCATGCGACGTTAGACACCCAGGAACGCCAGACGTCCGAAGTTGATTCGATTACTGGCTATAGGGACATACTCCCGCGAAACCCCCGAAGCCGCCCCCTTCCTTCTGTGAGTTCCACCTCGTTGCACTTCGTTCAAACCGCTTGAGCCTGCCACCAGAACGGTACCTGTCACCTTCGCTCAGGGTCAGCGTCAAGGCGTTCTCGGTGGCGGTCGCGCCTACCCAGAAGAGTCGGAGGCAGTCTGTCTTCCACGCATCCTGCGTTCCGGCGACGATGATCGAGATGACGCGGGACGTGCAGCTACCGGGGATTCTCTTTGACGATGGCGGCGAAGCGCGCGGCACGCTGCTCGGCGGTGAGTGCGCGCGACCACTTCCAGGCCGTATCGTAGTCGTAGAGGCCCTTCCGGCCGCTTTCGATGACCACCTGCTGGTCGGCAAACGCCTTGCCCCAGAGGTTCTCCCAGACTTCGTAGAGGTACAGGAAGAGGATGCGGTGTTCGTCCAGATCGTTCGGGCGGCGGCGCAGCTGGCTGTTCATCCTGTGGCCCAGTTCGTGCGCGAGCGTGGCGCGCTTCACGTCGGGCGGGTAGCTGGCGCGCAGCATCATCGGCTTGTCACCGAAGCCCGAGCTGCTCGGGCCCTCGAAGATCACGGCTTTGACGTCTTTCTCGAGGAACTTCAGCCCCGAGCCGCGCTCCAGCCCCTCGATCATGCGCGTGCCTTCCTCTGCCCAGAGCTGGCGATAGGCCTCGGCGGCTTCCGTAAAGGTCTGGTCCTGGGGCGTGAAGGTCATCGTGACCTTCGTCTGGGCGGAGAGGTCTGTTGTCGAGACAAGCGTAGAGAGGAGCAGGGTAGAGCACACCAGGGTGACGAGCGCGATGCCGGGGCGTGGACGCCGCTGTGTCATCGAGTGCCTCCCGAAGGTCAAAGGTCAGAGGTTCAGACGTAGAGTCCGGCCTTTAGGTCGGCCTACGCCTTCGCGCCATCCGGTGTATGGTTCGGCCAACCTCGTTGATCAGGAGCCACTAGTCGTCGGTAGCTGGTGGACGGGTGACGAGGTGCGTCTGCCTCCCGAGGCGGAACTGAACGAGACATTACGGTGGCTCATCAGCCAGCGGCTGGGCCACCCCACGTTCACTTTCCCTGGGGCACGGTGGGGGCACGGTGGGAGCGGGGGGCGAGTGCTGGTCGTCGCGCCGCGCGGAGGAAGAGAGGTCCCGAGGGTCGAGGGCCACGCGGCGCGTCTCCTCCATCTTGACGGCTGGCTGCGAGCCGACGTCGCTCGGGCACTCGGTCGGCCGCGCTCGGCATTCATGTATGTCTATGTCGCAGCCTGTTCGGCTGCGACGTGAAGGAAATCACTGGCTCGCCAGATCCGAAGCACATCTCGACCAGCTACGTCGAGCCCCAGAACCTCACGATGCGGATGTCGATGCGGCGGTTCCCTAGGTGCGTGTCGTCTATCCGTGGCGACGTCAGCCAGCCAGCGATCGTTACTCTGCCGCGGTCGCCACGCCGGGCGGTTGCGCCAGCTCCGCGACGTTTAAGATCATCGTTCGGGCTCCTCATTTCGCAAATCACACGCGCCGCAGCGACGGGGGTCGGCTTGTCTAACATTTTCGTGAGGCCTCCGCTGCTTTCGTGACGGGGACGTGAATCCCGTCGCCACTTCGACCGGCGAAATAGCCCACACCATCACCAGGGGCCGCTGGTGCATTTCTTGCGCAGCGCATCGAGATGCACACCACACGACGAGCGCTGCTGGTATCGCTGACGATCGCCAGCCTGGCCTGGAAGTTCGGAACGGCCGCTTCGGCCTCCACCAGTTTCACGGTTCCCGTCGGCGCCAACCCAGGTGTTTCAGCGGTCATTCCCCAGACGAACGAGCTAATTGTGGTGAACGGCACGGCTGACGTCAGCCTGATCGACAGCGTGACCTCCGCGGTATCAACCGTTCCTGCAGGCTTGAACCCGGCTTTCGTGGTGGTCAATCCCGCGACCGGCTACGCCTATGTCTCCAACTCGAACAGCGACACCGTGACGGTGTTCTACGGCTATGGAGAGGGTAAGAAACGAAAGGTCGTCCCGGTAGGCACGGGCCCGCTGCGGATGGCGGTCAATCCGAATACGAATCGCATTTATGTCGCGAACTGCTGCAACAACACCGTCACCGTCATCGATGGCGTTACCAACAGTACCGTCAGCATCCCGGTCGGGACCACCCCGATTGGCATCGCCGTCAATCCGGTGACGAACCGCGTCTATGTCGCGAACGACTGGAGCAACGACGTCACGGTCATTGACGGATTCACGAATCAGGCGATTGCGACGATACCCGTCGGCGAAGCACCGTATTCGGTGGCGGTGAACCCGGTGACGAACAAAGTGTACGTCGCGGTGCAGGGATCGGGCTTCTCCTACGCGCCCGGCAGCGTGACCGTGATCGACGGAGCCACGCACGAAACGGTCGAGATCCTGGCCGGACTTCAGCCGGTGTTCCTTGCCATCAACACGGCGACGAACAAGATTTACGTGGCAGGAGGGCAGTCGAACGGTGATGTCACGGTGATCGACGGCGCCACCGGCCAGACCGCTCACGTGGCGATCACATACGGACAATTCGGTATAGCGGCGCTCAGCTCGGTCGCCGTCAACGAGGTGACGAACACAATCTACGTGACCGACTCCATGTCCACCAATCTCATCGTGATTGATGGAAACACGAACGACGTGTCGGTGCGGCCGGTTCCTCCGTATCCGAACTTCGTCACGGTCAATCCTGCGAATAATCGTGTGTATGTCTCGAACAGCAATGGGGTGACGATCTTCCAGGAATAGTGTGTTGTTGAGGCCAAAGACCGCCATGGACAACCTGCGACGGACCCCAATGGATGACCGACCCAGGCGCGCATTGAGCAGCGGGTTCGGCGGCGGGTCGCGCCTTCAGCAAGAAGGTCGAGAACCTCGCGGCGGCCATAGCGCTTATTTCATGTGGTGCAATTTCGGGCGAGTACATCAGACGCTGCGCGTGACTCCGGCGATGGACGCAGGCGTCACAAATCACGTTTGGAGCGTCGAGGAAATCGTCGGTCTGCTCGGGTAAGATGTGAACCGCGTGAGCCTTGTATGGAGCACCGGAAGCCTGACCCTAAGCCCCCCACCGTCCTCGCGTACGCAGCGTGTGGCGCGTAAAGGCGGTGCCTTGGCTGACGGGCCAGATCGCCGGCTTCATTGCCATCTCTCTCCTCCTCGCTGTTGTTGTGGCGTGGATAACGGACCTGTCATTCTGGGCGTGTTGGCTGATGTCCATTGTGGCGGTCAAAGTGAACGGAATCATCGCTGACTGGGAAGACAACCGACCAGGCGGATTCAACGGTGGTCCGAAATCAAACTGACCCACTACCCGTCGCCGGGTTCACTGAAACGACGGCTGCATTCGGTTCGTGAGGTGCCACGCCCCAACTGCGGGTCACCGCCGACCTCTACAGCCACCTGCAGAAGCAAACGGCCGCGAAGGCGGCGACGATCATGGACGGCGTTCTCGGCGGGTGATCGCCGACTCTGGGGGTGTCAGTTAGGGTGTCAAAGGGTGTCACGGCCTCGCGCGGCGCACGCGCGGTCGCAACAATTCATCGAAATACTGAGAGAATCTGACTGTTCTGGAGCCGGCGGTCGGACTTGAACCGACGACCTGCTGATTACGAATCAGCTGCTCTACCAACTGAGCTACGCCGGCACTCTGGCAGGGACGCCGCTCCGCGAGCGGCGGGAATCACGAATTCTAGCACGGCCGAGGCGGTGGCGTCGCTATGGGCGCGCCGCCGCCGGATCGGGCGCGCCGTTCTGGCGGTAGGCCGCGACGCGGGCGGCGGCTTCCGCGCGGGCGCCGCCGTCGACCTTCCCGATGAACGTCGCGCCGTCTTCCAGCGCCAGTTTTGGTGCGGTCACGTCCGCTTTCACGGTCGCGCCCTCGAGGACGCGCACCACGTCGCGCGCGATCAGCCGACCGGCCGAACCGCCCTGAACCGTGATCACGCGCGCGGTGACGGCGCCGTCGACGCGGCCGCCGGTCTCCACCGTGACCGCGTGGTTCGCGACCAGGACATCGCCGCGCAGGGTCCCGATAATCGAGACCGGTTCGTCGGCGGTCAGTGAGCCGGTGATGTTCACGCCTTTTCCAATCGTCGTCGCCATAAAATTCTAGATGCTCAAAGGTTCAGAGGTTCCAGGTTCCTGGCTTCCAGACTCGGTTCCGGGGTTCGGGGGTTCGGGTTCGCTCCTTCGGTGGTCCCGGAGCGTTTCGAGCAACGTCTCAGCGTACACGTAATCGAGGGTCCCGCGACCCTCCGTAATGTGATTCACCACCGGATGAAGGATGGCAATTGCCGCCTCCGTCCTCCGCGTCGCCGCCTGAAAGCTGGCGTATCCGCGGGCCGCCCGAAGCTCCAGCCATCGTGCACCCTGGGTGCGCGCGGTGGTCAGCGCGTCGAGAAAGTTCTGTTCCGCCTCATCAGGACGGCCGGTCGCGAACAGCAGCTCAGCTTGGAGCCGGAACTGCTCGCTCGTGTAGGAGTTCTGGCTGGTCGCGACAGCGACGGCGTGTGCGTCGTCCAGTGCCCGCTGCGCCCGGGTGTACTCCTTGACCCGCAGGTAGGCCCCCGCCAGCAGGACGAAAAAGTACGGTCGGAGCAGGGCCGATCGCGTGATCGTGTGCGCCGCCAGCCCCTCTTCCATGACCCGCAGCCCGCGCTTGGCGTCCCCCAGCTCGAGCAGTGCGCGCCCGCAGAGCGGGGCCGCCCACTGGATCTCCTGCGCGATACCGTGCGCGTGACAGACCACGGCGAGTTGCTCGTAGGTGCGCTGAATCTCGCGCGGATTCCGTCGCGCCAGATGGATGAAGATTTCGAACAGCAGCGCGAACGCCAGCGGCTGCGGGTGATCCAGCGCGCGCGCCTGCGTGACCGCTTCCCGCACCGCTGCCAGCCCCTGATCCGGAAATCCGCGGTTGGTCAATGTTCGCGAGTATTCGCAGCGGCAGAAGATCCCGGGTTCGATCCCGGTTTCCCACACGCGGCCACGGTGGAAGACCGGATCGTAGAGCTCGAGCCCGCGGCCGAGATGGGTGTGCGCCTGTTCAAGGTCGCCGAGATGGAACAGCGCGGCGCCGAGCGACCAGTTGCCCATCATCTTCAGGTTGGGGTCGCCGAGCCGCTCGAACAGCTGAAGCATCTCGAGCGCCACGTCCCGCGACGTCGTGATTTCTCCGGCGACGATGTGATGGGCGGAGAGACCGATCAGGACGGGCACGACCCGCGCGGGATCCTGCACCTGGCGGCAGAGCGCCCGGGCCCGCGCATAGGCCGCTCCCACTTCGGGGATCGCGTATCCCCGGCCGGTCTTCAGGGCAAGACCGTAGGTCATTTGCAGATCGAGCTCGGCGCCGGCTTTCGCGGGTGAGTCCGGTTCCTGCGCCAGCAGATCGAGCCCGCGGCGGGCGAGCCGCGCAGTCTCGTCGTGGGCGTGCAGGCGCGAGGCGGCCTTCGCGGCCCGATTCCAGAATTGCGCAGCCCGGATGAACTCGCGCGCGGTTTCGAAGAGTACTGCCAGCGACGCGGCGGAGTCCGAAACGTCGTCTCCCAGTCGCTGCACCAGCCGATCGCCTATCGTGCGGCTCAGCGCCGCCCGGCGAGTTCCGCGCAGACTCTCGAAAAAGGCCGCGTGGTACAGCTGATGGGCAAAGCGGTACCGAAGCGTCAGCGACCGATCGCGCGCTTCGTGCTCGTCCACGAATCGGACCAGGGCGTGTTCGCGTTCGAGGCGGTCCAGTCGATCCTCGACGTCCTCCTCCGGTAGCTGCAGCGCCGCCGCAATCATTCCGGTGTCGAAGTCGACCCCTTGAACGCTCGCCGCTCCGAGCAGCCGGCGGTCGGGGTCGTCCAGTGCCTCGATCTTGCGCTGCACGGCACTTCGTATGGACTCGGGCAGCTCGCGTTCAACTGCCGACAGGTTCTCCGCCAGGCTCCACCGGCCGTCGCGGTGCCTTACCTGCTGACGCCTTCGCAGATCCCGGAGCAGATCCGCCATGAACAGCGGATTGCCCTCGCTGCGCTCGTGCACCAGACGCGCGAAGTCGGACGGAAACTCGTGCTCGGGGAACTGAATGGCGATGTACTTCGCAACAGCCAGCAGATCCAGCGACCCGGGCCGCAAGTCGCGGCACATGCCTCGCGCGATCAAATCCAGCTTGACCGGAAGGAAGGGATGCCGCGATTGCGCGAGCTCCGACGGGCGGCAGGTCGTGATGATCAGCAGGCGAGTGGTATCGATCCGCCGCGCGAGATACGCGAGGAGATCCGTTGTCGGCGGATCCGCCCAGTGCATGTCGTCGAGACAGAGCACCACCGGGTGCATCCGGCCGATCTCTTCGAAGAGCGCGGCGAGCTCACGTTTGAGCCGCTCCTGCGATCCGGTCGCCGTTTCAGCCGCGAGTCGTGCCGCCGAGGAGTCGTTCTCGGACGCCGGCATGATCTGCACGTACCAGGTCGGGGCCACGGCGCGGATCAGCCGCGCGATGCCGCCAAGCTGCTCGTTCTTCTGCAGGCTGTCGAGCGCTTCGAGGATGGGCAGGTACGCTTCGGTGCCGGCCAGGCGCTCCGAGCAGCGGCTGCGGCCAATCCTGACCGGCTCCTGCCGTTCCTCGAGCTGCTTCATGAACGTTTCGACGAGCGTGGTCTTGCCCATGCCCGCTTCGGCGGAAACCACGACCAGCCGGCCCTGACCACGCTGCGAACGTTCGAACTCCTGCTGGAGCGCGTCGAGCTCCTGATCGCGCCCGACGATCTCGCGGGCGGGCGAACGCTGTCCGTGCGTCACCGTCACCGCCGACAAGGCCACGGCCACCGTCGAGTCGTGGGCCAGATTCAGGCGATACATGACCTCGCTGGCGCCGGGCCTGAGCCGCGGATCTTTCTGCAGCATCTCGATGATCAGCTGATCGATCGCGCGCGGCAGGTCGGCGTTCACGAACGAGGGCGGCTCGGGGGACACCCACATCAACGCGTGCAGCGTCCCGAGCTGCGACGATTGCAGGAACGGGTGGCGCCCGGTCACGAGCTCGTAGAGCATCACGCCGAGCGCGAAGACGTCGGCTTCCTGGGTGGTCAGCTCGCCGCGCGCCTGCTCAGGAGCCATGTAGGCGAGGGTGCCGAGCAGCACGCCGGCCTCGGTGGTCTGGGCCGTCGGTTGGAGGCCAAGCACCTCGGGCTGCACCTTGGCGAGCCCGAAGTCGAGCAGCTTGATGTAGCCGTCCGGCCGCACCATGACGTTGTCCGGTTTGATGTCGCGGTGAACGATCTGCGCCGCGTGGGCGACCGCCAGCGCTTCCGACACCTGCCTGGCGATACCGAGGGCGCGCGCCACCGGTAGCCCCTGTTGAGCGGCCTGCCGCAGCGTGCTCCCTTCGATCAGCTCCATCGCGATGTAGCGATCGGCGTCGACGACCCCGGTTTCGTAGATGGTGACGATGTTGGGATGGTTCAGCGCGGAGGCGAGGATCGCTTCCCGCAGCAGCCGATCGAGCGTCTCGTCCTGGGCATCGGCGCCGACCGACAACATGCGGCGGATCACTTTCAGCGCGACTTCGCGCGACAGCCTGGGGTCGCGCGCGCGATAGACCTCGCCCATGCCACCCGAACCCAGCTGCGAAATGACATGGTACGGGCCGACCGGGGTGCCGTTGGGGATCCTCATCAGGGGAACACGCATTATAGCGTGCGCGCCGCGATCGCCGGGCCGTACGCCGTCAGGCGCTGACGATCACCGGAACGTGATTTCGCCGATCAGCGGGAAATGATCGGACCCGTAGGTGTGCTCCGCGCGACGGAACCGCGAGCTCCAGCCCGGATCGAGACGGAAGAAGAGGTGATCGAGCCGCAGCAGGCCGTGAAAGGTCGCACGGCGATCCGAGACGTGCGTCTGCGGAAACGCGGCTGCAGCGGTCCGATACGCGCCGTCCTGGAAGCCGAACCACGTGTTCAGATCGCCACCGAGGACCAATGTCTTTTCATCGGCCAGTGCGGTCACGAGGCCGCGGGCCTGTCGCGTCCGTCCGAACTCGCCACCCGCAATCCACAGCCGCCTGGCGCCGACCATGTTGTCGAGGTGCGCGGAAACCACCCTGAGACGCCACGGTGCCCCGGTGGTCGTCGCTCCTGCTACGGTCGCGGCGACCGCCACTCGTCGCTGCCGCTCGAAGGGCAGCTCGATGGCCCCCAGCTCGCCCAGTGGCACCGTGGAAAGGATCGCGTTTCCGCGATCCTCGGCCGAGATTGCTGGTCCGCCATTGCGCATCGACGGCACGTAATACGCGTGCAGTCCAGCACGGCGAGCGACGTTCTCGATCTCCTCGCGGCGGCCATCCGGCCGGAGTGTTCGAATGAGCGACGCAAAACTCGCCGAGCCATCGAGCTCGGTCGGCACTTCCGGTCCCTCGCGGTAAGCCTCCTGGATCAGGAAAACAACCGGGACGCGATCGCCGGCCTGACTGCGGACATCGGCCGCGAGCTGCTCGAAGTCGCCCCCTCCGACATGCATGTTCCAGTTCACGACGACGAGGCGATCGGCTGGCCCGAGCACCGCCGCATCCGGCGCGACGACCACTGGTGGACCAACGCCCTGACGCCAGCTGTGCAGTGACGATCGATCCGCGCCGACCTCCGGTGCAATCCAGGAGACGGCGGGCGTGAGAGCTTCGCCCGGAGCGACCTCGCGAGGCGCCATCGAGTGGCGGCCGGTACAGCCGCCCGCCACGCACAGGCTCAGGATGAGCGCGCCGATCCGCGTGGAGCACGACCTCAACATCAATTTATGAAGCGGGATACCACTGAGTGTAACAGCCAGCCCAATCCATCGCGACCACAGCCGCTGTTTTGGCTGAGGCCGCTGGCGACCGTTGTGCATCAGCGCCAGAGGTGAGCAGCGCCTCTGCTGTTGGCAGCCGCTCGCGGCGAGAGAGCGCAGCGAACGAGCCACGCGAGCGGAGCGGGGCATTGGGGCCCCCGCGAGGAAGCGTGCAAGGGGTTCCGGGGGACGAGAGTCCCCCGGAAGATAAGCGAGAGAGCGCAGCGAACGAGCCACGCGAGCGGAGCGGGGGCATTGGGGCCCCCCGCGAGGGAGCGTGTAAGGGGGTCCGGGGGACGAGAGTCCCCCGGAAGATAAGCGAGAGAGCGCAGCGAACGAGCCACGCGAGCGGAGCGGGGCATTGGGGCCCCCGCGAGGGAGCGTGTAAGGGGGTCCGGGGGACGAAGTCCCCCGGGAGAGAAAAATGAAGCACCCGGCTGTCGCCGTATTGATGTCGGTGATCATCCTGCTCGGCGTGGAGGCGAACGCGCTGGCCCAGAGCACGGTCACGGACATCGTCAGCTTCCTGGTGACCAATCAGTCGATTCCCACCGGCGACGCGGCTCGCGATCGCGCCGCGGCTGAGGCCGCTCGCGACACGATTACCCGCGCCCTGCTCGTGAACCTGGCGTCGGTGCCCATCGGCACGTCGTCCAGCGGGTTTCTGTACCGCCTGAATCCGGAGCTCGGAACCGTCGAGCGGGCCACTCAGAGTTTCGGCGGGTTCTTCGTCGAGCGCGCCTTCTCGCCAGGGCATGGACGCGCGACGTTCGGGCTGTCGGCGTCGTCCTCGAGCTTCAATCGGCTGGACAACGAAGACCTGCGCGATGGCAGCTTTCTTACGACCGCGAACCGCTTCACCGACGAAGCCGCGCCATTCGAGACCGAGAGTCTCACGCTCCACATCCGAAGCAGCACCATGACCGCTTACGCGAGCGTGGGCGTCACGGATCGCATCGAGCTCGGTGCCGCGCTGCCGTTCGTCAGGCTGGAACTCGAAGGCCAGCGCGTCAGCGTCTATCGCGGCCAGACCTTCCTTCAGGCCAGCGGATCTGCGACAGCGTCGGGGATCGCGGACGCAGCGCTTCGCGCGAAATACACCTTCTTCTCGGCGCACGATGGAGGCGCTGCGATTGCGGCCGAGGTGCGCCTGCCGACGGGCGATGACGCCAACCTGCTCGGCGCCGGCGATCTCGGGTTTCGCCTCTTCGGCATCGCCGCACTCGAGCGCGGGCCGTTGATGTTGTCGGGCAACGCGGGGATCGTCAGAGGCGGCGTGTCGGCCGAGTTCAACACCGGTCTTGCCGCGGCAGTCGCGGTTCACCCGAGGCTTTCGCTGACCGCTGAGTTCCTGGCGCGCCGTGTCGACGAACTGCGCCCGCTGGTCCGCTTTGCCGCGCCGCATCCAACGATCGCCGGCGTCCAGACCATCAGGCTGGGAGTGGACGACACCGAGGGGAGTACCGTGGCTGCCGGTATCACCGGCTTCAAGTGGAATCCGACCGGAACCCTCGTGATCGGCGCGCACATCCGCTGGGCCTTTACGAGCACCGGACTCACTGCGCCGATCACACCGGCCGTGGGGGTGGAGTACGGATTCTAGAGGGGATCTTCCGCCTCTAAAGGCGGAAGCTACCAGATCGATCTCTTCGACGCGATCGCTATTGGCTTTCGGCCTCGTCTGTTGTGGCTTCCGCTACCCCGCGTCTCGTGGCTTCCGCCTTCAGGCGGAAGATCCCCTCACCGCACCGTCGCCCGTGTGATGATCCAGTCCCCGCCGGCATTCCGCAGATCGAATCGCCATTGACGAGCGGCGGTCTGCGGCCCAGCACCGACTTTCGGCTGCCATCGCGCCGTTCCCTTGCAATCGGCCTGAGCCGCTTCGCCGGTCAGGCGCACATCACATCGCCCGAGCGACACGCTCTGTGAAGAGAGCGCCTGGAACGCGCTCGTCAGCGCCCGGCGATCGACGCCCGGCCAGACCGCGCTGGCCGCGTTCGCATCGAGCGCGCTGTAGGCGGCCTCGTACCGTCTGAGCACGCTGCGCACCCGGTTTTCTTCAGCCTGCTGTGACGCTGCCGGCGATGGAGTGGCGGGCACTACGGTCGCGGGCGCCGCGGATGTCTCGGCCGTAGCAGCCGCCGTGGCCGGCGCAACAGACGATGTGGGCGTCTCGGCGCTCGAAACACTCGGCACGACATTGGATGCCGGAGACACTGGCGGCGGCGGTGCGAGATCAGGAAGTGGTGGAGACGGTTCGAGCGAAGCCGGGACGGCCCGGCGATCGTTTGCCGGCGCTGGCGGCGGCGCCGAGGGCCTCGCCGCACTGTCGTTGGCCGCGATCGTCGTGTTCGGCGCCGCACTCGGCGTGTTCGAGGAAGGGAGCTCGGCAGTCGCCGTGACAACGTTCGCACGTGGAGCTTCGAGCGAGGCTTTGTCGACCGGACTGTTGAGCGCGGTCTCTCCAGCGCTCGCCACCGCCACGGGGGCAGGCGCCGCCGACGCAACGGATTCGCTCATCGCCGCCGCATTCACCGCGGTCTCGCTTATACGCACGGCCGGTTCCGCGATCGGAGGCTCGGCGGGCGGCATGGCTCGCGGCGCGCTGGTCGCGGAGTCGTATACCACGGTCGCATCGGCGCGGAGGGCCGACGGCTCGCGGGGAGCGTTGTGAGAAAACACGAACCATCCGGTAGTTCCGGAAATGGCGATCAGAACTGCTGCGGCGGATGCGGGAAATACCCGGCGCTGTGTTTCAGGGAGCGCCAGGAATTCGGGCTGCACCGACGGCGTATCAGGAACGCTCTTCTCGGGCGGTGAAGCGACGGGAACGGCTGGGTTGAGGACCAGACTTTCGGGCGGCGCGGCCTCGACAGCAGCGGTCCTGGCCCGGGCAGCGGCACGGGACTCCGCAGCCGCGAGTTTCGCGCGGAGAGGCTCAATCGCCGGCTCGTGCGAATCGAGGCGCTCGACTTCTTCGAGCGCCTCGCGGGCGTCCTCCAGAATCCCCGCGTCGATGGCAACGGCAGCGCGAAGGACGCAGCGATCGACCCGCTTTCGCCGCATCCGGATCTCGAAGCTCTGCCACTGCTGGCTCGCAGTGTGAGACTGAAGCACGCCCGCATCCATGCAAATTCCGGGCTCGGCCGCAGCCCGGTTCAGGGCAGGCTAATCCTGGTCGTCGCCCTTGTCCTCGCCCTTGTCGTCGCCTTTGTCGTCGTCTTTTGCCGCCGTGGCGACGTTATCGACGTCGACGTCCTCGTCCTGCGCGCGCCAATCCTCGTCCGCGTCGTAGAGTCGGCCTACCGGACGTTCCTTGATCGGACCCCGAGGGCCGCGGTCGCTGTCCTTACGCGGGGGTTTGCGCTTGTTCTTGGGCGGCGCGTCCGGGCCGAAATTACGGCTGCGCGCGGGGGCTGTCCCACCGGCGTCGGGCCGGGGGGCGAAGCCGCCCGGTCGCGGGGGCCCGAAGCCTCCGGGACGGGGACCACCAGGACCGGATGGCGGGCCACCGGGACGGGGACCGGAGAAGCCGCTAGGACGTGGAGGGCCGCCGGGGCCCCGTTCCTCGCGCGGCCGTGCTTCGCTGACCGCCAGCGGCCGGCCCTTGAAAGGTTGCTGATTGAATCGGCGAATGGCTTCTTCGGCGACGGCGCGATCTGCGTAATCCACGAACGCAAATCCCCGCGGCCGGCCTGTTTCGCGATCGACTGGCAACACGACCTGGGCCGGGGCTCCCACGCTCGAGAGGTGTTCCCGTAGGTCCGCTTCGTTAGCGGCGTAAGGCAGATTCCCAATGAACAGACGGACTGACACAGCTCCCTCTTGTTAGTGCCGGTCGCGTCGGTCGGGTGGGCCCGCCGACCCCGGCTAAGGTGCCCATCAAAATAGCACAAGGGCGCTCGATCACGCTCCGCCCGGCAAGGCCGAGGTTGATGACGGGAGAACCGCTGCGCTACCATCAGCAGTTCAGCAAATCCCGAAAAGGCCACACAGTACGGACCATGTCGACCAGTTCGAAGACGCGGGGACAGATCGTCGTTCGAGGCGCCCGCACGCATAACCTGAAGAACGTCGATTTGATCCTGCCCGCACGCTCGCTGGTCGTCATGACCGGGGTCAGCGGATCAGGAAAGTCGTCGCTCGCCTTCGACACGATCTACGCCGAGGGACAGCGACGCTACGTCGAGTCGCTCTCGGCCTACGCGCGGCAGTTCCTCGAGCGGATGGAGAAGCCGGACATCGACGCCATCGAAGGAATCTGTCCGGCAATCGCGATTCGTCAGAAGAACAGCATTCGCAACCCGCGATCGACCGTTGGAACGACCACCGAGATTCACGATTACCTGCGGTTGCTGTATGCGCGGGTTGGCCGGACCTCTTGCCGCAACTGTGGACGAGAGGTCATCCGTGAAACGGCCGAGGTCGTGGCCCAGCGCCTGGGTGAACTGAGCCAGGGCTCACGGATTCTCATCGGCTTCGATATGCCGGTCATCACGGCATCCGTTCTGCCGCCGATCACCGAAGTCGACGAGGAGGAGCCTGCGACACCCGAGGGCGCGGACGAGGAAGCTCCTCCACCCCAGCCGGATCTTCCGGGTCTGATCGATCCAGTCGTGGAGACGGTGGCGGCGCTGAGGCGGAAGGGCTTCGGACGTCTCTACGTCGACGGCCAGACGGTGTCGCTCGAAGACGTCGATCCCTTAATCTTGAAAGACCGGCCGACACTGCAGGTGATTGTCGATCGCCTGAAAATCGAAGGGGACCTGCGCACGCGGCTGACCGACTCGATCGAGACCGCCTACGTCGAGGGGGGCGGTGCTGCGTTCGCGATCGAGCTCGCGAGCGATCCGGCGGCCGCGCCAATCGTGCACCGGTTCAGCGAGCGGTTCGAATGCCGTCCGTGCAACATCCCGTACGAGGTTCCGCAACCGCGGCTCTTCTCGTTCAACAATCCGTTCGGGGCCTGTCCGCTCTGTCATGGGTTCGGCAACATCATCGAGCTGGACATGGCGCTGGTCGTTCCCGATCCGTCGAAGTCGATCCAGCAGAACGCGATTGAGCCCTGGAGCAAGCCCCACTACCGCTCGCAGCTCACCGAGCTGAAGCGTGCCGCGCGTGGAAGAGTGCGCCTCGACGTGCCCTGGGTCGATCTGTCGGACGACGAGAAGCGGTTCGTGATCGACGGCGACGGCGCCAGCTTCGAGGGCGTGAAGGGATTCTTCCGCTGGCTCGAACGGAAAAAATACAAGGTGCACGTTCGCGTCTTCCTCAGCCGGTATCGCGGATACCTCACGTGTCCGGAGTGCGGCGGTGCCCGGCTGCGCCGTGAAGCACGTGACGTGAGGGTCGGCGGCCGGACGATCGATGCGGTCTGCGCCGAGACGGTCCGCGATGCCGATACCTTCTTCGCCTCGCTGCAGCTGTCCGAGAAGGACGCCGAGATCGCGGACAAGGTCCTGCGCGAGATCCGCAAGCGGCTCGGGTTCCTCCGCGATGTCGGGCTCGACTACCTGACCCTCGATCGCCTGTCGTCGACGCTGTCGGGCGGGGAGTCGCAGCGCATCAACCTCGCGACGTCGCTCGGGTCCGCGCTCGTCGATACGCTGTATGTCCTCGACGAGCCTTCAATCGGCCTCCACCCGCGGGACAACGAACGGCTGATCCAGATCCTCCGGCAGCTGCGCGATCAGGGCAACACCGTGCTCGTGGTCGAGCACGATGCCGACATGATCCGCGTCGCCGACACGGTCGTGGACATGGGCCTCGGGGCCGGCGAGCAGGGCGGCCGCGTGGTGTTTTCGGGGTCGCTGCAGGCGCTGCTCCAGGAACCGCGTTCGCTCACTGCCAAGTACCTTCGCGACGAGCTCGCGATCCCGGTGCCACCAGTGCGGCGCAAGCCGAGCAACCAGCGGATCAAGATCTCCGGGGCATCCGAGCACAATCTCAAGGACGCCGACGTCGAGGTCCCGCTCGGCATGCTCACCTGTGTGACTGGCGTCAGCGGATCGGGTAAGAGCACGCTCGTTCACGATGTCATCTACGCGGCCCTCAAACGTGCGAAAGGGGACTGGGATCGCCGCGTCGGCGCGCACCGGAAGCTCGAAGGTGCCGAGTTCGTCACCGACGTGGTGCTCGTCGATCAGGCACCGATTGGCCGCACGCCACGCTCCAACCCGGTCACCTACCTGAAGGCGTTCGACCCGATTCGCGAGCTCTTTGCGGCGACCAAGGATGCCCGGTCGCGCGGCCTGACCGCCAGCCACTTCTCCTTCAATGTGCCCGGAGGCCGCTGCGAGGCCTGCGAGGGCGAAGGAGAAGTCAAGGTCGAGATGCAGTTCCTCGCCGACGTGTTCGTGCCGTGCGAGCAGTGCGAGGGCAAACGCTTCAAGCCGCAGGTGCTCGAGGTGAAGTACCGCGGCCGCGGCGTCGACCAGGTGCTCGACATGACCGTCCGCGAGGCCCTGACCTTCTTCAGCAGCTCGCCCAAGGTGCTGCGGCGCCTGCAGGTGCTCGACGAGATCGGCCTCAGCTACCTGCGGCTGGGGCAGCCCGCGACGACGTTGTCCGGCGGCGAAGCGCAGCGCATCAAGATCGCGGCACATCTGTCCTCGCAGAGCGGCGATCGGGTGCTTTATATCCTCGACGAGCCCACCACCGGCCTTCACTTCGACGACATCGCGAAGCTGCTGGCGGCTTTCCGGAAGCTGCTGCAGGCAGGCCACAGCCTGCTCGTCATCGAGCACAATCTCGACGTGGTCAAAACTGCCGACTGGATCATCGACCTGGGGCCCGAAGGGGGTGAGGAAGGCGGACAGGTGATCGCCGCCGGCACGCCCGAGCAGATTGTGACCGTCGAGCGCTCGCATACCGGACGATACCTTCGCGACGTCCTCGCCATCGGCAGGGCGAACGCGTACGGGAGCTCCCGGAGCTGAGCCGCGTTCGCAGAAGGTCAGCGACATGATCAGACGAGCCATCCTGACGACCGTGGTGCTGAGTGCAGCAGTGGCCGCGTGGGCCCAGCCTGCGCGTTTCGACGACGTGGTCCGGAACCTGCGGAATCCCGACCCCAAGATCCGCCTGACTTCGGTGCGGCTGTTGCGCGAGGCCAGGTATCCGGAAGCCATCATCCCGCTCGCGCCGCTCGTGAACGATCCACTCGACCCGATCCAGCTCGAAGCGATCGCCGCGGAGCTGTCGTTCTTCCTGGTCCGGGACCTGCCCGAACGCCGGAAGGTTGGACTCGTCGTGGAGGTCAGGAACCGCGGTGCGGCGGCGGAGGCGTTCGAGCTCGGGCCGCTCGGGGTCTGGCCGCGGCCGGCGCCTTCCGAGCTGGTGACCGCGCTGTTGAACGCGGTCGACGACGAGAACGCGCGCGTCCGAATGGAAGCGATCTATGTGGCCGCGACCATTCCGAAGGGGCTGCTGTCGCTCGGCGACGAGCAGCTGCTGATCAAGGCACTCGATCACTACGATCCCGTGGTCAGGACCGGTGCAGCGCACTTTGCCGGGCGTGCGGGGATCAAGGCGGCCGTCGACCCGCTCATCAAGTTGGTCAACGATTCGGCTGCCGACGTCCGCTATGCCGCCATGCGCGCACTGGGGCTCCTGCGCGAGGAGCGGGTGGTGCCGACACTGCTCGAGCAGCTGAAGTTCTACGGCAAAGGGGAGGGGGCGTGGTCAGCGCTCGATGCCCTGGCACGAATCGCGCAGCCGTCGAGCGCCGCCGTGTTCACCGAGCGGCTGGCGGACAAGGATCCCAGCCTGCGCCGCGCCGCGGCCGAAGGCCTCGGCCGGCTCGGTGACAAGGCCTCGGTGAGCGCGCTCGAGACCGGCGCCGGCAACGATCCCTCGGCCATGGCGCGTGCGGCGATGGCGTTCGCACTCCAGAAGATGGGACGCAACTACGTGCCGCGGCTCATCGAGTTCCTCGACGACAAGGACAGGAAGGTCGTCCTGCAGGTCCAGAATTACCTGATCGAGCTCGGTCCGCCGGTCGAGAAGGAACTGGTCCCGAGCCTGCAGGAGCCCGACGAGGCGCTCCGGGCCGGCGTCGCGGAGGTGCTCGGCGAGATCGGCGGCGACGTGTCGCTCACCGCGCTTCAGGATCTCAAGGATCGCAGCAAGGTCGTCGTCGACACGGCGCAGCGAGCGGTCGAGCGCATCAAGATGCGCCCTTCGACGACGCTCAGGGCGCCTTGAGCGGGAGTCGAAAGGCGCCGCACGCTGTGACGCTCCCGCGCGATTTCTACGCGCGCCCCACCCTCGAGGTCGCCGCCGATCTCATCGGCAAGGTGCTCGTGCACGAAACCGCGCGCGCAATCACCTCCGGCATCATCGTCGAAACCGAGGCATATATCGGCGAGTCGGATCCCGCCTGCCATGCGGCTCCCGGACCGACCGTCAGGAATGCGCCGCTCTATGGACCGCCGGGATTTGCCTACGTCTACCTGAATTACGGCATCCACTACCTGGTCAACGCGATCACCGAGCCCGAAGGGTCGCCAGCCGCGGTGTTGATCCGCGCGCTCGAGCCGCTCGAAGGGCAGGCGATGATGCGCCGCCGCCGACAGGCGGCCGCATCACTCTCGGCCTCTTCGCTGTGCCGGGGGCCGGGCAATCTCTCGCGCGCACTGGGAATCTCGCTGAAACACAACCGGTCCGATCTGACGCACTCCACGCTTCGCATCGAAGACCGTGGGCTGGTCCGGCGCGACGTGGTGTGGGGACCGCGGGTCGGGATCAACGTCGGCGTAGAGCACGCCTGGCGCTGTTATGCGGCGGGGAGCGAGGCGGTGTCGCTCTTCAAACCAGGGACGCGGGCTTCGCGCCGCCGCTCGCAGCCTTCCGGCTAAAGCCGGAAGCCACCCGCCTCCGGGGCTGCGCGCTAGGCGAGGCTGGCTCTTTTGGATTGGGGGTGGCTTCCGCCTTCAGGCGGAAGATCCTCAAACCTTGGCCCTCTGTCCCGCCGCCTGTTCGATCTTGACCGGGACCGTCCGCTGCCGGCCGTCGCGGAACACGGTGAGTGTTGCCGTGCTGCCGATCTCCGCATCCGCGAGCAGGCGAATGAACTGCGACGCGTCCTCGATCGGTGTGTTGTTGAAGCTGACGATGATGTCGTACTGCCGGAGGCCGGCGGTATAGGCGTCCGAGGACCGCACGATCCCGAGGATCAGCACGCCGCGGGCGTCGGGTGCGCCGAGCTCGCCGGCAATCTGCGGGGTCATCGGCTGCAGCTGAATCCCGCGGATGGTGCCCCGCCGCACGCCGCCGTACTTGATGATGTCGTCCATCACGTGCCGCGCGAGGTTGCTGGGCACGGCGAAGCCGATCCCCTGGTACCCGCCCGACTCGCTGTAAATCGCGGTGTTGATGCCGACCAGCTCGCCGCGCGCGTTGATCAGCGCGCCACCCGAGTTTCCGGGATTGATGGCCGCATCGGTCTGGATGAAGTCTTCATACCCCGCCACCCGGCCTTCGAGCCGGCGGTTGGTGGCGCTGACGATGCCGAGGGTGACGGTCTGATTGAGCTGGAACGGGTTGCCAATCGCCAGGACCCATTCTGCGACCCGCAGCTTCGACGAATCGCCCCAGCCGAGGACCGGGAGGTTGGTCGCCTCGAGCTTCAACACCGCGATGTCGGTCAGCTCGTCGGTGCCGATCACCCGTGCGCGCAGCTCGCGCTTGTCGGTCAGGCCGACGCGCACGTCGGCACGGGCGCTCCCGACGACGTGGTTGTTGGTGAGGACGTAGCCGTCGGCGGAGACGACCACTCCGGAGCCGAGACTCTGCTGCCGCCGCTCGCGGTACAGATCGTCCTCGCGAAAGAAGAACCGGAAGAAGGGATCGTTCGTGAGCGGCGTGCGGACCACCTGTGTCGACGAAATGTTCGTGACACTCCCGATCGCACGCTGGGCGATGTTCGTCAGGTCGGGAAGACCTGCGGCCGCGGGCTGCGGTGCGACGGCGCTCCGGGCCGACTGCGGCGCCGCCTCGGGCTGCGCGGGAGCGGCCGATGTCTCGTCGGCCGTGCGCATCCGGCCGGTGAGCACGAGTCCGGCCATGAGGCCGAGCGTCATGGACATCACGACAACGAACAAGCGTCTGAGCATGGTAGTGTCCTGGAGTCAGCGGACCTCGATCTTGCGCGGCGGCGGTGGCGGGACCTTCGGAATGGTGATCGTGAGGACGCCGTCGGTCAGATCCGCGGCGATGCGATCGCCATCGATATTCTCGGCGAACTCGAACACGCGCTTGAAGGTGCCGTGTCCGCGCTCGACCTGGTGGTAGTGAACCGCCGCACCCGACGCCGGACGCGCTTCGCGCGTGCCCTGGATCGTCAGACGCGCCTCCTCGATCGCGAGGGTCACCTGGTCGCGGGTGAGCCCGGGGAGTTCCGCCGTGACCACGTAGGCATCGCCCGTTTCGTACACGTCGATCGGGGGCGCCCAGGAGTCGGACTGATGGCGGGAGAGCCGCTCAAGCCGCTGCTGCCAGGCGCGAAGGTCACCGAGGGGATCGCAGGCCACTCGGGGATCGTACCTCAATCTCCAATCGCTGGTCGCCGATCCCGGGTCCCGAGTCCCGAATCCCGGTCCCGGATCCCCAATCCCGGGGCAGCCACGGCTCAGCATGGTAAAATCACCAGTTTGTGAGCCACAGCTGTGGCCCTGTCAGGACACCATGAGTTCAATTCAAGCCACACGAATGAAGAAAGGCATGCTGATCAAAGTCGGCGAGGACCTGTTCCGGGTGCTCGAGCTGCAGCATGTCACCCCCGGGAACCTGCGCGGATTCGTGCGAGTCAAGTTCCGCAACATCCGCACCGGAACCCTGTCGGATCAGAAACTGCGCTCGGAAGACTCAGTCGAGCGCGCGACCCTCGACGAGCGGGCGATGCAGTATTTGTATCGCGACGGCGACTCCTTCCACTTCATGGATACCGACTCGTACGAGCAGCTGCACATCTCTGAGGAAACGCTCGGGGATGCCGTGAATTACATCATCCCGGACGCCGTGATCAGCGTCGAGTTCTATGGGTCGGAACCGGTCGGCATCGAGCTGCCGGTCACGGTGGATCTCAAGGTCGAGGACACGGCCCCCGGCATCAAGGGGGCGACGGCGAGCGCACAGGTGAAGCCCGCCCGCCTCGAGACCGGCCTCGTCGTCCAGGTGCCGCCGTTCGTGAATACCGGCGACAAGGTGCGCGTGAGCACGGAGACCGGCGAGTACTTGTCCCGGGCATAGGCCGGCGTCAGGACCTCAGTCGTTGATGGACATCAACCAGACACGTCCCGGTCTCGGGTGGATCGAAGTCATTGCGGGCAGCATGTTCAGCGGAAAGAGCGAAGAGCTGATTCGCCGGCTGCGCCGCGAGCAGATCGCCCGCCGCAAGGTCCAGATCTTCAAGCCGAAGATCGACAACCGATACAGCGACGACCACATCATCTCCCACAGCGACATGCGGATCGCCTCGGAGAACGTCGCCTCGTCGCGTGAACTCCTCGAGCGCGTCCGGCCCGAGACTGAAGTGGTCGGCATAGACGAGGGGCAGTTCTTCGATCTGGAGCTCCCGGCGGTCTGCTGCACGCTGGCCGACCAAGGCCGGCGGGTGCTCGTAGCCGGCCTGGACCAGGACTATCTCGGCAAGCCATTCGAGCCGATCCCGCAACTGCTGGCGATCGCGGAATACATCACCAAGACGCTGGCGATTTGCATGGTCTGCGGCGCGCCAGCCAACCACACCCAGCGCCTGGTCGCGAGCAGCGAGCGGGTGCTGGTGGGGGCGCAGGGGACCTATGAAGCGCGCTGCAGACGGTGCTTCGATCCCCGCCTCGGGTGCTAACTATCATTGCCGGACCTGGCAGGAGGGCCAGGAGATCAGGAGTAAATCAAAGTTGCTCCTGAACTCCTGGCCCTCTTGTTAGGTTTTTGGGGTGTGGAAACGGCGAACTCAGACATCGTCACGGTCGTCGTGGACTCCCAGGTCGAGCGTTTTCCCCGTGAAGTGAATGTCGTGCGCGGCGATCTTGTCGCGGAGGAGCCGGCGCGCCGCCCCGTAATACGGTTGAGGCACGACCAGGCTCTTCGCGAAGTTGCGCCAGCGGAACATCATCACCAGCGTGACCTGTTCCCCCTCACGCCAGGTCAGCCCGCCGATCTCTGAATACGGCACGAACCCGCCCTCGGCCCAGATACCGTCCTGATAGAACCCGCGTCCTATCTTGAGGCTCAGCGGCTGTGCGTAGCTGTAGTAGACGAGCATCATGCTCTCGCCGAACACCTCGGTGGGCGGACGATGGAGCACGGCCAGCTTGCAGACGATGACCAGCGCGAGAATGGCGCCGGCAGCGAGGAACAACCTGTAGAACGGAGGCGTCCGGCCAGGCCAGGTGAGCAGCGCGGAGGCGCGGATCCGGCGGAAACGGAGCAGCTGCCAGAGCAGTTGCACGTTTACGATCAGGAAGAAGAATCCGATCGCGACCAGGAGGTACGGGAGCCGCTCCATGATGGAGTCAGACCCCATTCTAACGAGGAAGGTTCCGGAAATGAATTCGGCGGCGGCCGGCTACTTCAAGGCGTCGATGAGCCAGCCGATAGGGCCGCCGCCCGAGGCCATCGGATCCTTCAGCCACTCCGGCGGTGTCAGCCAGACGAAGGCCAGAATCGCGATCACCATCACGTCGTACTGCCAGCTGGCGCGCTCGTAGGTCCAGTAGAACGCATTCCAGAGCAC
>Ga0209382_10000617_pt1 | contig 58124 bp, 52 predicted proteins | sample SoiMetdeltSBSDD5_FD_187599 | JGI IMG/M metagenome (GOLD analysis project Ga0209382, IMG submission 187599) | Bulk soil microbial communities from a Populus tree surrounding site in Tennessee, USA - Soil MetaG P. deltoides SBSDD5 (SPAdes) (version 2) | ecosystem: Environmental > Terrestrial >...
CGACCCGAGCCCCAGCGCCGTCGCCAGACCGAGCGAAGCGATGTAGTGGTGAACCTGGGAATCGCTCCTGAGGTCGGGCGCCCCTGGGGCGACCGACCGACGACCGAGACCCAACGCTTCCGCCAGACCGAGCGAAGCGAGGGATGGTGGAGGCGGTGGGAATCGAACCCACGTCCGAAGAGCGTGCCGGCCGGGCTACTACGTGCGTATCCTTCTTTGCGTTGTCTCGCCGCCGCGCTTGGGAGGAAGGCTCTCCACGACGCATTGGCCAGCCCCGATGGTTACCCGAGATCGGCGCGGGGCCATCCGATCTCTTCGGCTCGTCTTGACGTCGCCCCGGTGAGCGCCACGAGCGGGCTCTCACCGGCGCGCGCGGTTAGTTAGGCCGCGAGTGCCAGGTTGTCGTTGGCAGGTGTGAAAGTTCCGATTAACGAGACGGACCTCGGCACGCAACCCGACGGACACGATGCCCCTCGTCGAATCCAGGGCGCCCCCAATTATCAAAGACACTGCGATCCACAATACCCGTCGCCGCGAATGATAACAGTCGCGACGGCCCTACCATTCCGCGGGCCTCCCGGCGTGAGATGCCTACGACGGAGCGATCGGCGCCGGTGGCGTTTCCGGCTCTCGCCCCTCGCCGAGAGTCGCTTCGACCTCGGCGAGCAGCTCGGCCGGACCGCGGTGGCGCAGGCGCGCGAGCACCGCGAGCCACGCGGTGGCGCCGAGCACGAGCCCGAGCGGTGCCACCTTCTCGACCGCCGGGACGAACGGCCAGAGGACCGCCGCGAGGCTGGCGACGGCGGCGATGGCCAGGAGCAGGACCGAGGCGCGGTCGAGCGCCCACCGCTCCTCGTCGACGACGAGGGCGATGTCGCAGCCGCCGGCGCGAGCGGCGGCCGTGGCGTGCGCGCGGAGGAGGCCGTGGCGGAGGCCCGCCTGCACCGGCAGGGTGAGGTCGCCCCCTCCCTCTCGCGACGACCACTCGCCGCCCCAGTCGTCCACGGCCGTGGCGAGCCCGGCGAGCGCGGCGGCCGGCGGCGCCGCCGTCTCCGCTCGATATTCGCGCCCGCCCTTGCCCCGCGCGCCCGCGCCGCCGGGACCCTCATTCGCGCCGCGCGCGCCGTCCGGCGAGCCGGCGGTCACGCGGCTTCGATCTCGGCGAAGAACTCCTCGACGGCGGCGATCAGCGCCGGCGCGTCGGGGAGCGCCTGGATCTGGCGACGCAGCCGCTCGCCGGTCGGCAGCCCGTGGCTGTAGACGCCGGTGAAGGTGCGCAGCTTGTGCAGCGCGAGCGGCGATGGCTCGCGCGCGACGACGGCGCGGAAGTGGTCGAGCACGAGGTCGCGACGCTCGGCGATCGAGGGCGGCGTCGCGCTGGCGCCGGCGAGGCGCGCCGCCGCCTGGCGGAAGATCCACGGGTTCCGCGTCGCGCCGCGGCCGATCATGACGCCGTCGCAACCGGTCTCGGCGAACATCCGGGCAACGTCGTCCGGGGAGCGCACGTCGCCGTTGCCGATGACCGGGATGGTGAGCGCCGACTTGAGCCGCGCCACGTGCGGCCAGGCCGCCTCGCCGCGGAACATCTGGCGCGCCGTGCGCGCGTGGAGCACCACCGCGTCGGCGCCCTCGCCCTCGCAGATACGACCGAGCTCGACGTAGTTGAGGCGCCGCTCGTCGAGGCCGAGCCGGAACTTGACGGTGAGGGGCATCGGCACTTCGCGCCGCACCGCCGCGACGATCGCGCGCGCGTTGTCGAGGTCGCCCATGAGCGCGGCGCCCGCGCACCCCTTGAGGACCTGGTTTGCGGGGCAGCCCATGTTGATGTCGCAGACGTCGGGGCCGAGCGCCGCCACCTGCCGCGCCGCCGCCGCCAGCGTCTCGGCGTCGCCGCCGTAGATCTGCATCGACAGCGGGCGCTCCTCGTCTGCGAAGTGGAGCAGTCGGGTGGTGCGCCGGTCGCCGGCCACGAGGCCCTTGGCGGGCAGGAACTCCATCCCCACCATGCCGACGCCGCCGATCCGCCGCACGATGAGGCGGAAGTCGCGGTCCGTGATCCCCGCCATCGGCGCGAGGAAGAGGGGCGGGGTGACGTGGAGCTTGCCGAGTCGCAGTGAGCTCATCTGGATTAAGAAGGGTTGATCGAATGTGGAGGGTTCATGAATGCAGAAGAGTCATGATGGTAGGAGGCCCAAGAGCCCAGCGGAGTGCAATTGTAGGATGCGGTGATCGCGCTGTCGCCATGGCCTGGTACAAGGAGTGGTTCGGGGAGGAGTACCTCGAGCTCTACGCGCACCGCGACGAGGGCGAGGCGGAGCGCCACGTCGCGTTCGTCGAGGCGCTCTTCGAGCGAGCCCCGCGGGCGATCCTCGACCTCGCGTGCGGCGGCGGGCGCCACACCGCGGCGCTGCGCCGTCGCGGCCACCGCGCCCTGGGCACCGACCTCTCGATCGTCCTGCTCGCCCAGCCTCCGCCGCTGCCGCGGGTGGCGGGAGACATGCGCCGCCTGCCGTTCGCCGACGGCGCTTTCGACTGGGTGCTCAACTTCTTCACCTCGTTCGGCTACTTCGAAACCGAGGAGGAGAACTTTCGTGTCCTGGCCGAGATCTCGCGGGTGCTCGCCAGCGACGGCCGCTTCCTGCTCGACCTCATGAACCTGGACGCCACCCTGTCGCAGCTGAAAGAGTACGAGGAGTGGGAGGACGGGGAACGGCGGGTCGAGATCCGTCGCTGGTGGGACCCGCTGCGGCGGCGCGTCAACAAGCGGATCCGCATCTCCGCGCCTGGTCTGGCCACGGCCGGCAGCGAGCCACGCACCTTCCTCGAGAGCGTGCGCGCTTACACCCGCGACGAGGTGGTCCTCGGCCTGCGGCGGGCGGGTCTCGACGTGACGGCAACCTTCGGCAGCTTCGCCGGGGAGGCGTACGGCAGTGACAGCGAGCGGCTCATCCTCGTCGGGCGGCGGGCCGGCTGAACGGAGAGCGGCGATGCAGGCGATCCCGTCGCCGCTGCCGTCGCTGCCGGCGGCGTGGGTCGCCGGGCGCGACCTCGACCTGCTCGCGCCGCTCACCCTGGCGCACGCCGGGGCTCCGCTCCCCGCGGCGCCGCGCGTCGAGCGGGCCGCGGTCGCCGCCGGGCTCGAGCGCGCCAACCGCTCCTACGGTCACCCGCGCGCGGGCGAGCTCGCGGCGCGGCTCGCCGATCCCGCCACCCGCGTCGTGATCACCGGCCAGCAGCCCGGGCTCTTCGGCGGGCCGCTCTTCGTGCTGCTCAAGATGATCGCCGCCGCGCGCTGGGCGGAGAGGCTCGAGCGTCGCGGCGAGCCCGCGGTGCCCCTCTTCTGGGTGGCCACCGAGGACCACGACTGGGACGAGTCGTCGTGGGCCGCGGCATGGGCCGCGGAGGGCGTCAAGCGGTTCGATCTCGGCCCCGACCCGCACCCGCTCGTCCCCCTCGGCATGCGCACCTTCGGCCCACCGGTGGCCGATGCGCTGGCCGCGCTCGCCGCCGCATTCCCCTACGAGCCCTACGCCTCGTGGACGGCCCAGCTCGTCCGCTGCTACCGCCCCGACGCACGCTTCGGTGAGGCGTTCGCGAAGATCGCCGTGGCGCTGCTCGGCGACCGCTGCCCCCTGCTCGTCGACGCCCAGCTCCCCGAGCTCAAGGCGGCCCAGCGCCCGCTCTTCGCGCGGCTCGTCGAGCGGCGGCACGAGGTCGCCGCCGAGCTCGCCCGCGCCGACGCCGCGATCGCCGAGCGCGGGCACGCCTTGCAGGTGGCGCCGCAGCCGGGCGCGGCGCCCCTCTTCGCCCTCGCCGGCAACGAGCGCCGCCGCGTGATCTGGAGCGGCGACGGCTGGGCGCTGCGCGGCACGGCGGAGAGCGATGCCCCGGCGCGACCGATCGCCGATCTCCTGGCGCTCATCGACGGCAACCCAGCCGCCGTCTCGCCCAACGTGCTGGCGCGTCCCGCGCTCCAGGATGCCGTCTTCGGCAGCAGCGTCTTCGTCATGGGCCCCGGCGAGCTCTCCTACGCCGCGCAGGCGGTGGCGATCTATCGGGTGCTCGGCGTCGCGCCGCCGGCGCTCGCGCCGCGACCGCGAGCCTTGGTTCTCGAAGAACGCCAGCTCGTCGGCCTTGCCGAGACGGGACTCGACCCGCGGCTCCTCCTGGCGAGCGAGGCGGACGCGGAGCGCGCGCTCGCCGCCCGCCTCGACGGGGACCCGGTGGCGCCGGCGCTCGCACGCTCCCTCGCCGAGCTCTCGGCGCTGCGCGACACCGCGGTCGCGCTCGACCCCAACCTCGAGCGCCCCTGGGAGAAGACGCAAGAACAGGTGAAGACTGCCTTCGAGCGCTTCGGCGAGAAGCTCACGAAGGCGCGCGCCCAGCGCGACCAGGTGGCGCAGCGGCGGCTGGCGAGCCTGCGCGCCTATTGCATGCCGGAGGGGACGCTCCACGAGCGCATCCTCTCGGGCGCCCACTTCCGGGGGCGCTACGGCGAGGGCATCGCGGCGGCAATCTGGGAGCAGCTCGATCTCGACGAGACGGGGGTACAGCTCCTGCGCGCGCCGGAGCTCCTCTCTGCCGAGACGTCGAGCACCACCGCCACGGCCGGCGCCGCTGGTGCCGACACCGCGCCCGCTGCTTCCGAAGCGGAGCCGGCGCGGTGAGCTCGACCGTCGACGTGCTCGCCGTCGGCGCGCACCCCGACGACGTCGAGCTCGCCTGCGGCGGCACGCTGGCGCTGCTCGCCCAGGCAGGGCGCCGCGTCGCCATCCTCCACCTGACCGCGGGCGAGGCGGGGACGCGCGGGACGGCCGCGGGTCGGCGGCGTGAGGCCGAGGCCGCCGCCGCAGCGCTCGGCGCCGTCGACCTCGCCTTCCTCGACTGCGGCGACGGCGGCCTGCGCCACGGCACCGCGGAGGAGGACGCCCTCGTCACCGAGCTGCGCCGCCTGCGGCCCGAGCTCGTGTTCGGACCGACGCCCGCCGATCGGCACCCGGACCACGGCCGCGCGCACCGCCTCGTCGCCGACGCCTGCTTCTACGCCGGTCTCGCCCGGCGCGGCACGGGCGAGCCGCACCGGCCCGCCGCCGTCTTCTCCTACATGCAACACGACCCCTTCCCGCCATCTTTCGTGGTGGCGATCCCGGCCGAGGCCTGGGAGGCGAAGGAGCGCGCCCTCGACGCCTACGAGAGCCAGCTCCACCAGCCGAAGAAGGCGACTCCCACTGCCGGCCGCAGCGCGCTGACCAAGGTCTCCACCCCCGAGTTCCGGCAGATGATCGTCGGCCGCGCGCAACACTTCGGCCTCGTCGTCGGCGCCGCGTTCGGGGAACCCTTCTGGAGCTCGCTGCCGCTCGCGGTGACCGATCCCCTGACCATCCTGCCTGGGGGACCACGATGACGAACACGACGCACCTACAGAACTCGCGTGACCCCTCGGAGCCCCTCTCTCCCCGGCGAGGGGAGAGAGGGGTTGGGGAGACCGGGGTGGCAGACCAACCCAGTCTTTTCTGGGGTGGGGGTTTTTCTCCGGCTCCTTTATGAGGGTCGGGATCTCCTGCTACCCGACCTATGGTGGCTCCGGCGTCGTCGCCACCGAGCTCGCCATGGCGCTCGCCGCCGGCGGCGACGAGGTGCACGTCATCAGCTACGCGCTCCCCTCCCGCCTGGCGCTGCTCGAGGCGGCGGCGCCCGAGGCGCGGCTCTTCTACCACCAGGTGGTGGTGCCCCACTACCCGCTCTTCGAATACCCGCCCTATTCGCTCGCCCTCGCCACCAAGATCGTCGAGATCACGCGCCACCACAAGCTCGACCTCGTGCACGTCCACTACGCGGTGCCCAACGCGGTCTCCGCCATCCTCGCGCGCACCATCCTGCAGCCGCAGGTGCTGCCCGTGGTGACGACCCTCCACGGCACCGACATCACGCTCGTCGGCAACGACCCGTCGTTCATGGAGACGACGCGCTGGGGGATCGAGCAGAGCGATGCCGTCACCTCCGTCTCCGCGGCGCTGCGCAACGCGACACGCGACATCTTCGGCACGCAGCGGCCGATCGAGGTGGTGCCCAACTTCATCGACCCCAGGCGCTACGAGCGGCTCTCGACGAGCCCGGGAGCGCGACGCTGGGCGAAGCCGGGCGAACGCATCCTGGTGCACATCTCGAACTTCCGGCCCGTCAAGCGCGTCGACGATGTCGTGGAGGTCTTCCACCGCCTGCGAGGCCGCTTCCCCGTCCGCCTGTTGATGGTGGGCGACGGCCCCGAGCGCGCCCGCGTCGAGCAGCGCTGTCGCCAGCAGGGCAGCTGCGGCGAGGTCTCCTTCATCGGCAACCTGCCGCTCGTCGAGGAGGTTCTCGTCGGCGCCGATCTCTTCCTCCTGCCGTCCGAGAGCGAGTCGTTCGGCCTCGCGGCGCTCGAGGCGCTCGCCTGCAAGGTGCCGGTCATCACCACCCGGGCCGGCGGACTGCCCGAGGTGATCGCCGACGGCGAGTGCGGCCTGCTCTATCCGGTGGGTGACGTCGAGGGGATGGCCGCCGGGGCCGCGCGCCTGCTCGCCGACGAGCCTCTGCGGCAGAGCTTCGGAGAGGCGGGGCGGAAGCGGGCCGTCGAGCTCTTCTCCACCGACAAGGTCGTCGCCCAGTACCGCGCCCTCTACGAGACCGTGCTCTCCACCGGCTGACGGCCCGGACGCCGGTGGGCCCCGACCGAAGAGCGAGCGCCCCGGCCCCGTCGTACGCGGTACCCGCCGGCGACGCGGAGGCCGAGCTTCGCGAGAAGGGGTCGCGCTTCCTCGCGCTCGTCGTGCCGGCGGCGGACGAGGGGGCGGCGCGCGCGCGGCTCGCCGAGCTCTCCGCCGGGCACCGTGATGCCACCCACTGCTGCTGGGCCTGGCGCCTCGGCTGGCCGCCGCGGGAGCGCAGCCACGACGCCGGCGAGCCGGGAGGCACTGCCGGCGCGCCGATCCTCCGTGCCCTCCAGGCCGCCGAGCTCACCGATGCGCTCGTCGTCGTGTTGCGCTGGTTCGGCGGCACGAAGCTCGGCAAGGGTGGCCTCGTGCGCGCCTACGGCGGCGCGGCGCGGGCGGCGCTCGCCGTGACGCCGCGGCGGCAGGTGCTGCTCCGACGCGAGGTGACGCTCGCGGTCACCTACGCCCAGGTCGGCGCGGTGCAGCGGCTGCTGCGGCCGCCCGAGATCGAGCTCGTGGCCGAACGCTGGGGAGAGGCGGTGGAGCTGGTGCTGGCGGTCGCCGTGCCGCGGCTCCCGGCGGTGCGCGAGCTCGCCGCCGCGCTCGGCGCGCGGATCGACGAGGGGACCGGGCGCTCGGGTTGAGCCAGACACGCGGCACTGTGGCGCGAGGGGGGGTGCTCGTGTAGACTGCCGAGCGATCGATCCCAGCGGTCTTGCTGCCCACGAAAGGAGCGCCTCTCATGTCGCAGCCCCCGACGCCGCCGAGCGCGCCGCCTCCACCGCCGCCCGCGGCTGCCCCGGCGAGCAATCGCAACGTGATGCTCGCCCTCTCCTATCTCTGGATCCTGGCCATCGTGCCGCTGATCGTGGAGAAAGACGACGCCGACGTGCAGTGGCACGCCAAGCACGGGCTGGTGCTGCTCGTGCTGGAGATCATCCTCTACGCCGTGCTGGCGATCGTGTCGATGGTGCCCGTCCTCGGTTGCATCACGATGTTCCTGCCGGTGGTGGTGTTCCTCGGCTTCCTGGTCATTCGCATCCTCTGCATCACGAAGGCGATGAACGGGCAGCGGTTCACGATCCCCGGCGTCTCGGAGTTCGCGAACAGGTTCTGATCGGGGTCGCGGCCTGGGGCCGCGGTCGCCTTTCGTAGCGGCGATGGAATTCCCGGCCGACCGGCGCTTCCTTGCGCTCTGGGTGGCGGCGGGGCTCGTCGCCGCGCTCGCCTTCTTCTGGTTCGGCTGGGTCGGGCCGCCGTGGTCGCGCAGCACGGGCATCACCTTCTGCGCCTTCCGTCGCGTCACGGGCATCCCCTGCCCCGGCTGCGGCCTGACGCGGGCGATGGCGGAGCTCTCGCACGGTCACCTTCTCGCGGCGCTCCGGCTCCATCCGTTCTCGCCGCTGGTGCTCGTCGAGGGGGCATCGCTCTGGGGAGGTGTGGGGCTCGCTCTGCTGCGGGCCCGCCCGCTGGCACTGCCCCCGCGCCTCTTCGAGCGGCTCATCATCTGGCAGGGGGCGGCCTTCCTCGCACTCTGGCTCGGCCGGCTCGCGACGGGTACGCTCCCCTGGTGAGCACCGCTCCCCTGGTGAACAACCCGAGAGGCGACGTCGCCCGTGACCTCGCGGCCGACGTGCCGCGTTCGCTCGCGTCAACCGAGCAGGCCACGCCTGGCGTCCCGCTCGCGCCATCTCGCGCGCGGCGCTGGCGTCGTCGGAGCCTCCTCATCGCCTGCGTGCTCGCCGTCGCCCTCGACCTCGCGCGGCCGCCGGCGCAGCAGCTCTCGGCGCGAGGCCTGGTCGCCGCCATCCACGGCTACCAGGCGACGCTGTCGCCCCGGCTCGGGGCGGTGGGGGTGCGCTGCCGCTTCACGCCCACCTGCAGCCACTTCGCCGAGGGCGCGATTCGGCGCGACGGCGCCCTCGTCGGCAGCGTCCGTGCAGCCTGGCGCGTCCTGCGCTGCGGGCCGTGGACGAAGGCCGGCACCTACGATCCGCCGTAGCCTCGCGCCTACGGAGCGAACGCGGTGCGCTACCATCCGCGGGTGCTCGGCACGGCCGTCCATCCGGTCGAAGCGCGGCGCCTGCCCGAGGAGCAGCGCCTGCGCCTGACGTGGAGCGACGGCCACGTCGGCGAATACGCGTATCAACTGCTCCGCGGCTGGTGCCCCTGCGCGATGTGCCAGGGGCACCACGCCCTGGAGCTCACCTTCCACCCGCCGGCGCAGCCGGTGGACCTCCACCGCATCGAGCCGGTGGGCAACTATGGGCTCTCGTTCCTCTGGTCGGACGGTCACGGCACCGGCATCTACCGCTTCGAGTACCTGCGGCAGCTCTGCCCGTGCCCCGACTGCGCCGACGAGAGCGGAGCGACCCCGGGAGACTGAGGCCTATGTGGATGTTCCTCGTGGCCGCCATGGTGGCGGACAAGGCGGCCCCCGCGCCGCCGCGTGTCACCTTCACCACCAGCAAGGGTGACATCGTCGTCGAGCTCAATTCCGACAAGGCGCCGCAGACGGTGAAGAACTTCCTCACCTACGTGAACGAGGGCTTCTTCGACGGCACCATCTTCCACCGCGTCATCCCCGGCTTCATGATCCAGGGCGGCGGCTTCACCGCCGACATGAACCAGAAGGAGACGCACGCGCCGGTCAAGAACGAGGCCGAGAACGGCCTCAGCAACTCCCGCGGCACCCTCGCCATGGCGCGCACCAGCGACCCGCACAGCGCCACCGCGCAGTTCTTCATCAACCTGAAAGACAACACCTTCCTCGACCGCTCCCAGTCGCAGGACGGCTGGGGCTACACGGTGTTCGGCAAGGTGGTGTCGGGGATGGAGACGGTCGACGCGATCGCCGGCGTGGCTACCGGGGTCAAGAGCGGCATGCGCGACGTGCCGACGCAGACGGTGAGCATCACCAAGGCGAAGACGGGCGGCTGACGCGACGGATGCAGGGGAGGCGTGCGGACGGGCCCGCGCGCTTCCGCCGCGGCCGTCCGCGGGAAGCTCCGCCTTTTGCGGACCGCGCTGCTGGTCACGGCGCCGGGCAGCATGGCCTCCTGATGCCCGTGGGTCGCCGAGCGCGAAGGTCGCGGCGGCGGTCGTCTCGATGATTGGGATCCGGGAGGCGATGGTGCCGAAGGCCGGACTCGAACCGGCACGGGTTACCCCACACGGCCCTCAACCGTGCGCGTCTACCAATTCCGCCACTTCGGCAGCGGGGGGGAGGTTGTCAAAGCCCGCCCGCGCCCAACTCGTTCGGGCCGCGGAGGCGGTGCGGATCTTACCAGTCGCTACGGCGTCTGCGGAGCGGGGGGCGGTGTCTGCGGGGCTGGCGCCTGCTGCGCCGGAGCCGGCGCGGGTGCCGCCGGAACCGGAGCCTGCCGCGCCGGCGCTGCGGGAGTCACCGGCTTCTTGGCCGGCACCTGCAGCTCCTTGGCATCGGCGCCGGTGATCACCGAGGAACCCGTAGCCCCGCCCTTGTAGACGGCGATCGCGAGCGTCAGGAGGATGAACGCCACGAAGGCCCACACCGTCAGCTTGTGGATGAACTGCGTCGTTCCGCGCGCGCCGAAGGCGGTCTGGGTGGCGCCGCCGCCGAACACCGAGAGGTCGGCCCCCGAGCCCTGCTGGAGCAGCACGACGAGGATCAGGAAGAGGCAGACGACAACTTCCAGCACATAGAGCACGTAGATCAAGGGGTTCCTCCGAGAATGGCAGGCGGCGGTCGGCGGCGCCGGAGTCGCCAGATCCGGGTCGCAGGACGAGGATCCCCTACGGGGGGGCGACGGCGCAGCCGTGCATGATAGCGAGGAATTTGCCCGCGTCAAGGCTGGCGCCGCCGACGAGGAAGCCGTCGACGTCGGGTTGCGCGGCGAGCTCGGCCGCGTTGTCGGGCTTGACCGAGCCGCCGTAGAGGAGGCGCAGGCCCCGGGCCAGCTCGGCCGAGCCGAGCGCCGCCGTCCGCTCGCGCAGGAAAGCGTGCGCCTCCTGGGCCTGCTCGGGCGTGGCGGTCTCGCCGGTGCCGATCGCCCAGACCGGCTCGTAGGCGACCACCCAGCCGTCGGCCCCCGCCGGTGCCGCGGCGAGGGCGGCGGCGAGCTGGCGCTCGAGCACGGCGAAGGTGGCGCCGGCGCGCCGCTCCTCGCGGGTCTCGCCGAGGCAGAGGATGGCGGTGAGCCCGTGGCGCGTCGCGGCGGCGAGCTTCCGCGCCACGATGCCGTCGTCTTCGCCGTGGTCGCGCCGGCGCTCGCTGTGGCCGACGATCACCCAGCGACAGCCGGCGTCGGTGAGCTGCGCGCCGGACACGTCGCCGGTGTGCGCGCCGGCGTCCTCGAAGTGGAGGTCCTGGCCGCCGACCCCGATCGCCGTGTCCGAGAGCTCGGCGACCACCGCCGGCAGCAGGGGGTAGGAGGGGAAGATCGCCGCCTCGACGCCGGCGGGAAGCTCGGCGCCGCGCAGCTGGCGGCAGAACGCCCGCGCCTCGGCGCCGACGAGGTGCATCTTCCAGTTGGCGGCGACGAGCGGTCGACGGCCGGAAGCCGGGCTCACGCGCCACCCCCCACGCGCTCGACGGTGAGCGCCGCGACACCCGGCAGCTCCTGGCCGGCGAGGAACTCGAGCGACGCGCCGCCGCCCGTCGAGACGTGCCCGATGCGCTCCGCGGCGCCCGCCTGGTGCACGGCGGCGACGGTCTCGCCGCCGCCGATCACCGTGAAGCCCGACGATGCCGCCACCGCTGCCGCCACGGCGCGAGTGCCGGCGTCGAAGGGCGGCTTTTCGAAGACGCCCATCGGCCCGTTCCAGAAGATCGTCCGCGCCGCCGCCAGCGGCGCCGCGAAGAGCTTGCGGCTCGCGCTGCCGATGTCGAGCGCCATCTTGCCGTCGGGCACGCCGGCCTCCGCCGACACCTCGGCGGCGGTGTCCGGCGCGTCGATGGCGTCGGCGACGACGAGGTCGACGGGTAGCTGTACCGTGACGCCGCGCGCGCCCGCCTTCTGCAACAGCTGTGCGGCGAGCGGGACCTTGTCGGGCTCGTGCAACGAGTTGCCGATCCTGCGTCCCTGCGCGGCGAGGAAGGTGTTCGCCATGCCGCCGCCGAGCACCAGCTCGTCGATGCGCTCGAGAAGGTTGTCGACGGTGTCGATCTTCCCCTCGATCTTGGCGCCGCCGATGACGGCGACGAACGGCTTGCCGGGGGCGGTTAGCAGGCGCGACAGCGCCGCGACCTCCTTGACGAGCAGCCGCCCCGCGGCCTTGCGGGAGACCCGCTGCGGCACGCCGACGACCGACGCATGGGCGCGGTGGGCGGCGCCGAAGGCGTCGTCGACGTAGGCCTCGGCGGTCTCGGCGAGCGCGGCGGCGAAGGCGTCGTCGTTCGCCTCCTCGCCGGCGTGGAAGCGGAGGTTCTCGAGCAGGCAGACGCCGCCGTCGCGGAGCGCCGAGGCGGCCGCCGCGGCCGGCGCGCCGATGCAGTCCTCGGCAAACGCCACCTCGTCGCCGAGCAGCGCGGCGAGCGCCGCCGCCACCGGGCGCAGGCTGTATTTGGGCGACGGCTTCCCCTTCGGCCTGCCGAGGTGCGAGGCGAGCAGGACCTTGGCCCGGGCCTCGCGCAGCGCGGCGATCGTCGGCAGCGCCTCGCGCAGGCGGGTGTCGTCGCCGACGCGGCCGTCGTCGAGGGGGACGTTGAAGTCGACGCGCACCAACACGCGGCGACCGGCGAGCGTGCCGAGGTCGAGGTCCTCGAGCGTGAGAAGACGGCTCATGCTTGCTGGCTCCCTCCCGGATGGGCGGCCGCGGCTGCGACGCGCCGGATGAGGTCCGCGAGGCGGCTCGCGTACCCCCACTCGTTGTCGTACCACGCCACCACCCGCATGAGGCGCCCCTCGTCGACCTGCTGCAGGAGGGGCAGGTCGACGATCGCCGAGCAGGGGTGGCCGACGAAGTCGCTCGACACGAGCTCCTCGTCGCTGGTGGCGAGGATACCGGAGAGCGGGCCGGCCGCCGCCTCGCGGAACGCCGCGGCCACCGCGGCGAGCGACGGTGCGCTCTCGAGCTCGACGACGAACTGCACCATCGAGACGGCCGCCACCGGCACGCGCACCGCCGAGGCGTCGAGCCTGCCGGTGAGCTCGGGGAGCACCAGGCCGACGGCGCGCGCGGCGCCGGTCGAGGTGGGCACCATGTTGATGGCGGCGGCGCGGGCGCGCCGCGGATCGGCGAGCGGCGCGTCGAGAAGCTCCTGGCCCCGCGTGTAGCTGTGCACGGTGGTGAGCAGGCCGCGGCGGAGCCCGAAGGCGCGGTGGAGCACCAGCGCCACCGGCGCCATGCAGTTGGTGGTGCACGAGGCGTTGGAGATCACGCGCTGCGTGGCGGGATCGAGGCGCTCGTCGTTGACCCCGAGGCAGACGGTGAGGTCGGCGTCGGCGAGGTTGGCGGACATCAACACGTGATCGACTCCGGGCCGCAGGTGGGCCGCCACCTGCTCGCGGCGGGTCATGGTACCGGTCGCCTCGACGACGATCTGCGGCGCCGCCGAGAGCCATGGGATCTGCGCCGGGTCGGGCTCGCTGCAGGCGAGCACGTCGTCGCCGGCGAGGACGAGGCGGCCGTCGCGCGAGCCCACGCTGCCGGGGAAGGCGCCGTGCACCGAGTCGCGGCGGATGAGCGGCAAGAGCTGCGGCAGCGGCGCGAGGTCGTTGACCGCCACCACCCGGAAGTCGCCGCGCGCGACGGCAAGACGGAGCAGCGCCCGGCCGATGCGGCCGAGCCCGTTGATCGCCACCTTGGGCGCAGCGGAGGGCGTGGGAGCGGCGTTCCCCTGCGTCATCGGCGGCGACGATAGCAGCGCCCGCCGCCGGCGCGGGGTGGCGGCGCGCGGCAACCTAAGATGCGGTCGTGGACCACGCCCGCCCGCTGGTGCTCGCCATCGAGACCTCGTGCGACGACACCGCATGCGCGGTCGTCGCCGGCGACGGCCGCGTGCTCGCCTCGAGCGTCTCGTCGCAGCTTGCCGCGCACCGCCCCTACGGCGGTGTCGTGCCGGAGATCGCCTCGCGCGAGCATCTCGCGAACTGGCCGGCGGTGGCACAGGCGGCACTCGCGCCGCTCGGCCTCGCCCCGCGCGACGCCGACCTCGTCGCCGCCACGCGCGGCCCGGGGCTCGTCGGCGCGCTCCTCGTCGGGCTCGCCCTCGGCAAGGCGCTCGCCTACGCGCTCCGCAGGCCGTTCTACGGCGTCCACCACCTCGAGGGGCACCTCGTCTCGCCTTTCCTCGCCGACGACGGCGGGCCGGCGGCGCCGGTGCCCGAGCGCTTCGTGGCACTCGTGGTGTCGGGCGGGCACACGGCCCTCTACGAGGTCGAGGGAGGTGTCGTCACCACTCTCGCCGAGACGCGCGACGACGCCATGGGCGAGGTGTTCGACAAGCTCGGTAAGCGCCTCGGTCTTCCCTACCCGCAAGGGCCGGTCGTCGACCGGCTGGCGGAGGACGGGGACCGCGGAGCCGAGCCGCTGCCGGTGCCCCGCGTCGAACGGGAGCTCTTCTTCTCGTACTCCGGCTTGAAGAGCGCCGCCATCCGCCGCCTCGAGGCGCTCGAGCGCGGCGGTCTCACCGTCGATCCGGAAGCGCCGCCGCGAGAGGTGCGCGACCTGCTCGCCGCCTTTCGCGCCGCCGCCGTGGCGCAGCTCGTCGATCGGCTCGATCGCCTCCACGAGGCGCGGCCGTTCGAGCTCCTCGCCGTCTCCGGAGGGGTTGCCGCCAATCGGCTGCTGCGGCGCGAGCTCGCCGCGTGGGCCGCGCGGCGCGGCGTCGACCTGCGCCTCGTGCCGCTAGCCTACGCCGGCGACAACGCGGCGATGATCGGCTTCGCCGCGCTCGCACGGCACGGGCGGGGAGAGCCCGCCGACCCATGGACGGTGGAGGCGGAAAGCCGCATCCCGTTTGGCTGACGACTGCCGGCTGAGCCGAAGAGGCGCCCGAAACGAAAGAGGCCCCGGCGCAAGCCGGGGCCTCTCATCAGGCGTTGCTGCTACCGGCTAGAAGCGGAAGCCGACCGAAAAGCGGTAGGTCCGCGGCAGCTGGAAGTCGAGGTCGTTGCGCGGCTTGCCGAAGCCACCCTGGGTGGCGCTGGCGGGCTGCCGCCGCCAGTGGACGCCCTCGACCGGTGTCTCGGTGAAGGGGTTGAAGCGGCTGAGCCCCGCCGTGTTGGTGGCCGTCTGCACCGTCGTGCTGGTCGCTTCGACGCCGTGCTCGTTGAACGCGTTGAGAATCTCCGGCTGCAGGAAGACCTCGAGGTCTGCGCCGGCGAGCTGCCACTTGAACGCGTAGTTGATCGCGAAGTCGGTGCGCGTGATGGTGTCGGTGGTGAAGGCGTCGCGGTCGGTGAAGTAGTAGCCGACCGAGGCCGGCGGCGCCGCGTAGCCGGGGTTGACGATGAGCCCGGCCGGCGACGTCGCCGAGGCCCGGGTGTCGACGTTGCCGACGGCGCCATAAGGCGTGCCGGTGTTGTAGTGCTCGAGCACGCTGACCGACATGTTGTGCCGCGCAGTGGAAAACGGCCGCCACACGGTCCAGAGGCGGGCGCGGTGCCGCTGGTCGGCGGCCAGGTCGCCGTCGGGGTTGTGCTGCGCGAAGGCCTTGTATTCGGGGTAGTTGCGCAGCGCCGAGCGCCCGGGACCGCCGCCCGCGGTCTCGCCGTCGAAGTTGCCCTCGAGCCGGGAGAGCGTGTAGTTGCCGCCAAACTCCCAGCTGTCGCCCATGCGGTAGCGGAGCTGGGTGTGGAGCCCGTTGTATTCGCGCTTGAGCAGGGCGTCGTCGTTTTCGACGACCGACAGGTCGAGGCGCCCGAAGGCGGTGGTGACGATGCCGGTGGTCAGGTCAGCGCGGTCCATGTAGAAGTCGTGGCTCTCGCGGTGCACGAGGTCGACGCGCACCACGCCCCGCCCGCCCAGCTGCTTGCTGGCGCCGAGCGTGATCTCGTCGGTGTAAGGCGACGCGAGGTCGGAGGCGATCACCGTGTTGAGGCCGGGGATGCTGCCGGCGCGGAAGACGCCTCCCGCGATGTCGCGGTTGTTGGTCCCGCCGACGCTGTTGAACCAGGCGAAGATCTGCGCCAGCGCGTCGTGGTTGGAGATGGTCGGCGTGCCCGTGGCGTTGATCGACGGGCCGCGGTAGTTCCAGGTGAAGGCCGCCGGGTTGCCGGCCGCCGAGGCCGAGTCGGCCTGGTTGTTGGCCACCGCCGCCACGTAGCGGCCCCAGGCAGCCGTGAACTGCAGGTTGCCGTCGCCGCGCGGATCGAAGGTCCCGGCGAGGCGAGGGCTCAGCCGCTTGTCCTCGATCACCTTGGCGCCCGACTGGTCGCTGCCGTCGTTTTCGTCGTAGCGCAGGCCGGCGTTGAAGCTCCAGTGGTTGTTCAAACGCCAGCTGTCGTTGACGAACATCGAGTTGGTCTTGAAGGAGTTGCCCCGGCTCGAGGTGATGATGGGGTTCCACTGGATGATCGGGTTGGTGCCCGGGTTGGCGCCGACGACGTAGCGCCCGAAGACGACCGCCGAGGCGCCGGTCCCCTGGACGACGGGTGTCACGGCGGTGATCCGGAAGTCGCTCCCGGACTGGTGGTTGTCGGCCACGCGGATGTCGTCGAAGGTGTCGTAGCCGAAGAGCAGCTCGTGCGAGCCCATGCGGTCGGAGGAGAGGAAGTAGGTGGCCTTGCCGAGGATGTTTTCGTTGCTGCGCTCCTCGGTCCGGCAGACGCCGCAGAAGGTGGGGCTGTTCCAGCGCTCGCCGCCGGTGCCGACGATCAGCGTGCCCCGGATGAGGTCGGTGAACCGGGAGCCGGAGTTGACGAACTCGAACTTGCGCTTCGAATATTGCGCCTCGACGAAGAAGTTGCTGGTGAAGATGCCGGTGTAGTTGTAGGCCCGCAGGTTCTGCGGCGTCTCGCGCTCCACCAGGCTGTCGAGGTCGAGGGCGACGTTGTTGAAGTTGTTGCCGGTCTCGGAGTCCTCGACGTCGAGGCCGGTGAACACGAAACGGTGCCCCGGCGTCGCCGCGAAGGTCAGCTTGCCCTCGAGGCGCCGCTGCGAGCGGTCGACCGGATAGGCCGTGGTGGCCGGGGCCAGCGTGAAGCTGGTCTCGGAGGTGTCGCGGTCGCGCCCGGCGAGGAAGAACCAGAGCCGGTCGCGCCACAGCCGGCCGCCGAACGTGGCCTCGTAGATCTCGTTGATCTGGTCCGTCTGGGAGGTGGTGAGCGGTGTCTTGCTCTCCCACTTCTGGTTGGTGAAGTTGGTGCGGAAGGAGCCCGTGAAATCGTTGCCACCCGAGCGGGTGATGGTGTTGATGACACCGCCGGCGAAACGGCCGTATTGCGCCGAGATGCCCGAGCTCGAGATGGTGGTCTCCTCGACGGCGTCTTCGATGAAGAGATCCAGCGGCTGGCCGCGCAGGTTCTCGTTGACCACCACGCCGTTGACGAGGAAGAGGTTCTCGTACGACATGTTGCCCGCGATGACGATGTTGGGGACGCGCCCGGCGCGCGGGCCGGTCTCCGCCGCGGCGGGGGAGAGCAGGGTCGCGGAGCGGATGCTGCGGTCGACCGCGAGCTCCTCGATGAAGGTCTTGCTGTAGGTGACCGAAGCCTGAGGGACGGTGGAGATCTTCTCCATGTCGGCGGTGACCACGATCTCCTCCGCCACCGAGGCGATCGACATCTCGGCGTCGAGCGGGGTGACCTGGCCGACCGAGACGGTGACCTCCCGCGCGACGTCCGGGAAGCCCTCGATGGAGAACTTCACGTGGTAGGTCCCGGGCGGCAGCACGCCGATGATGTAGTCACCGTTGCCGGACGTCGTCGTCGACCGCTCCCCCATGAGGGCCGGTGAAGTGACGGTGACCGTGACGCCGGGCATTGCTGCGCCATCGGACGACACGCGTCCGGACAGCGTTCCGGTGGGGATCTGCGCCCACGCTGCACCGGCGACGAAGCAGGCGCAGGCGAGCGTCAAGACGCAGACGAGCAGACGCGCAGTTCGCATCCAGCTTCCTCCTCGGGGAGACACGTCCGCCGGAAATCGGCGGGCGCTGGTTGTTGGGAGATGGACTCCGACCTGAGCCTTGCACGAAGCATGGCCCTTGCCAAGCCTCCGCGGAGGTTCAAAGCCAGCATTTCCAGGGACGAACGGCACGCTGAGCGCCGCGAACTACAGAATCCCGGAGCGGAGATGCAGAATCCTGAAGCGGCGCGCCCCGCTGCCCCGGACCTTCGACCACAGCCCCTGCCGCGACTCCGCAGGGGGGTTTGGGGGTGGCAGAGAGCTCAGGGAGCGACGAAGTCGCCGCTCACCACGAGGGCGAAGGGCTGGGGGCCGGTGGGGACGCTGAACGAGCGGACCGTCACGGTGTAGTCGCCCTTGGCCGGAGCGAGCAGCAGCACCTGTTCGAGGGTGTTGCGCCGGTCGGCGAGCCCGCCGGGGGTCGACGCGCCGCTCGTGAAGACGTTGCCGAGCCACAACGTGCCGGTCGGTCCGACGACCTCGAGGTCGAGGTCATTGTTGAGGTTGACGCTCGCCGCCGGCGTCGACGGGAAGTCCGTCCAGGCGAGGGTCACCTTCAACGCCTGCCCCGCCCGCACGGCGAACGAGTAGCTGCGCGTCTCGTTGCTCGAGCCGGTGGAGAACGCGCCGAGGTTGTCGCGCACCCAGAGCTTCCGCAGGTCGCCGGCGAAGTACAGCGCGTCGTCGAGCAGCACGCGACCCCACCCCTGGCAGTTGGAGGGGATGGCGGTGGCGCCGCTCATGCTCGCCGCCGAGCTGACGAGGGTCGCGCGGAGGAGGGCGGCGGAGGGCGTCGTACCCTGGAGCCAGTTGCGGAATCCGCCGGCCCACCCTTCGGTGTAGTACTGGCGGATGAGGGCGGCGAGCCCCGCCGCGCCGGGCGTCGCCATGCTCGTCCCCGACATCGTACGGGTGCCGCAGTTGTTGCTCGCGGAGTTGAAGTCGTTGCCGGCGGAGACGATGCCCGCACCCGGCACGGTCAGCTCGGGCTTGATGCGCAGGTCGGCGGTCGGGCCGCAGCTGCTGAACGAAGCCATGGTCGCGGCGCTCGTGCCGCGCAGGGTGGCGCCCACCGAGACCGCGCTCTTCGCCGTCGACGGGCTGCTCACGGAAGCCGTGCCCGGGCCCGAGTTGCCGGCGGCGAAGAGGACCAGGAAGTCCGGATGGTTCCACATGAACTCGTCGACGTCCTGGCTGCCCGCCGAGTAGTTGTTCTGCACCGCCCCGTTCTCGTTGTCGCCCCACGAGTTGGTGTGGATGCGCGCGCCCTGGTCGTAGGCCTGCTGGAAGATCGGGTTGAGGTCGACGACCGGGCAGCCGATGCCCGGCAGGTCGCCGCAGTTGTCGACGGCGTAGCCGGCGTCCTGGATCACCAGCCGCGCGCCGGGCGCCATGCCGTCGGCCGGGTTGTGGGTGATGAGGTCGGCGAAGTTGTCGCCCGCCACGGTGCCGGCGACATGCGTGCCGTGGTTCTGCGTGTCCCACTCGGTAGCGCCGATGCCGCCGCTGCACTCGCCCGGCGACAGGAAGTCGACGGCGAGCACCTTCCGCTGCGCCGGATCGATCGCCGTGCCGCCGCTGCAGACGTTGGTCGCCGGCAGGTTGCCGGCAGCCGCCGAGTGGCGGAAGTAGCACATGTCGGGATCGATGCCGGTGTCGAGCACCGCCACGACCTGCCCTTCGCCGTGGATCCCCTGCGCGAAGATCGGCGTCGTCATCCCGCCGGCGAGACCGGACTGACCGACCCACACGGTGGTGTCGTTGGCGAGCGAGCGCCGCCCCTCGAGCTCGATCCAGAAGACGTCGCGGACGCGGGCGAGTGGCTCGCGCAGCGCGGCGATCTCGTCGTCCGAGAGCAAGAGCCGTGCGCGTGAGAAGAGCTTCCCCGAGGCGATGCCGGCGACGTCCTTGACCCCCAGCGCGGCCAGGTGCGCCGCGACCATGTCGAGGTCGGTGTCAGGGTAGAGGTGGAGCATCACCGGCCGCGCCGCAGCCGCCGCATCGGGTCGCGGCGCGACGGCGGCGATCTCGGGCGAGATCTTGTAGGCGGGGTGGTAGGGGCCGCTCCAGCTCGCGCCGATCGCCGCCAGCGCCTTGGCCCCGAACCCGAACGGCACCTTCGCCAGGTAGGTGTGGAACGGCAGGTAGGCGTAGACACGCAGGCTCGCCGCCTCGAGCGCGGCGACCTGCCCTGCGGTCGGCGGCTGCGCGAACTTGACGAGCACCATCTCCTCGCGGTCCGCGGCCGCCTCCTCGGGCCGCGCGCGCAGCGACGCGTCGACGGCGGCGTCCCCTGCGCGCACGTCGATGCGCCACGAGCGCAGGGCGATCTCCGTCGCCGTGCGATCGGCGGGCGGGCCGGGCGCCGGCGGGCCCGCCGACGCGGCCGTTGCGACCAGGGCGAGCGGCAGAAGCAGCGAGGCCACGGCGAGGCGGCGACGCCCGAGCATCGCGATCCTCCGCATCGCGGTCCTTCGCATCGCGATCCTCCGCATCGCGATCCTTCGCATCGCGATCATCTGGAGCATCGCGATCACCGCCGCTTGGCGAAGCCGGCGACGATGTAGGACCCCGACCGCTGGTCCTTCTTGAGCTTGATGATGTTCTTCCGCTCGGCATCTTCGAGCAGGTCGGAGAAGGCCGAGTAGCCGTAATACCCCTCGTTGAACGACGGCCGCTTGCGCTGCATCGTCTGCTTGATCATCGAGCCCCAGAGGACGTCCTTGTTCTCGCGCGAGAGCGCCTGGATCGCCTCGATGAGGAGGCCGAAGACCTCCTGCTCCTTCTTCGGCAGGGTGTCGAGCTGCGGCACGCGCTCGACGTCGCGCCAGATGTCTTCGTAATAAATGAATTCGTCGCAGCTATCGATGAGGAGGCTCGACGAGGAGCCTTTGACCCCGACGCCGATAACGTATTTGTCGTTCTCCTTGAGCTTGCCGACGAGCGGCGAGAAGTCGCTGTCGCCGGAGAGGAGCACGAAGGTATCGAGGTGCTCCTTGGCGTAGGAGATGTCCATGGCGTCGACCACCATCTTGATGTCGGCGCTGTTCTTCCCCGAGTAGGAGCGCTGCGGAATGTCGATGAGCTCGATCCCCGCCTCGTGGAACGGCCGCTTGTAGTCGGCGTAGCGGCTCCAGTCGGCGTAGGCCTTCTTGACGATGATCTTCCCCTTCTCGAGCAGCCGCTCGAGCACGAGGTTGATGTCGAAGGTGATGCCGGTGTCGCGGGCGCCGATGGCGACGTTCTCGAGGTCGCAGAAGACCGCCAGCTTGCGTTCCTCGTAGGCGGCGGTGGCGCGGTCGGGGACGGCGGCGACGATCTCGCGCACCATCTCCTGCAGCTCCTGCACGCCGAGGGAGATGGCCTTGCCGTCGCGGGGCGCGGGCCGTTCCTCGCGGAGTGGCTCGCGGGCCGGCGTCTCGCGCAGCGGTCGCGGACGCGGCACCGCCTCGGCGGCCGCGGCCGGACGGGCCTCGACGGGAGCGGCGGCGCGCGACTCGGCGGCGGCGCTGCCTCCACGCCCGCGGCCGGAGCGGCGGCGGCGGCGGCGCTGCTCCGGCGTTCCGCCCTCTTCAGTCGCTCCCACCTCGCCGGGGTCGCCGCCCGTGTCGCCCGGAGGCAGCTCCTCCCCTTCGCCGGTGAGCACCGGCGGCTCCGGACGGTGCTCCGGACGATGGGGCGCCGGCGGCTCCGCTGCGGCGTCCGCGGGGGCCGGTGCCGGCACCGCCATGTCTCTTGGCGCCGGGGCAGGCTGCGGAGCGACCGGGCTCTCGTCTGCGGCTTCCGTCGACGGGGCCTCTCGTTCGGGCCCCGCTTCGGCGCCTTCGGCCGTGGGGCGTGACCACCATGGGGACATTGCTGGCTCCCTCGTCCGATCCGTCGACGCTGATCCGTCGACGTCGGGACGTCGAGGGTCGCGCCGGGAAGCGCCGATGCGTTCGATGGTTTGGCGCGCGAGGCGCGGCCCGGCAGCATATCATCGCGAAGACACCGCCCAGCGCCCGCGATGCCGCCCGAGACTCCTCCGTCGCCCACCGCCGGCGCCCCTTCGAGCAGCCTCCCGGTGGCACTCCTCGTCACCGGCGCATCCGGCTCGCGGCTGGCGCTGCACCTCCTGCGCGCGCTCGCGGCGGCGCCGGGCGTCGATCGCCTCCACCTCGTCGTCTCGGCCGGGGCGAGTCAGGTGCTGCGCCACGAGCTTGGGGTCGAGCAGCCCGGTGCGCGGACGCTGCTCGCGGCGGCGGCGCTCGCCCCCACGGCGGCGGCCAAGGTCGTCGTCCACCGCGACAGCGAGCTCGACGCGGCGATCAGCTCCGGCTCCTACCGCCTCGCCGGCACCGCCGTCGTCCCGTGCAGCGCCGCGACACTCGGGGCGCTCGCCACCGGCGCCGGCGGCACGCTCGTGCACCGGGCCGGCGCGGTGGCGCTCAAGGAGCGCTGGCCGCTCGTCCTCGGCTTTCGCGAGACGCCGCTCGGCATCGTGCACCTCGAGAATCTGCGTCGGCTCGCCTACGGCGGCGCCGTGATCCTGCCGCCCATCCCCGCCTTCTACGTCGAGCGGCCGGGCGAGCCCAACGACGGAGCCGACCCTCTCGAGCGTTTCCTCGACGCCTACGCCCTGCGCGTCCTCGACCACCTGGGCGTCGCCGCCGCCGTCGGCAACCCGGGCCTGCGCTGGGGCGAGCCACCGCCCGCTCCCTGACGGAAGCCCGGATCCGGACGGGCGGGGACAGACCCGGCCCCTGCACCGGGATTCTGCTTCGGCCGCCGCCACGGCCTCTGGTCTGGATGTAGGGGCGGGGCCTGCCCCCGCCCGTCCGGATCGTGCTCGCGGCGTGCGGCCCGGAGATTCGCGGCGGCGTCCGTCCTTGACGTCGAACGCAGAACAGGGAGGTGCCGCGTGACCCACGTCTCCGACGAGCTCGACCAGCGCATTGCCGGCCTGGCCGCCGCCATCGAGGGGGAACCCTTCTGGCGCGCCGTGGTGGGCCCCGAGACCTCGCCGCAGCTCGCACGCGCCGTGCTGCGCGAGGTCTACCTCGAGATCGTCTGGTACCAGCCCGACGTCATCGAAGCGACGGTGGCGGCGATCGGCCAGATGCCGCGCTCGCTGGCGCCGAAGAGCGTGCAGTCGATGCTCCTGCACCAGGTCGAGGAGTGGGACCACGGCGAGATGGCGCTGCGCGACTACGTGGCCCTCGGCGGCAGCGAGCACTTCGCGCGCAGCTCGCGCATGAGCCCGTCGGCGTGGGCGGTGGCCTCGTATTGGCGGATGCTGGCGCACAAGCGCGACCCGTTCGCCTACCTCGGTGCCCTCTTCCTCTTCGAGGGGCTGACGCCCATCGTCAGCGCCCGCGTGCGCGAGGCGCTGGCGGCCACGGACTACCCCCGCCAAGCCACCGAATACATCGACTTCCACGCCACCGAGGACCTCAAGCACCAGCGGCTCGTGCGCCACCTGATCGACGGCATGGCGCGCAGCAACTCCGGCGCCCGGGAGTCGATTCTCCACGGGTACGCCTGCTTCGAGCACGTCTACCCGCTCCCGGCGTGGCACGCCGCCTACCGGCGCGCCCTCGACGGCGGCAGCGAGAGCGACGCCGCGCGCGTCGCCTGAGGGGGCTGGCCGTGCTCGTGCGACCGATCGCGGGCGAGGATGACCTCCGGCGCGTGGGGCGCATCCGCTACGAGCGCTTCGTCGAGGAGCGCCGCTGTTCGCTGCCCCATGCCGACAACGAGAACCGGCTGCTGCTCGAGCCGCTCGACGCCTCGGCGGTGCTGCTCGGCGGCTACATCGACGGCGAGCTCGTCGGCAGCGCGCGGCTCCACCTGGGGCTGCCCGAAGACTACCGCCGCCTCTACCGCCTCGGCGAATGTCCGCCCGCGGAGCGCGCGCGGGTGTCGGTGACGTCGCGGCTGGTGGTGTCGCCGCGGCTGCGCTCGCTCGGTCGCGCGGCGCTGCGACTGTCGCAAGGATGCTTCGAGGTGGCGGCAGCCGCCGGCGCCTGGCTCAACTTCATCGACTGCAACGAGCCGCTCGTCGGCTTCTTCCACGCTCTCGGGTTCGTCGACCTCGGAGACGGGCCCGTAGCGCACCCGGCCTTCGGATCGATCGTGCCGATGGTGCTGGTGATGCCGGCGGTGAGCGGGTTGCGCAGACAGGGCTCGCCATTTGCGGGGTCGGCGGGCCACTATCGGCCGGCGGACCTCGCCGCCGCGATCGCGCTGCTCTCACGCCTGGCGCCTGGCCTCGACACCAGGCGCGCCGCCGACCGCGAGCAAACCGGCAGCGGAGCGCCGCTCAGCGCTTGACCAGCTCGACGCGGCGGTTCTCCGCCCTGCCGAGCTCGCTGCCGTTGTCGGCCACCGGCCGCGACGAGCCGAAGCCGGCCGTCGCGAGGCGCGCGGCGTCGACCCCCTGGCTCACGAGGTAGACCTTGACCGCCGCGGCGCGCTGCTCGGAGAGCGTCTGGTTGTGCGCCGCGGCGCCGGTGCCGTCGGTGTGCCCCTCGATGGTGAGCTTCCAGGCCGTCTCGGAGGCGAGCAGCCGCGCGACGTCGTCGAGCACCGGCTTCGAGTCGGCGCGCAGGTTCGCCGAGTCGAGGTCGAAGAGGATGCCGTGCAGCGTCGCGCGGCCGCTCGCGGCGAGCGCCTTCTTGACCTCACCGCCCACCGAGCCCGACCAGTGCGGGCAGCTCCCCACCGTGGCGCTCTTCCACTTGCCGTCCCAGGTTCCGGCCCCGCTCGCCGCGCCGACCGTCGTGCCTTGCCACCAGAGCCCGCGGAACGCCTTACCGTCGGGCGTGAAGACGATGAGGACGGGGCCACGGTCCTCGGGGCCGCCGTCTTCGTGCCAAGTGAGCTTCATCACCCGTCCCTCGATCGCCCCCTCGAGCAGACCTCCGTCGTGTTCGTAGCAGCCGGAGAGCGCGGTGCCCTGCTGGCGGAGGTGGAAGAGCCCGTAGTCGCTGTCGTAGGTGCCCGAGACGGCGAGCGGGGGAGCGGGCGGCCGGCGGGGGCCGAAGCCGCGGAAGCCCATCACCTCCACCCACTCGGGGTCGCCGTGGTTGTCGGAGACGGTGAGCCGCACCCAGCGGCCGGTCACCTTCGCCTTCGCGACGAGGCTCTGCTTGTCGGCGCGGTCGGTGAGCTCGCCGCGGGCGACCTCGACGAAGCCGGAGGACTTGCCCGCCGGCGAAACCTCGATCACCACGTGCCTCGCGCCGCGGCCGTCCCCGTCGATCCTCTCGGTGTCGAGCTCGAAGCGCTCGAAGGTGCCGGGAGTATCGGCGAGCTCGAATACGAAGACGTTGTCCTTGACGTGCCCGCTCTCCGCCGCCCACCCCGAAGCGGGATCGTCGTCGAGCATGGTGATCGCCGTCCAGCTTCCGTAGGTCGACGGCTCCACGACGGGCACCGTCCCCTCCTGGAAGGCGAGCAGGTTGACCATCTCGGCGCCGACGGGTCGGGCGAGCAACGCGGCGACCAGGAGTGCGCGGGTGGCGGCACGGTGCGTCATGGGGGTCCCCTCTGCGGTGTCGAGCCGCCGAGAATGATAGCGGCGGTCCGATGGCGCCCGAGCGCTGCGACGAGGTCCGCGCGCGCGACTCAGCTCGCGGCCAGGCGCAGCCGCCAGGCGCCGCGGCCGTGCGTGAAGGCGTAGAGCCAGAGCCCGTCGGCGTGGCGCGCGACCACCAGCTTCTCGGTGACGACGTTGGCGAAGCCGGTGTTCTCGACCGCCCAGCTCGCCCCGCCGTCGCGCGAGGCGAAGATGCCGAGGTCGGTGCCGACGAAGAGGCGCTGCCGGTTGGCGGGGTCGATCGCCAGCGAGTGCACCGGCAGGTCGGGGAGGGCGCCCGCCCCGCTGCCGTCGCGCGGCGACCAGGTGACTCCGCCGTCGTCGCTGCGCCAGACGTGGGCGCCGCCGTAGTTCGAGAAGGTCGCCCAAGCGGTCTGCGCGTCGGCGGGATCGAACGCGAGGCTCGTCACCCACGCCGCGCGCGGGCGCGCCGCGGTCCAATCGCTGGTACCGTGGGCGGTCGTCGCCGCGTCGTGCAGGTGCACGAAGCCCTTGTTGGTGCCGACGAGGACGCGCTCGGCATCGGGCGACACGGTGATCGCCGAGGCGAGCGAGAGGGTGGTGCGCCACTCGCTCCACTGCGCGGAGGCCGGCTGCCACGTCGCCGCCCGGTCGTCGCTGCGCCAGACGCGGTCGCCGGCGATCCAGAGTCGGTCGGGGTCGTGCGGGTCGAGGAGGAACGGAGTGACGAAGCCGAAGAAGCCCTCGATGTCGTCGACGGCGGAGGCGAAGGTACGGCCGCCGTCGCTCGAGACCGAGAGAGTCAGGTGGGTGTATTCGGCGTAGATCCGCTGCGAGTCGCGCGGATCGACGGCGACGAAGCCACCGTCACCGCCGAGCACCATGCGCCAGCCGTTGGGGCCGGTCGCGACGGAGCCGAGCACGGTGCCGTTGTCCTGGGTGCCGCCGACGAACAGCGAGCCGTCGGCGGCGGGCGTGCCGTCGTAGAACTGCGTCACCGCGTAGTTGGCGTTGAGGCTCTTCCAGGCGACTGCGGAGAGCGGCGGGTCGCACGCCGCGCGCATGCCCTGCGCCACGGCCGCGCGCGCGTCGTCGGTGCGGAAGACGCCACCGTCGTTGCCGACGAAGAGCACACGATTGCTCTTGCCGTTGTAGCCGGGGTGGAAGACCAGCGCGTGCTGGTCGGCGTGGAGGTAGGCGCGCGGCACCGGGCTGCCGTTCGGCAGGAGCGTGGGATCCGCGGGCCACCAGTACGAGGCGATTCCCCAGTGGCGGCCGCCGTCGTCCGAGCGGAAGAGGTCGACGCCGCCGGCCCAGACGCGGTTGGGGTCCCTGGGATCGACGGCGAGGGCGTTCGCGTACCACCCCTGGCCGACGAGGAAGCTCTGCTCGCCGTAGCCACAGGTGACCGCGGAGGCGAGCAGCGCGTAGCTCAAGAGCCAGGTGTCGAGCGCCGTGGGGTCGCTGCCGCGCACGCGCGCCTGCCACGAGCCCGCCGCGCCGGAGGAGTCGCTGCGGAACACGGCGTGGAGCGAGTTGTGGTACTTCGGATGACCCTGGTAGCTCGAGGCCATGGCGTAGACGATCCACGGGCTCGACGGCGCGACCGCCAGCGTGGTGCGCGCCATGCCGGGTTCGGCGAGGACCTTCTCCCACGGCACCGAGGCCTGTGCGCGGACGTTGCGCCACACCGCCGACGGCTCGAGGTTGCCGCAGGCGGCGAGCAGCAGGTCGTCTTTCTTCTTCACCACCAGCGCGAGGTCGAGGCAGCCGTCGCGCGTGCCGGCGTCGAGGATGTGCGCGAACGTCGCGCCGGCGTCGAGCGAGCGGTAGACCCCCCTCCAGGTGGCGACGTAGATGCGCCGCGAGTCGAGCGTCGAGACGACGATGTCGTTGACATACCAGAACTCCTCGCCGGCGGTGGCGGCGAGCCGGCCCCAGGTGGCGCCGCCGTCCATGGTGCGGAACACACCGGCACCGCGCACGGCGCGCGTCGGCATCGTCCCCTCGCCGGTGCCGGCGTAGACGATGCCCGGCGAGCGCGGGTCCATGGCGAGGGTGTTGACGCCGAGCGACGGCAGGAGGTCGGTGAGCGGCGCCCACGAGCCGCCACCGTCGAGCGACCGCCAGACTCCGCCGGCAACCCCGGCCGCGAAGAGGATGCGGGGATCGCGAGGGTCGACGAGGAGGGCGCGGGTGCGCCCGCCGACGTTGCCAGGCCCGAGCGACTGCCAGCTGCCGATGCCGAGCGCCGGCGCCGCGGCCGAGCTCCCGGCGCGCGTCATGCGGCGCACCCTCTCGGCGGCGGCGAGGAGGCGCTCCACGGGGACCTCGCGCTCGCCCGCGGCGACGCGCTTCGCGCGTTCGCGCTCGAGGGCCTCGTCGGGGCGGTCGGGCGTCTCGAGCGCTCCGATCCGGCGCGCCGAGGAGCGCTCGACGGCGCGGCGGCCGAGCAGCGCCGTCGCGTCGCTCGGCCCGGTGGGGTGTGGCGCGGCGGCCCCGCCCTGGACGATGACGGAGAGGAGGAGGAGACCGGCGAGCGGGGGCGCCTGGAGTGCCACGGTCGTCCATGTCACCATGGCATGGGCGGATCGTCAAGTCGGTTGTCGCGGGCTTGCTACGAGCGTCCGACCTGTGGCACCGGCTGAACCGATCGGTGCCCAGCGGTGCACCAACCGTTCGGGTGAGCCCGATCCAGAGAGGTGAGCTAACCTGAGCCCGATGCAGCGCCCACGCCGCACGCACGTCACGAGGTTCGCCGCGCTCGTCGGGGTGCTCGTGCTGCTCGCGCTCGACGCCGCGCCGCTGGCCGCCGCGCTCAGGCGCCACACGCCGGCAGATGGTTGCGTCGTGCTGATGCCCTGCTGCGCTGCCGGCCTCTGCCCTCGCGGCGGGCACCATCGCGGCGCCTCCGAGCGTGGCGCCGGAGGGACGCGCTGGTCCCCCTGCGGCACCGATGCCGACGGGATCGCCGGCACGGCGCCGGTCCACGTCCCGGCGATCCTCGCCTCGGTGTCGCGCCTCGAGCCGCCGTGCGACGGTAGCGGCATCGCCGCCACCGCCCCGCCGCTCGCCGTGGGCCTCGCCCGGCCTCCGCTCCTGCCGCCTCCGCGCTGATCGCGCGCACCCACCCGACTCCCGGTCCTACCGACCAACTCTTCTCGGAGGTGGATGCCATGCGCGCGAAGCGCATCGTTCGCTCGTTGATTGCTTCGTTCCCGCCCGCGCTGCTCTGGATCGTCGCGAGCCCGCCCGCCGACAGCCTTGCGGCCGCGGCGCCGCCCGCCGCCGCGTCACGCTACGAGGCCCGCTTCCCCGGCACGAGCCCCGAGGTCGCCTTCGACGGCGCGGGCAGGCTCCACGTCGCCTACGCCGCCGAGCACGCCGGGGCGACGGACCAAGTGCTCGTCCGCACCCTCGGCCCTGCGCTCTCGCCGCCGGTCGCCGTCACCGGGCGCGTGGCGCTCGAAGCGAGCGGCGAGGTCGGCCCGGTGATCGCGGCGCTGCCCGGCAACGCCCTCGTCGTCGTTTACGCGCTCACGCTTCCGGGAGGCGGCTGGCGCAGCGAGCTCCTGGCGCAACGCTCCGCCGACGGCGGCAGGACCTGGCAGCCGCCACGTCGCGTCCACGACGACGCCCAGATCGCGTCGCACAGCTACGCCGCCGTTGCCGTGAACCGTCGCGGGCTGCCGGTGGTCTCCTGGCTCGACAAGCGGAGCGGGCATCAGGGCGTGCGCGCGGCGGTGCTCGACCTCGGCGGCCCGCGCCCCAACCGGAGCGTCGACGACGTCACCTGCGAGTGCTGCCGCACGGCAATGCTCGCCGCCGCCGACGGCACGCTGTGGAGCGCTTACCGCGACCTCGCCACCGGCAACGTGCGCAACATCGCCTTCGCGACGAGCCGCGACGAAGGCGCCACCTTCGTGCGCGGTGGCGACGTTGCCGCCGACAACTGGTCGCTCTCCGGCTGCCCCGACTCGGGGCCGCGTCTCGCGCAGGCCGGCGACGGCGCGGTCTGGGCGACGTGGTTCAACGGCGAGCGAAAGGCCATCGAGGTGGCTGCGGCGCGGCGTGACCGCTTCGGCCCGGCGCAGGTGGTGGCGACTGCCAGCGGCGAGGTCGCGCTCGTCAACCACCCGGAGATCGGTACGTTCCCCGACGGTCGCCTCGTCGTCTTCTACGAGATCGCCGGCGCGGGGCGCGCCGTCGTCATGCGCGTCGCCGATGCCACCGGCGGCCGCTGGGGGGCGCCGGTCGAGCTCGCACGGGATGCTGCACGACCCCGCTATGCGCGCGCCGGATCGCGCGCCGTCCTCGCCTACAGCAGCCATGGCGGCGACGCGCACACGGTCGTGCTCGTCGACGGCGCCGAGCTCGTGAAGCGTGCGGCCGGAGGTGGGCGATGAACGCCGGAAGCCTTCCGCCGGCCCCCGCGCCACGCAAGAAGATTCCATCCACCCGACTGGTGAAGAACGATACTCATGGGCCCGCTCTGCGCAGCCGCATCCTCGCCGGGATGCTCCTGATCTCCACGTCTCCGCTGGGCGCCCAGCAGTCCCCCACGGCGGGCAGCCTCGCCGGCACCGTCGAGCGCCCCGACGGCACGCCCATCGCCGGCGCCAGCGTCAGTGTCACCGAACGCGAGCGAAACCTCGCGCGCTCCTCCTCCACCGATGCCCAGGGCCGGTTCACTTTCCCGCTGCTCGCGGTCGGCGACTACGAGCTCGCGGCGAGCGCCGACGGCTTCGCGCCGGCGCAGCAACGGCTCCGCCTGGCCGTCGGCGCCGCCCTCGACGTGCCGATCGTCCTCGCTCCGGCGCACGCGGAGTCGATCACCGTAACCACCGAGGAGCGGGCGCTCCTCGACGTCGCGCGCACGCAGGTGTCGGCGATGGTCACGCCCGAGGAGGTGCGCGACCTCCCGCTCAACGGGCGCAACTACCTCGACCTCGCGCTGCTCGCGCCGGGTGTCTCGCGCACCAACACCGGAGCCAACCAGCGCTTCGCCGAGACCTCGGCGGTGCCGGGCACCGGCATCTCGATCTCCACCCAGCGCAACATCGCCAACAGCTTCGTCGTCGACGGCCTCTCGGCGAATGACGACGCGGCGGAGCTCGCCGGCACGTTCTTCAGCCAGGAGGTGATCCGCGAGCTCGCCGTCGTCCGTGCCGGCGGCGTCGCCGAGCTCGGGCGCAGCTCGGCGGGGGTGATCAACGTCGTCACGCGCTCGGGCGGCAACGCCTTCCACGGCGGCGCCTACGGCTTCTTCCGCGACGACCGGCTCGACGGCGACAACGCGCTCTCGGGGCAGAAGCTGCCGCTCGAGCAGCGCCAATACGGCGCCACCGCAGGCGGAGCGCTGGTGCGCGACCGCACCTTCTACTTCGCGAACCTCGAGCAGATGCGGCAGCGGGCGGGGCTCCTGGTGACGATCGCCCCGTCGTCGGTCGAGGCGATCAACGTGCGCCTCGACGCCGCCGGCCACCGCGGGCCGCGCATCGCCACCGGTCCTGTGGACGCGACGCTCGACACCACCAACGCCTTCGCCCGCGTCGACCACCAGCCTTCGCTCGACCACCAGCTGGCCCTCCGCATCAACAGCTACGACGTCGCGAGCGACAACGCGCGCACCGTCGGCGGGCTCAACGCGGAGAGCCGCGGCACCTCGCTCGACAACCACGACCGCACCCTTGCGGCGCACGACGTCTGGCTCGCCTCCACCCGCGCGCTCGCCGAGACGCGCGCACAGGGAACCCGGAGTCGGCTCGCGGCGCCGCCCAACGACACCACCGGCCCGGCCGTCACCATCTCCGGCGTCGCCAATCTCGGCACCGCCACCAACTCGCCCACCCGCCGCGACATCGACCTCTACGAGCTGGTCGAGACGGGAACCTGGCTCGCAGGCCGTCACTCGGTCAAGGGCGGTGTCGACCTCCTGCGCAACCGGGTCACCATCGGGTTTCCGGGCGCCCTGCAGGGCGTCTACAGCTTCCGCAACCTGGCGGACTTCCAGGCCGGCAGGTATTCGAGCTACCAGCAGGCGTTCGGCAGCGAGCAGACGACGCAGACCAACGACAACCTCAGCCTCTTCGTGCAGGACGAGTGGCGCGCGGCGCCGCGCCTCACCGTCAACGCAGGGTTGCGCTACGACCTGCAGAAGCTGCCGTCGCTCGTCGACGACGACCGCGACAACATCTCGCCGCGCCTCGGCGCCGCCTGGGACGCGCGCGGCGACGGCCGCAGCGTGGTGCGGGTCGTCGCCGGTCTCTACTACGGACCCATTCCGCTCCGTGCCGTCGCCAATGCCCTGCAGCGCGACGGCGTCCGCTACCGGATCGCGCAGGTGGGCCCGACTGCCGCCGGAGCGCCGACGTTCCCCGAGACGTTCCCCGAGTTCCCCGCCGGCGTCCTCACCAACGTGACCACGATTGACCCCGGGATCGAGACCAGCTCGTCGCTCCAGGCGGGCCTGCAGGTCGAGCAGGCGATCGGCCGCTTGCACGTCGCGGCTCTCGGGTACGAGCATCTCCGCGGGCGCCACATCATCATGTCGCGCAACGTCAACGTGCCGACGACCACCGACCCGGCGGTGCCCAACCTCGGCCGCCCCGATCCGCGCTTCGCCAACAACGGCCAGTTCCAGGCGGTGGGCGACTCCTGGTACGACGGGCTCACCGTCGCGCTCTCCCGCCGCCCGGCGGGGTGGGGGAGCTACCGGCTCTCGTACACCTACTCGAAGGGGCTCGACACTTCGGGGAACTTCTTCTTCAGCCAGCCGCAGGACGCCGCGGACGTCGCCGCGGAGCGCGGGCGCTCGGACAACGACCAGCGGCACCGGCTCGCCGTGAGCGGTACCCTGACCTCACCGCCGCTGGCGGGCGGCAGCGCGCGGGCCCGCGGGCTCCTCCAGGGGTGGCTCGTCTCCTACGTCTTCACCTATGCGTCGGCGCTGCCCTTCAACGTCGTCCTCCCCAACGACCGCAACGGCGACACCAACTTCAACGACCGTCCGCCCGGCGTGGGACGCAACGCCGGGCGGGGATTCGACTACCGCTCGCTCGACCTCCGCCTCGCGAAGACGTTCACGCTGCGCGAGGAGGTCACCGTCGAGGGCATCGTCGACGTCTTCAACGCCCTCGACCGCGCCAACTATCAGGTGCCCAACAACGTGCTCGGCTCTCCCACCTTCGGCCGGCCGACCGCGATCAACGACCCGCGGCAGGTGCAGCTCGGGGTGCGCCTGGCGTTCTAGCAGGCTGGCGTCCGACGGGTAGGGCTCTATCGCTTCGAGGGCCGCGACGGTCCGGCAAAGTCGATGCGCTCGACGTCCTCCCAGCGGACGTAGGTGGGCTGCGGCTTGCCGCCCTCGTAGACGAGCACGCCGTTGTTGTCGTCGGAGACGTCGGTCGTCCCCTCGAGCGACAGCTCCTCGCCGGAGACCAGCGTCACCTTGGAGCCGCTGTTGCGCGGCACGATCGAGGCGACGAGCGCGAACGGGATGCTGTAGCTGATGTCGTGGCGCTCGCCGTCGAGCATCTCGGTGGTCTCGCTCTCGTCGAGGTCGAAGACCACTCGTCCGGTGATCTTCCGGCCGTCGGCCGTCGTCACCGTGCCGCCGAGCCGCTCTCCTGGGCGGAACGCTTCGTAGCCCGGGCCGCTGCCGGCCGGCGTGAAGTCCACCTTCTCGAAGGCGTCCCAGGAGATGAGCACGCGGCCGTAGCGCGGGTCCTCGACGTAGATGCCGCGGTTGTCGCCGTCGACGTCGTTGGTCCCCGAGAGGACGAGCTGGCGGCCGTCGTCGAGGGTGACGGCGGAGCTGCGTCGGCTACGCCGCTCGATCGAGCGGATGGTGTCCATGCGCAGCTCGACGTCGCCGTCCTGCGTTTCGCCGTCGAGCTCGTCGGTGCCCACGCACTCGTCCTGGTCCCACTGCACGTAGCCGGTGAAGACGCCGTCGCGGGTGGCCACCTTGCCATGGAGGCGCGCCGGCGCCACCGCCAGGCTCGCCGGCGTGGGCAGGAACTCGATGGAGCGGATGCGGCGCCATTCGACCGTCACCACGCCGAGCCCGGCATCCCACACCCGGACCTTGGCCTCGACGTCGTTCGACCCGCCCTCGAGCTCGAAGCGCGTGCCGCTCTTGAGCGTCACCGCCACGCGGTCGCCGCCGTGCGGCTCGATGCGGGCGATGTCGCCGAAGCGACTCACGAACTGGCGCGAGCCGTCGTCCATGTGGTCGTGGAGGGAGCCCACCTTGAAGCCGAAGACCTCGATCTGGCGCCCGCGGTCGCGCCGCGCGCGGCGGGGCGCCTCGTCGACCCAGGGGTTCTCTTCCTTGGAGCTGTTGAAGAAGTCCCCCCAGAAGGCCTCCTCCTCGTCCCAGCGCAGGCGGCCCTCGTATTTCGTGCCCTCGCGGGTGGTGAGGCGACCGTAGAGGAAGCCCTCGTTGTTCGAGGCGCTCGAGTTCGCGGCGCCGGCGGGGAGCGCGGCGGCGATGGCGAGGATGGTCCAGGCGAAACGTCGGTTGCAGGCGCGCATATGAGTCGTCTCCTCGATGGTCGTGCTTGAGTCGGTCTTGGTTCGTCGTCGATCGTGGTGGCGTGGACGTCGCCCGTCAGCGCAGCGCCGGCGCCGCCGGCCGCAGGTCGCGCAGCTCCTCTTCGCGCCAGGAGGACTCGTCGGTCGACCCCTCGCGCGATTCGCCGCCGCGGGCCACCGCCAGCACTCCGGTCATGGCGTCGCGGTAGCGGCTGTCGGCGGCGAGCAGCTCGCGGGCGATGGCCACGAAACGGCGCTCGTCCATCGTCGGTGCCGGTCCGAGCGCGGCGAAGGTGACGGGGCCACCGGAGAGCGGGCGCGTCGCGGGCGCCGAGGTCGGGGCCGAGCGTCGGGCGGCCTGCATGCCGACGAACGCGCCGAGCACGAGCAGCACCGCGGCGGCCGCGGCCATCGCCCAGCGCGGCACCACGCGAGGCCGCGGCTGGATCGTGCGCGGAGCGGCCTGCTCGAACGCGGCGGCGCCGATGCGTCGCCAGAGCTCGGGCGGTGCCGGCGGCGGCAGGGCGCCCGCGTCGTCCTCGGCCGCCGAGATGAGGAGGGCGGCGTCGAGGGCGCGGGCGCGCCGGAAGAACGTGGCGCAGGAGCGGCACTCCAGGAGATGCTCGACGAGCGCGGGAACCTCGGCGGCCGGCAGCTCGTGGTCGAGCAGCTCGGAGATGCGTGCAGATCGTTCGCAGCTCATGATCCGTGACTCCACAGGGCGTCGTCCAGCCGGTCGCCGAGGGTGGCGAGCACGCGCTGGCGGGCGCGGAAGACGTTGCTCTTCACCTGGGCCAGCGACCAGCCGGTCAGGCGCATGATTTCGGCGTAGGGGTGACGCTCGACGACGGCGAGCCCGAACGCCCGTCGCAGGTCGGGCGAAAGGGCCGCCACCGCGCGATCGAGGCCGGTGCGGAAGGCGCTCCACGCCGCGTTGCGCTCGGGGGATACGGCGCCGTCGGGCACCGCCTCCATCGGCGCGCGGGAATCGAAGCTGCCGTCGTCCTCGTCGTGGTCGTGAGCGTGCGGGAGCGCCTCGCTCCCCACCACGAGGCGCGGCCGGCGGAAGCGGTTGACGAGGAGGTGGCGGGCGGTGGTCAGGAGGTAGTAGCGCAGCCGGTCTTCGCGGGCGTTGCCGGCGCGGATGGCGCGGACGAAGGTCTCCTGGAGCAGGTCCTCGGCCTCCTCGCGGCTCGGCAGGCGGCGGTCGAGGAACGCCAGGACCGCCGGGCCGTGCGCCTGATACGCCTGCTGCCAGAAGCTCATCGCCTCGGATCCCTCCCGTGGTAGCTCGCTAGCTGTCATCTCAGTGCCGTCATCTCAGTGCCACCCGATGCATGTGAATGCCACCTGGGCCCTTCATACACCCGAGCGGCCCGGAGGTTGCATCCAGGGAGTTACCGAAATTGCCGCGCACCGGGCCTGCCGCAGCGCGGCGCGCCCATGGCGCCGGGCCACTCATGCAGGTACCATCGAGCGCAGTGATCGCCGCCCAGGTCGGGAACGGGTTGGCAGTCGAGCCAGCGGAGCCGCCGCGGCTCGCGCCGCCGTCGCTCTGGTGGCTGCTGCTCGAGGGGCGGGCGGCGGGGGAGCTCGCCACCACCGTGGCCCTGCGGCCGCTGCTGCGCCGCCTCCCACGGGGCGACGGCCATCCGGTGCTGCTGCTGCCCGGGTTCCTCGCCAGCGACTTCTCGACGCGCCCGCTGCGCGGTTTCCTGCGCGACCTCGACTACTGGGCGCACCGCTGGAAGCTGGGGCGCAACCTGGGGCTCATCGGCAAGCTCGAAGACCAGATGGCGGAGCGGCTCGCGGCGGTCTCCGACGCCCACGACGGACGCCGCGTGAGCCTCATCGGCTGGAGCCTGGGCGGCGTCTACGCGCGCGTGCTGGCAAATCGCTTCCCCGAGCGCGTCCGTTCGGTGATCACCCTCGGCAGCCCGTTCGCCGTCGACACCAAGGCGAACAACTCGTGGCGCCTGTACGAGTGGCTCACCGACCAGCGCATCGACGAGATCTCCGACGAGCGGATCGCCCAGATGCGCGACACGCCGCCCGTGCCGACGACCTCGATCTTCAGCCGCACCGACGGCATCGCCGCGTGGCAGAGCTCGCTCCAGCGCGAGGAGGCGCGGGCGGAGAGCATTCGCGTGCCGGGCAGCCACCTCGGGCTCGGCTTCAACCCGCTCGCCCTCTACGCCATCGCCGACCGCCTGGCGCAGCCCGAAGACGACTGGAAGCCGTTCTTCCGCCCCGACGTCTGGCACCCGCCGGGCCTCTGGCGTCCCCCGGAGGCGAGCGGCGAGACCAGCGGCGCGACGAGCGACGACGCCGAGCGATGAGCCTCACCCAGCTCTCCGGCCTCGACGCCGGATTCCTCGCGCTCGAGACAGCGCGCGCGCCGATGCTCGTCGGCGGCATCTCGATCCTCGATCCCGTGGCGGCCGGCGGCCGCCTCGACGTCGGGCGTTTCCGCGCCCTCCTGCGTGAGCGGCTCGGCCGGGCGGTCGCCTTCCGGCGTCGCCTGGCGAGCCTGCCCCTCGACCTCGTGCGCCCGTACTGGACCGAGCTCGACGCGGCGAGCGTCGACCTCGACGCGCACGTCGAGCCGACGGAGCTGCCGGCGCCTGGCGGCTGGCGCGAGCTCGCCGCCCTCATGGCGTTCGAGCTCGGACAGCCGCTCGACCGCCGGCGGCCGCTCTGGAAGATGACCTTCGTGGAGGGGTTGCACCTCCCGGGCTACCCGCCCGGCGCGGTGGCGATCGTCGCCACCGTCCACCACGCCGCCATCGACGGCGTCTCGGGGGCCGAGATCCTCGCCGCGCTGTTCGACGTCGAGGGCGTCGAGGCCGCGCATGGAGGCGAGCCAGCCGCCGTCGTGGCGACGACGATCGCGCCGGTCGCCGCCGATGCGCCCGCGCCGCCGGGGGTGCTCGAGCTCCTCGCCCGGGCCGGCAAGGACCTGGCGTCGACGCCGCTCGCCGGCGGCGCCATCGTCGGGCGCTCGCTCCTCGGCCTGGCGGCGAGCGCGTGGGGGCGGATGCGCAGCGACGAGCCACCGCCGCTGCCGATGAGCGCGCCGCGCTCGGTGCTCAACCGGTCGCTCTCGGGCCGCATCTCGTTCGCGCCGGCGAGCATCTCGCTCGCCCGCGTCAAGGCGATCAAGACGGCCGCCGACGCCTCGGTCAACGACGTCGTCCTGACGATCTGCTCGGGCGCGCTGCGCGGCTGGCTCGACGAGCGCGGTGAGCTGCCCGCCGAGTCGCTCGTGGCGATGGTGCCGGTCTCGGTGCGGGCCAGCGACGAACGCAGCCAGGCGGGGAACCTCGTCTCCGCGATGCTGGTGCAGCTCGCGACCGACGAGGCCGATCCGAAGGCGCGTCTCCACCGCGTGCGCGACGCCGCGCGCGGCTCGAAGGTGGCGCACCAGGCGGTGGGCGCGCGCACGCTGCTGCAGTCGAGCGAGCTCGTCCCCTTCGCGCTCGCCGGGCTGGGCGCCCAGCTCTACAGCCGCCTCGCCCTCGCCGAGCGTCACCGCCCGTTCTTCAACGTGGTGATCACCAACGTGCCGGGGCCGCCGCGGCCGCTCCGCGTCGGCGGCGCGCCGCTGCTCGCCCACTTCGGCTCGGCGCCGCTCGTCGACGGCCTCGGGCTCGTGCTCACCATCATGAGCTACGCCGGCACGCTGGCGGTGGGCGTCACCGCCGACCACGCGGTGATGCCCGAAGCCGCCGAGCTCGCCGCGCGGATCGAGCAGGCGGTCGACGAGCTCGAGCGCGCGACGCGAGCGACCTGACGCGCAGCGCAGCGGCGCCGGCGCGGCCTAACGCTCGGGGAGCGGCGCCAGCGTCAGCGGGTCGCGTCGCGGCAACTCCCGCAGCGGCCCGATGAGGCGCTCGAGCGCCACGCCGTCGGCGCGGGCGCCGGCGAGCACCCGCGCACGATCGCCCACCACCACCGCCACGAGATCCTGCGGCCGCACGTGCCGCCGCGCCGCCGCCTGCACGTCGCGCGCAGTGACCGCGGCGATGCGGTCCCGGTAGCGCGCCCAGTAAGTGTGCGGCCTGCCGAGCAGGACGTCCTCCGCGGCGCGGCCTGCACGCCGTTCGGCGGAGTCGAAGAGGAGCGGGAAGAGGTCGAGAAGGGAGCGCTTGGCGAGCTCGAGCTCCGGCTCCGGCACCGGCTCCTCGCGCAGGCGCAGCAGCTCGGCGCGCGCCACCGAGAGGGCGCGCGCCGCCGTCGCCGGGTCGGTCTCGAGGAAGAGCTGCAGCGCCCCCGGCGCGTGGAGGCCGAGGGTGAGCCGCGCGCGGGCGCGGTACGCGAGGCCCTGCTCTGCACGCAGCCGGCGGCGCAGCCGCGACACGGCCCCGTCCCCTCCCAGGACCTCGGCCAGGACGAGCAGCGCCGGCTCCTCGGCGTCCTCCCAGCCTTTCCGCTGCGGGCCCCGGTGGCCGAGCGCGACCTTCGCCTGCGGCCCCGGCCAGTCGCGCACGTAGGTCGCGGCGGGCGGCGGCGGGCTGGCCGCATCCCACGCCAGCGGGACTGGCGACGGTGCGGCGCCCGCGGCTTCCGGGGCATCGGCATCGTCCTTCCAGTCGCCCAGCAGCCGATCGAGCGCGGCGACCACCGCCGCCGGCTCGACGTCCCCCGACACCGCGAGCACCATGCGGCTCGGTCGCCAGGCCCGCCGGTGGAAGGCGACGAGGTCCTCGCGGGTGATCGCCGCCAGGTCCGGCGGCCGCACGGGACGGGTCGTGAAGTGGTCGGGGCCGAGCAGCAGCCACCCCCACTCGCGATCGAGCACGTCGAGCGCGTCGTCCTCGCGACGGCCCAGGCTCTCGCGCAGGTTGCCGCGCAGGAGCTCCCAGCGCTCGGCGGCGAAGCGCGGCTGGCGCACCATCGCCGCGAAGAGCGGCAGCGCCTCCTGGAGCACGCGGCTGCCGCAGTCGAGCGAGGCGCCGCTGCGAGTGCTCGCGCCGAGGCTGTCGAGGTCGGCGGCGAGCAGGTCGGCGCGGGCGTCGAAGGCGTCGGGGTCCCACGGTCCCGCGCCGCCCCGGCGCAGCAGCGCGCCGGTGAGCCCGGCGAGCCCGATGCGGCCGGGCGGGTCCTGGAAGTCCCCCGCCGCCACCGCCAGGCTCACCTGCACGAGCGGCAAGGTGTGGTCCTCGACGACGAACACCGGGATGCCGTTGCGGAGCGCGTGGCGCACGGCGGCCGGGTCGGGGATCGTCGTGCGCCGCGGCGGGAAGCGCAGGTCCTCGGGGCGCGGCGGGACCTGCGCTTCGACGCGGCCGCGGCCGCCGAGGGCGAGCGTGACGAGCGCCTGGAGCACCAGGACCACGAAGGGCACCACCACGCGCGCCGCGCGGTTTTGCCAACTCATCACTGCGCGCCCCGCGTGATGCGCGCCACGAGCCGCCGTTCCGCCACCAGGTGGCGACGCGCCACGCGCTGGACGTCCGCCGGCTCGACGGCGAGCACCGCCCGCGGCCAGCTCTCGAGCGACCGCCAGCCGCCCTGCGCGTCGGCGACGAGCAGTCGCAAGGCGAAGTCGAGCGGCTCGCGCATGCCGCGCCAGGCGTCGGTGGTGACCTGGTTGCGCACGCGTTCGATCTCGTCGGCGGTGGGCGGCTCGGCCGCGAGCCGCGCGAGCTCCACGTCCCACGCCTCGACGAGCGCCTGCGGCGCGGTGCCGTCGCGCGCCTCGAGCTCCACGGTGAAGACGCCGCCGCGACGGCCGGTGTCGTGGCGTGCGCTCGCCGCGAAGGCGAGACGGCGGCCGGCGACGAGGGAGCGCTGCAGCCTGCCGCTGCGGCCGGAGAGCACGCCGGCGAGGACGTCGAGGGCCGCGCGGTCGGGACTGTCCGCGACAACCGTGCGGTAGAGCACGCGCGCCTGCGTCGGGCAGGCGCAGGTCCGATCGACGAGCGCCGGCGCACCGCCCGGCTCTGGCAGGGGCGTTCGATCCGTCGTCGCCGCCGCAGGCGCTCCCGCGCCGCGTGTCCGCGGCAGCCGCCCAAAATAACGGCGGGCCATCTCGCGCGCCTGGACGGCATCGAAGTCACCCACCAGCACGGCGGTGAGGTCGGCGGCGCCGTAGCTCGTGGCGAAGAAGGCCTCGGCGTCGGCGCGCCGGAGCCGGGCGAGCGCCTCAGCGCCGCCGCCCGCCGACGCGGCGTAAGGGTGGTCGCGCCAGAACAGGCGTTGCAGCTCCTCCTCGAGCGGTCCCATCGCGGTGGCCTCGAGCCGCTGCCGTCGCTCCTCGGCGATGACCTGCAGCTCGCGATCGACGGCGCCGGGTTTGTCCACCCCGAGGTTGCCCGCTCCGAGGGCCGGATGGAGCAACCGGTCGGACTCGAGCCAGAACCAGAGCTCGAGGCGCTCCGGCGGCAGCCGGAGGAAGTAGGCGGTCAGGTCGCGGTCGGTGCGGGCGTCGATGCCCACCGCGCCCGCCTCGGTGTAATGGCGCGCGAAGTCGCTCGCCGACACGCGCGCGCTGCCCTGGTGGAGGAGGTGCTCGAGCAGGTGCGCGGCTCCCGAGCCGGCCCGTGGCTCGTCTCCCGCTCCCCGGCGGGTCGCCCAGGCGGCGGCGACGAGCCCGGGCCCGGGCCGCGGCGCGAGGAGCACGCGCATGCCGTTGTCGAGCACGAGCTCCTCCACCGGCAGCGTCGAGCTGGTGCGTGAGCCCTCCTCGGCCGCCCCGAGCGACAGGGCGCCGGCGATCGCCAGCGCGGCGACGAACGAGACGGGCGCGGCGCGCGGCAGGCGCATCGCGCGATGCTACAAGGCTCGCGGAACTTCAGCCGGCGGCGGCGAACGGCTGCAGGTGGGAGGCGAACTGCTCCGCGGCCGTGCGCCACGAGAAGCGCTCGGCGTGGAGGCGGGCCTGCTGGCGGGGGACGACGAGCGCCCGCATGCAGGCGGCGCCGAGGTCCTCGTCGAGCGCGCCCGCACCCGAATCGCCGACGACGTCGATGGGCCCGGCCACCGGATAGCCGGCCACCGGCGTCCCGCAGGCGAGAGCCTCCAGCATCACGAGCCCGAAGGTGTCCGTGCGGCTCGGGAAGACGAAGACGTCGGCGCTGCGGTAGAGGGCGGCGAGCTCTTGCCCGCGCAGCACGCCGAACCAGCGCACCCCCGGGCACCGCCGCCGCAACCGCTCGGCGATCGGCCCCTGCCCCGCCACCCACTTCTCGCCGGGAAGCGTCAGATCCAGGAAGGCCTCGACGTTCTTCTCGACTGCCAGGCGGCCGACGTAGAGGAAGACCGGCCGCAGATCGGTCTGGATGCGGTCGCCGTCGGGGACGAAGGTGGCGAGGTCGACGCCCCGGCTCCACAACCGCACGCGCTGGAAGCCGCGCATCTCGAGGTCGGTGACGATCGCCGGCGTCGGTGCCATCACGGCCGAGGATCGGGAGTGGAACCGCGCCAGCACCGCGTAGCTCCAGCGCAGCGGCAGGCGCGTCCTCGCGTGCAGGTACTCCGGGAATCGGGTGTGGTAGGCGCTCGTGTGCGGCCACCCGCGATCCCGCGCGACGGCCCGCGCGTGCCAGCCGAGGGGGCCCTCGGTGGCGATGTGCAGGCAGTCGGGCGCGAAGTCGTCGATCCGCCTGGCGACCGCGACTCGCCTCGTCACGGCGAGCTCGATCTCGGGATAGGTCGGGCACGGCCAGGCGGGGAACGAGCGAGGACCGAGCACCTCGACCACGTGGCCCATCGCCTCGAGCTCGCGGCGCGTCATCTTCAAGGTGCGGACGACGCCGTTGACCTGCGGTTCCCAGGCGTCGGTGACGATGAGGATTCTCAAGGTGTGCTCGCTCGACGTGTGCTCGGGAGGGACGCAGGAGGGACGATGCACGGCGCGCGTGGCGACGCCGTGACCGTGAGGGGTCGATTCGCCGCATGCGGTGACGTTCCGGCAACAGCTCGATGAAGCGGCGGTCGCGCGGCGCCGATTTCATGGAAGTGAAACCGGCTCGTGACCGGCGCGACACGCGGCGCACCGGCAACGTCACCGCCATCGCGCACCATCTGCCATCGGTGACGAGGCTTGCTGCAGCCACGCATGTGGAGATCGCCATGATCCACCCTCCCGACGTTCGCCGGGTCGTGCTGGTCGTGCTCGATGGCCTGCGCGCCGACGCCGTTTCCGTGCTCGGGCTCCGCCACTGGCAGCGGCTCGCACGCGACGGCGCGTCCTCGCTGCTCGGAACCACCGTGGCGCCCAGCGTCACGGCGGCGGCCATGGCGTCGCTGCTCACCGGTGCGCCGCCCGAAGTCCACGGGCTCCGTCAGAGCCGCTTCCACCTGCCGCACCGACCGGGGCGGCTCCAGCCGCTGCCGCGGCTGGTCGCTGCCGGCGGCATGCCGACGAGCGGCTTCGTCCGCGAGCTGCCGCTCCTCGTCCGCGGCGTGGCGCGACGGATCGCCCGTTACCTCGGGTTCGACGCCGCGCGCTTCGCGGGGCACAACGCGCGCGAGATCCTCTTCGGGGCGTGGGACTGCCTGGCGAGCCAGGAGAGCGGCCTGATCCTCCTGCACTGGCCCGACGGCGACGTCGCCGGTCATCGCCACGGCTGGATGTCGCCGCAATACGCGGACGCGGTGCAGCGCATGGACCAGTCGCTCGGCCTGCTGGCGTCGATGGCGGACCTCGACGGCGACCCGGGAACGCTGCTCATCGCGCTCGCCGATCACGGCGGCGGCGGTGTCGACGCCCGCGACCACGAGAGCGATCACCCGCTCGACCGCACCATCCCGGTGCTGCTGGCCGGCGGAGCCGTGACCGGTGCCGCGCTCGAAGGGCCAACCCTGCTCGACATCCCGGCGACGGTGCTCTGGGCGCTCGGCATTCCGCAGCCGGAGAGCTACGCCGGCCGTCCCCTCTGCGAGGCGTTCCTCCGGCAGGCATCGGCGGTGGCGGGTTGACGGTACTGCCGCTCGCCGTCGCGCACGCGCTCTGCTTGGCCTGCCTGCTCGTCGATGCCGCCGCGCGGGCGGTGCGGCTGCGACTCCTCGTCCGTTCGCTGGGTGGGTCGATCGCCCTGCCCCACGCGCTCTGGGCGAACCTCGTCGAGGACTCCGCCGCCGCGTTGACCCCGATGCGGCTCGGCGGAACTCCGGCGCGGGCGATCGCCCTCGACCGCGGCAAGGTCGGTAACAGCCGGGCGATTCTCATCGCCTTCATCGAGTCGGCGCTCATGGCTCCGCTGGTGGTGGTGGTGGCCGCCGCGATCGGCATCGCCTTCGCGCCCACCTGGTGGCGCGAGATCGCGCCGCACGTCGGCCGCTCCGCCGAGGGTGCCGGGCGCTGGACGGCCATCGGCCTGGCGCTCGGCGCGCTCGTCTGGCTGGCGATGCGCTGGCTCCTTCCCGAGCGCCATCACGCGATGCGACGGTCGCTGTCGCAGGCGTGGGGAGACCTGCGCCGTCTCACCGCGACCGGCCTCGCGGCGGCGACGGCGTTGACGCTCGTCAGCGTCGTGGCGCGGCTCGCGATCCTGCCGATCCTCACCTCCACCCTCGTCGACGGCCCGCCGCTCGGCGCCGTCGCGCTCTCCTCGCTCGTGTTGCTCCACTCCCAGTTGCTGCTGCCCACGCCGTCCGGCGCCGGCGCCATCGAGCTCGGGTTCCTTGCCGGCGGCATCGGGGTGGTGGGATCGCCGGCGAGCGGGCTCCTCCTCGCGTGGCGGATCTACACCACCGGCTTCGCCATCGCCGGAGGGCTCCTCGTCGTCCTCCACCGGGTGATCTACGTGCTCACCGGCGCGGCGACCGCCCCGGTTCCCGGCGCCACGCCGGCCGCTCTCGACGTCGAGGTCAGGAGGTCCGTCCGTTGACCCGCGTGCAACCCCACCAGCGCAAGCGAATCCTCTTCATCTGTGGTTCGTTGAACCAGACCACGCAGATGCATGCCGTCGCCAGGGAGCTGCCCGAGTTCGAACACCGCTTCACGCCGTATTACGGGCACGGCGTCATCGAGGGCCTCCGCCTGGCGCGGCTGCTCGAGTTCACCGTGCTCGGCTACAAGCTGCGGCGCCGCTGCCTCGACTACCTCGCCCAGAAGCGGCTGCCGCTCGACCTGCACGGCCGGAGTGGCGGCTACGACCTGGTGCTCACCTGCTCCGACCTCATCGTGCAGCGCAACATCCGATCCCAGCGGGTGGTGCTGGTGCAGGAGGGCATCCTCGACCCGCAGGGGGTCGGCTTCAAGCTCTGCACGAAGATGCCGAGCCTGCCGCTCTGGCTCGCCGGCACCGCGACCACTGGCCTCTCGGGACGCTACGAGCGCTTCTGCGTCGCCAGCGACGGCTACCGCGACCTCTTCGTCAGGAACGGCGCCGACGCCGGCCGCATCGTCGTGACCGGCATCCCCAACTTCGACGACTGCCGCCGCTACGCCGAGAACGACTTTCCGCACCGGCACTACGTGCTGGTCTGCTCGTCGGACGCGCGCGAGACCTTCAAGCGTGACGACCGCCGCGCCTTCCTCGACCGCTGCCTGGAGATCGCCGCCGGCCGCCAGCTCATCTTCAAGCTCCACCCCAACGAGAACGCCGCGCGCGCCACCCGCGAGATCCGCGAGCTCGCGCCCGACGCCATCGTCTTCGCCAGCGGCAGCGCCGAGGAGATGATCGCCAACTGCGACGTCCTGATCACGCAGTATTCGTCGACGGCGTTCGTGGCCCTCGCCCTCGGCAAGGAAGTGCACTCGTATTTCGACCTCGCCGAGCTGCGGCGGCTCCTGCCGGTGCAGAACCGCGCCGCGGCGAAGGGCATCGCCGCGGTCTGCCGCCAGCTGCTCGAGACGAGCGCGCCGCAGGCCGCCCCCGCCGCGCCGGAGGGCCGTCCGGCGAGGCGGTCGTTCCTCGCCGGGCGCGCGGGCCTCCGCACGCGACGGCCGTCGCGCGCGGCCGGCTGGCTGCGCTCGAGGTGGAGCCCATGACCACTCTCGTCATCGTCCAGGCGCGGACCGGCTCCCGCCGGCTGCCGCGCAAAGTGCTCTTGCCGCTCGCCGGACGGCCGATGCTGGCGCGCCAGCTCGAGCGCATGCAGGCGGCGACCACCGCCTTCGATCTCGTCGTCGCCACCACCTCCGACCCGGCCGACGACGCGATCCGCGAGATCTGCCGCACCTGCGACGTCGACTGCGCGAGCGGGCACCCCACCGACCTGCTCGACCGCCACTACCACGTGGCGCGCCGTGCGGGCGCCGAGGTGGTGGTGAAGGTCCCCTCCGACTGCCCGCTCATCGACCCCGGAGTCATCGACCGCGTGCTCGCCCACTACCAGCGGCACAGCGGGGACTTCGACTTCGTCAGCAACCTCCACCCGCCGACGTGGCCCGACGGCAACGACGTCGAGGTGCTCCCCTTCGAGGTCCTGGAGACCGCCTGGCGCGAATCGACGCGCGAGCTCGACCGCGAGCACACGACGCCCTTCGTCTGGGACCAGCCCGACCGCTTCCGCATCGGCAACGTGCGCTGGGAGACCGGCCTCGACCTCTCGACGAGCCACCGCTTCACCGTCGACTACGAGGAGGACCACGCCTTCGTCGCGGCCATCTACGACGCCCTCTGGTCTCCCACGCGGCCGGTCTTCCGTCTCCACGAGATCCTCGACCTGCTGGCGGCCCGGCCCGACCTCCGCGAGCTCAACGAGCACTACGTCGGCGTCAACTGGTACCGCCACTACCTGCGCGAGCTGGCCACCATCGACGCCTCGCAGACGCGCCTGCTGGCGGGCGAGGAGACACCCGGGTGAGCTCGCTCGCGTCTTCCACCGCGGTGCTCGCGGTGCCGGGCAGGGACTCGAGCCTCGACGACCTGCCGGCGCTGGCGCTGCGCGTCCGCGAGCGGATCGTGCGCATGGCCACCGGCGGTGGCTGCTTCATCGGCGCCTCGCTGTCGTGCGCCGACCTCGTCGTCCACCTCTACAGCCGCGTCCTGCGCGTCACCCCGGAGACGCTCGCCGATCCGGGTCGCGACTACCTCTTCCTCTCCAAGGGCCACGACGTTCCGGCGCTCTACGCCACCCTCGCCGAGCTCGGGTTCATCGCCCGCGAGCGGCTCGCCAACCACCTGCGGACGACCGACTCGATCTACTGGCACCCGAACCGCGCGGTGCCCGGCGTCGAGTTCCACTCCGGCTCGCTCGGCCACCTCCTCGCCGTCGCCATCGGCGTCGCGCTCGACATCCGCCTCCGGGGAGGCGCCAATCGCGTCTGGGTGATCCTCGGCGACGGCGAGCTCGACGAGGGCTCGGTGTGGGAGGCGTTCCTCGTCGCGGCGGCGCTGCGGCTCGACAACCTCGTCGCCGTCGTCGACCGCAATGGCTTCCAGGCCAACGCGCGCACCGAGGAGCTGATCCCGCTCGAGCCGCTGCCGGCGAAGCTCGAGTCCTTCGGGTGGAGCTGCGCCACGGTCGACGGCCACGACCACGCCGCGCTCGACGCGGTCCTCGGTCCGCTGCGCGGAGCACCGGCGGTGCCTGGCCGGCCGGCCGCCGTCGTCGCGCGCACGGTGCGCGGCAAGGGGCTCCCCTCGATCGAGGAGCGCACCGACCGCTGGTTCGCCAACTTCACGGCCGCCGAGGTCGAGGGCCTCGTGCGCGAGCTCCACGGCGGCACGGCAGACCGCCTCACCTCCCCGGGCCTGGTGGTGCGGTGACGTACGAAGAGGCGCTGGGGGCGCTCGCCGCCGAGCGCGACGACCTGGTGGTGATGACCGCCGAGAACCGCGCGGCGATCCGCAACCTGCCGCAGCGTCTCGGACCCCGCTTCGTCGACGTCGGCATCTGCGAGCAGACGATGGTGGGCGCCGCGGCGGGACTCGCGCTGCGCGGCCGCACGCCGGTCGTCCATGCCCTCGCGGCGTTCCTCACCATGCGCGCCTTCGAGTTCATCCGCACCGACGTCGGCATCGCCGAGCTGCCGGTCAAGCTCGTCGGCTACGTCCCCGGCTTCCTCTCCGAGGCCAACGGCCCGACGCATCAGGCGATCGAAGACGTCGCTCTCATGCGTGGCATCCCGCACATGCGGGTGGTCTGCCCGGCGGACGAGGCCGAGCTGCTGTCCGCGCTGCCGGCGATCGTCGAGAGCCGCTCGCCCTGCTACCTGCGGTTCAACGCCATGCCGCCGGCGGTCGAGCACCGCGAGCCGTTCGCCTTCGGCAAGGCCGAGCTCCTCGCGGCGGGCGAGGAGGGAGGCGTGGCGCTGCTCACCTACGGCTTCCTGCTGCGCGAGGTGGAGCAGGCGCGGGCCCGCCTCGAGCGAGCGGGCATCCCGGTGCGGCTCGTCAACCTTCGCACGCTCGAGCCGATCGACGAGGAGGCGGTGGCCAGCGCGGCGCGCCGGAGCCGCCTCGTGGTGACGATCGAGGACCATTTCCGCACCGGCGGCCTCTATTCGATCGTCGCCGAGGTGCTCGTCCGCCTCGGCGTGCCCTGCCGGCTGCATTCGATCTCGCTCGGTCGGCGCTGGTTCCAGCCCGCCCTCCTCGGCGACGTCCTCGAGCACGAGGGGTTCACCGGGCCGCAGCTCGCGAACCGCATCCGCAAACTCCTGTGAGGTGAGGCCGATGCCCAACGGCGTGCGCAGCAACGAAACGTATCCGTCCATCCGCCAGTCGGACGCCTACTACGCGCGGGCGATCGGGCTCATCCCGGCCGCCACGCAAACCCTCGCCAAGGGCCCGGGCCAGCACGTGCGGGGCGTGGCGCCGAAATACCTGCGGCGCGGCAGGGGGTCGCACGTCTGGGACGTCGACGGCAACGAATACCTCGACTTCAGCATGGGGATCGGGCCGATCTCGCTCGGCTACGCCTACGACCGCGTCGACGAGGCGATCCTCGACCAGCTCAGGGACGGCATCACCTTCTCCCTCATGCACCCGCTCGAGGTGGAGGTGGCCGAGCTCATCCGCGAGGTGGTGCCCGGCGCCGAGGCGGTGCGCTTCAGCAAGACGGGCTGCGACGTGACGAGCGCCGCCGTGCGCCTCGCGCGCGCCTACACCGGCCGCGACCGCGTCCTCTGTTGCGGGTACCACGGCTGGCACGACTGGTACATCGGCGTCACCGACCGCGCCGCCGGGGTGCCGGCGGCGACCGGGGAGCTCACCGCCACCTTCGCCTACAACGACCTCGCCTCGCTCGCCGACGCCATCGACGACGAGACCGCCTGCGTCATCCTCGAGCCGGTCACCTTCGAGGAGCCGCGCGACGGCTTCCTGGCCGAGGTGCGGCGGCTCTGCGACCGTCACGGCGTGCTGCTCGTCTTCGACGAGATGTGGACCGGCTTCCGGCTCGCCCTCGGCGGCGCGCAGGAGCGCTTCGGCGTCACCGCCGACCTCGCCTGCTTCTCGAAGGCGATCGCCAACGGCATGCCGCTCTCGGCGCTCACCGGCCGCCTCGAGGTCATGGGGCTTCTCGAGCGCGACGTCTTCTTCTTCACCACCTTCGGAGGCGAGGCGCTCTCTCTCGCCGCCGCCCTCGCCACGATCGACGAGATGCGCGAGCGCCGGGTGCCCGAGCAGCTCGCGAGCCAGGGGAAGAAGCTGCGCGAGGGGTACAACCGTCTCGCCGCCGAGCTCGGGCTCGGCTTCACGCGCTGCGTCGGCTTCGACTGCCGGTCGCTCGTCACCTTCGACGCTGGGGCTGGCGACCCGCTGCAGATGAAGTCGTTGGTGCAGCAGGAGCTCCTGAAGCGCGGCGTGCTCTGGGCGGGCTTCCACAACCTCTGCTTCTCGCACAGCGACGCCGACGTCGACCACGCGCTCGCCGCCTACGCCGAGGTGCTCCCCATCCTCGGCGACGCGGTCGCGGCGGGCGCGGTGCGCGCGCGGTTGCGCGGCGAGCCCGTCGTGCCCGTCTTCCGGCGCCCGAGCGGCTTCCACGTCAAGCCGCGCGCCCTCGCCGGCGCGGCGCGCGGAGGGGCCGGTTGAGCGAAGGGTCGCTCGCCCTCGCCGGGCGCGTCGCCGTGGTCACCGGCGCGGTGGGCCTGCTCGGTCGCCGCCACTGCCATGCCCTCGCGGGCGCCGGCGCCGCCGTGGCCGTCGTCGACCTCGATCCGGCGGCCTGTGCGGCGTTCGCCGGCGAGCTCCGCGAATCGCACGGCGGAGACGCCCTGGGGTGCGCCGCGGACATCACCGACCCGCCGGCGGTCGACGCGGTGCGCGACGCCGTCCTCGGGCGGTGGGGGCGCCTCGACGTCCTCGTCAACAACGCGGCGCTCGACGAGAAGGTGGAGAGCCCACACGGGGACGGGGCGGGGTTGCCGTTCGAGAGCTTTCCCCTCCAGCTCTGGGAGCGGTCGTTCCGCGTCAACGTCACCGGCACCTTCCTCTGCTGCCAGCGCCTGGGCGCCGTCATGGCCGGCAGCGGCGCCGGGAGCATCGTCAACATCGCCTCGACCTACGCGCTCGTCGCCCCCGACCAGTCGCTCTACCGCGAGCCCGACGGCACCCAGACCTTCTTCAAGTCCGCCGCCTACCCGAGCACCAAGGGCGCGGTGCTGGCGCTCACGCGCTACCTCGCCGCCTACTGGGGTCGGGAAGGAGTCCGCGTCAACGCCCTCTCCCCCGGCGGCGTCGAGAACGGGCAGGACCCGGGGTTCGTCGCCCGCTACGCGCAGCGCACCCCGCTCGGGCGCATGGCCCACCCGGACGACTATGCGGGCGCGCTGGTCTTCCTTGCCGGCGATGCCTCGCGCTACATGACGGGGGCCAACCTGGTGGTCGACGGGGGCTGGACCGCGTGGTAGCCGCGCCGCCGATCGCCGCGGTCCCCGGCAAAGGCCTGGCGCGCGACGAGCTGATGCTGCGCGCCCGGCGCCTGCGTCTCGTGCTCACCGATAGCGACGGCGTCCTGACCGACGGCGGCGTCTATTACTCGGAGCGCGGCGAGGCGTTGCGCCGCTTCTCGGTGCGCGACGGCATGGGCGTCGAGCTCCTGCGCGAGGATGGCATCGCCACCGCCATCGTCACCCGCGAGCGGTCGCCGCACGTCACGCGGCGGGCGGAGAAGCTGTCGCTGTCCCACGTCTACCTCGGCGTGCGCGACAAGGCGGCGCACTTGGCGACCATCGTCGGCGAGACGGGAGTCCCGCTCGAGTCGCTCGCCTACATCGGCGACGACGTCAACGACCTCGGCATCCTGACGGCGATCGGCGACCGCGGGCTCACCGCGGCGCCTGCCGACGCCATGACCGCGGTGCTCGGAGCTTGCCACTACGTCTGCCAGGCGCGCGGCGGCAGCGGCGCCTTCCGCGACTTCGCCGAGTGGATCCTCCGCTTGCGGCGGCCGACACAACCTCTGGTGATGAGGAGAGAGACGCCATGACCCACGCGACGGTGAGAATCGGGGATCGCCTCGTCGGCGACGGGCAGCCGATCTACGTGATCGCCGAGATCGGCATCAACCACAACGGGTCGCTCGAGCTCGCCCGCAAGCTCGTCGACGGCGCCTACCTCGCAGGGGCGGACGGCGTGAAGCTGCAGAAGCGTACGCCGGAGATGTGCGTGCCGCTCGAGCAGCGCTCCTTCGAGCGCGACACGCCGTGGGGTCGGATGACGTATTTCGAATACCGCCAGCGCATGGAGCTCGGCGAGAGCGACTTCGCGGCCATCGACCGTCACTGCAGCGAGCGCGGCATGCGCTGGTTCGCCTCCTGCTGGGACGAGGAGTCCGTCGACTTCATCGAGCGTTACGCTCCGCCCTGCTACAAGGTGGCCTCCGCCTGCCTCACCGACGAAGGCCTGCTGCGGCGCATCCGTGCGACGGGCCGTCCGGTGATCCTCTCCACCGGCATGTCGACGCTCGACCAGATCGAGAAGGCCGTGGCCGTCCTGGGGCGCGAGCAACTCCTCCTCGCGCACGCCACGTCGTCGTACCCGTGCCCTCCGGGCGACCTCAACCTGCGCATGATCGAGACCCTGCGGCGGGAGTTCCCCGAGTGTCCCGTCGGCTATTCGGGACACGAGACCGGCCTCTCCACCACCTGGGCGGCCGTGGCGATGGGCGCCACCTTCGTCGAGCGCCACATCACCCTCGACCGCGCCCTCTGGGGGAGCGACCAGGCCGCGTCGGTGGAGGTCGGCGGCTTCATGCGTCTCGTCTCCAACATCCGCGACATCGAGAAGGCGCTGGGAGACGGCGTCAAGCGGGTGTATCCCGGCGAGCTCGCGCAGATGGACAAGCTGCGCCGGGTGAAGGGCGTCGCGAGCGTGTGCTGAGCTGGGCGGTCCCCGCCGCGGTGGCGATCGGCGGCGCCACCGTGGTGCTGGTCGCGCTCGAGCGGCGCTTCCCGTACGACCGCGGCCAGCCCTTCTTCCGCGAGGGCTTCGCCACCGACCTCGTCTTCTACACGGTGATCCAGAACTATGTCCTGGCGCTGGTGATCGCCGAGTTGACCCGCCGACTCGACGCCGCCACCACGCTGTCGCGGCTGCGCATCGTCTCCGACTGGCCGATCGCCGCCCAGGTTCTCTTCTTCCTCGTCACCCACGACCTCTACATCTACTGGTTCCACCGCTGGCAGCACAACAACCGCTTCCTCTGGCGCCTCCACGAGGCCCACCACTCCGTCAAGCAGGTGGACTGGCTCGCCGGCGCCCGGTCGCACTGCTTCGAGATCCTCATCAACCAGACGGTCGAGTTCGCGCCGATGATCCTCCTCGGCGCGGCGCCGGTCGTGCCGGTGATCAAGGGGGTCATCAGCGCCGTGTGGGGGATGTACATCCACTCCAACATCGACGTCCGCAGCGGCCGGCTTCAGCTGCTCCTCAACGGACCCGAGGCGCATCGCTGGCACCACGCGACCGATCTCGATCCGCCGGGGATGAACTTCGGCACCAAGCTCGCCGTCTGGGACCACCTGTTCGGCACCGCCTACCGGTCGGAGGGGCGCAAGCCGAAGGGTTACGGGCTCGCCTACGTGGAGTTCCCGAAGGGCTACGTGCGCCAGAACCTCTTCGCCTTCCGTCCGCTGCGCCGCAAGCGACCCTGACTCACGCGCAGACCGCAACCGCGGCGCCGCGTGCGCAGCGTCGAGGAACGGCGAGTCGCGCCGTCGAGCAGGTGGCGGGTCCCCGCGACGGCGCCGAGGGGTGAGCCGGGAAGCGCGGCCGCCTCCCGGCTCACCGTCTCAGAGCATCAGGGCGCCGGTGCGGATGAGGTACGCGAACTGCTCGCGCTGCTCCTGGGTGAGGATCGCGTGGATCTTGGGCAGCGTCTCGACCACCGCCGCGCGCACGCGCTCGGAGCTGTTCCTGCGCAGTGTGGCGCCCTCCTCGGCCCGGGCCTGGTCGAAGCTCTCGCCGGCCATGGCGTCGGCAAAGGCGGTCAGCGTTCGCCGCTCGTCGACGGCGGCCTGGGCGCGCTCGGTCTTGAGCTGGTCGAGGAGCCGCGCGAGCTGAGTCACCTGGTCACGCTCGAGCCCCAGCTTGTAGGCGAGAAACCGCAGCGGGCGCTTGACGCCGAACTGCCACCCCTCGCCGAAGGGGCCGGAGAAGAAGCTCGCACCCGGCGGCTCCCAACCGGTTTCGAAACCGGCGTGGCGGTGAGGCCCGCAGCCCCACCCCGCGGCCGCGTAGGCAGGCGACTGCCAGAATCCGAATCGTCGCATGGTCACTCCCCTCTCGCCGGGGCTCTCGCTCCCGGCGGGGTCTCTCGCGTGGGCGACATGCCTCACGCGGTGCTACTAGGATAACCCCCGACCCCAGACGCAGCGGCCCGCGATGGGCAGCTCATGAGCCAACCCGCAAGTCACCCCGTCGCGCGCCTGCGCACCGTGCTCGAGATGATCAAGATCGAGCACACCCTCTTCGCCTTGCCGTTCGCCTTCCTCGGCATGGCGCTGGCGGCGGAGGGCATGCCGTCGTGGCGGACCGTGGGATGGATCGCCGTCGCCATGGTCGGGGCGCGCAGCGCGGCGATGGCCTTCAACCGGCTCGTCGACCGCCGCATCGACGCCGCCAACCCGCGCACGGCGACGCGGGCGCTGCCTGCGGGGCAACTCACGCCGGGATTCGTCGCGCTCTTCGTCGTCGTCGCGGCGGCATTGCTCGTGGTCGCAGCCTGGCAGCTCAACCCGCTCGCGCTGGCGCTCTCGCCGCTGGCGCTCGCGGTGCTCTTCCTCTACTCGTACACGAAGCGCTTCACGGCGGCGAGTCACCTCGTCCTCGGGCTCGCGCTTTCGGGCGCGCCGCTCGGCGCCTGGATCGCGGTGCGCGGCGACGTCGCCGCGGCGCCGTTCGTGCTCGCCGGCGCGGTGCTCCTCTGGGTCGCGGGGTTCGACATCCTCTACGCGCTCCAGGACGTCGACTTCGACCGGCGGAGCGGCCTGCACTCGATCCCGGCGCGGCTCGGCGTGCGCGGCGCGCTCGTCGTCTCGGCGCTCCTCCACGCGGGCACGCTCGCGCTGCTCGCGCTCCTGCCGCGGGTCTACGAGCCGGGGCTCGGCGTCGCGTATTGGGTCGGGGTGGCCGGCTGCGCGGCGCTCCTCGCCTGGCAGCACTGGATCGTGCAGCCGGGGGACCTCTCGCGGCTGAACGCGGCGTTTTTCACCGCCAACGGCGTGCTGGCGGTCTGGCTCTTCGCCGCCACCGCGGTCGATCTGGCGATCGGTTGACTCGGGCCTCGGTGGAGCTGCCGAAGAACCACGACGCCGAATGACTCCGGACCCCCCTTACCCCGGAGGGGGAAGGGGGGCAGGGGGGATTGGGGGCGACGAAGAACCCAGGTCGAGCTCCATGTAGACGTCGGCCGTCTCGTAGCCCACTCCAGCCGGCATCGGCAGCCGGCGGAAGCCGAGCGACTCGTAGAGCCGCAGCGCGCTCTCCAGCCGGTGGCTCGAGAGAAGCGTGACCTTCCGCGCCCCCGCGTCGCGCGCGAAGCCGACGGCCCGCTCGGTGAGGCGACGCCCGAGGCCGTGGCCGCGCGCGCTCTCGTCGACGGCAAGCTTGACGATCTCGAAGGCGCCCTCGCCGCTCGGATGCACGCCGCAGCTGCCGACGACCGCGCCGTCGAGGGTGGCGATGAAGAGCGCCCCGCCGCCGTCGACGATGCTCGCCCGCGGGTCGCGCAAGTGAGGCTCGTCGTCCTTCTCGAGCAGCCCGTAGGCCTCGAGCCACGCGCGGTTGAGCCGGTCGAAGTCGGCGGCGTGGCGATCCTCGAAGGGGACGATGACGACCGTTCCACTCATGGGGCGAGAGGATACGCCGCGGTCCTCGGCCCGGCGAGGCCGCGCTCCAAGCAAGCTGCCGGTCAGTTGACCGTTGCTCGCGCGAAGGAACGTCGATCGTCGTCGAGCATCTCGCGCACGCGACGGATCAGCCCCGCTGGCGTGAAGGGCTTCTGCAGGAAGCCCACGCGCTCGCTCTCGACGATCGACGACAGGTCCTCGTCGGAGTAGCCCGAGATGAACAGGGTAGAGAGGCCCGGGCGGATCGCCAGCATGCGTTCGCGAAGCTCGGTGCCGCGGAGGCCGGGCATCACCACGTCGGTGATCAGCAGGTCGACACGAGACGACGTGTCGCGGGCGATTGCGATCGCGTCGTTGCCGTTCGCAACATCCACAACCTGGTAGCCGCGCTCACGGAGCGAGCGAACCAGCAGCGCCCGCACGGCGGCCTCGTCCTCGACGACCATGACCGTCTCGCCACCCCCTGGGCCGGCGATCCTTCCGGGATCGGGAGCCGTTTCTACGGTCCTCGTAGTTGCCGGGAGCAGGACCGTGAAGGTGGACCCCTTGCCGACGGAGCTCTCGACCTCGACCCAGCCACCGCTCTGGTGGGCGATGCCATAGACCATCGACAAGCCCAGCCCGGTGCCCTTGCCCTGCTCCTTGGTGGTGAAAAAGGGCTCGAAGAGATGCGTGAGGATCTCGGGGGGGATTCCGCAGCCATCGTCGGAGACGCGGAGGAACACCCAGTGCCCCGGTCGGGCTTCGGGGTGGTGGGCGTCCACCTCGCCGAGCACACGCTCGCCGGTGCTCACCGTCAGCCGGCCTCCGTTGGGCATGGCGTCGCGAGCGTTGACCGCCAGGTTGAGGATCACCTGTTCGACCTGGCTGGGATCGACCTCGGTGATCACCGGTTGAGTCGCCAGGTCGGTGACGACGTGGAGGTCCTCGCCGATGATCCGACGCAGCATCCGCTCCGTTTCGGCGACGACGACGTTGAGGTCGAGCACCCGCGGCTGCAGGACTTGCCGGCGGCTGAAGGCGAGCAGCTGTCGAGTCAGCCCGGCGGCGCGCTCGCCGGCACGACGGATCTCCTCGACCTCGTGCCGCCGAGGGGCGTCCTCCGTCATCTCGAGCAGCAGGAGCTCGCTGTAGCCGTTGATGGCGGTGAGCAGGTTGTTGAAGTCGTGCGCGACGCCGCCTGCGAGGCGACCGACCGCCTCCATCTTCTGCGACTGGCGGAGCGCTTCCTCGAGCAGCCGCTGGGCGGTGAGGTCGTGGGCCACGCCCACCACCTCGATCAGCTCCCCCTGGTCGTCGCGCACGAGACTCATCTCGTTGCGAAGGTGGCGCCAGTGGCCGTCGCCGTGACGGAATCGATAGTCGAGCGACGCGGCGCCGGTGGCGACCAGACGCGCCAGCGCATCTTCGGCGGCCGACACGTCTTCGGGGTGGATCCGCCCGTCCCAGAAGCCAGGCTGAGCGAGCTCCTCGGCGCTGAAGCCGAAGACCCGTTCGGTGCTGGCGCTGATGAAGGCGGGGCGGAACGGCGGCGCGCAGGGGAAGGTGAAGAGCGCGCTCGGGCTGTGCAGGAGCACGTGCTGCAAGCGCTGTTGCGTGTGGGAGAGCGCCTCCTCGGCCCGACGGCGCTCGGTGACGTCGGCGAACGCGGCGATCGAGCCGGTGAGCTTGCCGGCGCCGTCCCGCAGGGGGGTGCCGGTCACCTGCAGCCAGACCGCGTGACCGTCCTTGTGGTGGAAAGGTCCCTCCCACGAGCCCGCGATTCCCTGACGGCGCAGCGCGGTCTGGCGCTCGAGCTCGGACTGATCGAGGGCGACCCCGCATGCCACCACTCCCTGCCCTACCAGCTCCTCCTTGCTACGCCCGACGAGCTCGCAGAACCGGGGGTTGACGTAGCTGATGCGATCGAAGTCCGTGAGGACGATCCCTTCGCCGAGACCCTCGACGACGCTGCGGAAGAGGACCTCCTGCTCGCGCAAGCCGCGCTCGGCCTGCGCGCGAGAGATGGCGACGCCGAGGAGGTTGGCCAGCGCCTGGAGGAAATGGAGGTCGTCGCCCGAGTGCCTGCGCGAGGTGCGGCTGCAGGCCGCCAGCAGGCCCCAGGCACCACCGTTGCCCGGGATCGCCACCGCCATGCCGCTCACGGCGCCGGCCTTCGAGAGCAGACCTGGGGTGGTAAACCGGGCGTCGGTCGCGGCGTCCTCGACGAAGACGGGTCGGTCGCTGTGGAGCACGAGGTCGGTCGGCGAGCCTCGAGGGATGACGCACCTCTCCGGCAGGGAGCCCTCCTCGACGCCGACGCTGGCGCGGACCAGAGCAACGTCCTCGGGCAGCCGCTCGAGCACGACCGCCATCTCGACGCCCAGGGTCGCCGCCAGCTCGCGGGCTGCAAGAGCGAGGAGCGCGTCGAGCTCGCCACAGACGAGGGCGCAGTGGCCGAGCGAGGTGATGGCGGCTTGCTGGCGGACACGCCGTTGCAGGTCACCCTGGGAGCGCTCGAGCTCGCGCTGGCTCGCCCTGGCCGACGCGGCCAGCAGTGCCGCGGCGCCGGCGACCCCCAGCAGGAGCCCTGCAAGGAGCAGGAGGGAACGCACCACCGCACCGGTGCCGCCGTCGAAGTCCGATTGCAGGACCTTCGTGGTGTGGCCGAACCAGACGGCGCCGAGGGCGATGGTGAGCGCCGCCAGGAGGGGAAGCAGCCGACGCAGGCCTTCCAGCAGGGGCATGAGGCGGACGACGGAGCGGCGCAGGGGTGGCGACATGTCGACCTCGGTCTTCCTCTGCTGGAAGACGGGGAAACGGCGGCGGTTTGAATCGGAGTGGCCCCCTATTGTGCGCGCCGGGAAGCACTCCGTCAACCGCTCGGCGGTCCGGGCCGGGCCGCCCGGAGGCCGGGGCACCGCCTGCAGCCACTTGCGCGGGCACGCGGCGTGCTGCGCCAGGCGGCGGCGCGCCCCTGCGGCGCAGATAGGAGGTCCAGCCATGGCCCTGCACACCACCGACGAAGGCGTCCTGCACCGCATCGAGAAGCTGGTCGAAGAGGAGCGCGCGCTGCGCGCCGGCGAGGGCGCCGCCGGGTCGCGGTTGCGCGACCTCGAGGTCGAGCTCGACCAGTGCTGGGACTTGCTACGGCAGCGGCGAGCCAAGCGCGAGTTCGGGGAGGACCCGGACCAGGCCGAGGTGCGGCCCGCGGACGTCGTCGAGAGCTACGAGCAGTAGGGGATTGGGCTCCGAGGCGCCTCGGGGGCACCGCTATACTCGCGCCATGCCCGAGCGCGCCATCGACCCGGCGACCTTTCCGCCCGCGCTGCAACCGCTGGCGGCCAAGGTGCGCGACGGCGTGCGGCTCGACGAGGCGGACGCGCTGCTCTGCTTCACGACGCCGCACATCCTCCACCTCGGCAAGCTCGCCGACCACGTGCGGCGCCGCCTGCACGGCGACGTGGCGTATTTCAACGTCAACCGCCACATCAACCCCACCAACGTCTGCGTCTACACCTACAACTGCAAGTTCTGCAGCTTCGCCGCCCTCGAGGGGGAGGCGCACGCCTGGCAGATGAGCCACGACGAGGTCTACGCGCACGCCGCGCAGCAGGGCGGCAACGCGGTGACCGAGTTCCACATCGTCGGCGGCCTGCACCCCGACCTCGACCTCTCCTGGTACGAGGAGATGCTCCGCGGTTTGAAGGAGCGCTTCCCGAACGCGCACCTCAAGGCGTTCACCGCCATCGAGATCGGCTGGTTCGCCAAGCGCGAGAAGCTGTCGATCGAAGAGGTGCTGCGACGTCTCGTGGCGGCGGGGCTGGGGTCGCTGCCCGGCGGCGGCGCGGAGATCTTCCACCCCGAGGTGCGCGAGATCATCTGCGACGGCAAGCTCGACGCCGGTGAGTGGATCGAGGTGCACCGGGTCGCCCACGGCATGGGCATCAAGACCAACTGCACGATGCTCTACGGGCACGTCGAGCGGCTCGAGCACCGCGTCGACCACCTGCTGCGGCTGCGCGCGCTGCAGGACGAGACGGGCGGCTTCAACTGCTTCATCCCGCTCGCCTACCACCCCGAGAACAACTACATGGGCCTCAAGTACCACACCCCTGGTACCGAGGACCTG
>Ga0209382_10000618_pt1 | contig 58106 bp, 51 predicted proteins | sample SoiMetdeltSBSDD5_FD_187599 | JGI IMG/M metagenome (GOLD analysis project Ga0209382, IMG submission 187599) | Bulk soil microbial communities from a Populus tree surrounding site in Tennessee, USA - Soil MetaG P. deltoides SBSDD5 (SPAdes) (version 2) | ecosystem: Environmental > Terrestrial >...
TAATTTCGCAAAGCGGGTGGCACCGCAAATGCCGGCACTCCACCAGCGTGGGTCGGACTATGTCATCGCCAGAAGGGGCCACTCCCACGATGATCTACCTGCACGTTTGAAACCTACATTTCCTACTGGCGCCCGGCCACACAGCGCACAGACGCGGCTGGAGGTGTACGGCTCGACAAGACGAAATTGCGTAGATCCACGCGCCCATAGTCTTCGTGCGGTCACCGACGCTAGCGTGAAGGGCACTCGATGGGCACGGGGAACTCCAGCTTGATCGACCGAATTCGCGAACAACTCGACGTGGGCGCTTTGCCGCGTGAACAACCCAAGACGGTTAGCGGCGGCTACGGCATGGGCGACGCCTGTAACGGATGCGGCGAGCCGATTCGCCGAGCGCAGGGGGTCTATGAATTCGACATCACGGGGCAGACCTACAGGCTCCATAGCGGCTGCTATGGGCTGTGGCAAGGCGAATTGATTCGCCGGGGGCTGTTCAAGCCGCAATAACATCCACGACGTGTCGGGCCAGGACCAGGTCGCCGCCGGCCAGCGGTGTGGGCGCTCCAGTATCGAGGGAACGACACAGCGCGGCGGCCGTCCCCACGACCTGCACTCATAGTCGGGCCTCGCGTGTCAGTCTAGCCGAGAACTGGGTGCGCTCGAATGGTCAGCCACGGCGCCGTCCGAACTGGCCGCCCCTGCCGGATCAGGGCCAGAGCCATCGGTACGTCCTCGGCCTCCCCCTGGCGGCCGGCTTGCCAGAGCGCCCAGCGCAACCGGACGAGCACGCCCATTGCTTGGGGCGGGGGTCTCGGGTATCGCCCGGCCGCAACGCCCGCAGGCGCGAGGCGCCCAGATGGCCGGGGTCAATCGTTGCAACGCCGCTATGGCGCTCTGAGGCGGCCGAGACGCCGCCGGAGATCTCGCAAAAGCCACGCGGCCTGGACTTCATTCCGGCTTCGCGCCAAATGCTCCTGAGCGGCGAGAATGCTACGCTGGCCGCTCTGAGGCGCTCTCGCGCGATCACCGCGTGCCGACGCGCTGCAGCAATCAACCGTGCGGCCTTCCGGCGGAGTGGCTCCTCGTCCCGCAGCTTGAGACCCAGCTCTGCTCTCATACGCGTTTATGCATCGGAAATGCCGCGCCGGGGGACGAGACCGCAGGGCTAGGGTGCCTGCGCCATCAGCAGTTGCTGAACGTCAGGCTGCAAGGCGTCGATGGTCTTCACGAGTGAGGCAGATCGCCTTCGGAGTTCGCGTCGGCTCCGCTCAAGGGACGAGGGCCTGATACGCGACAGGATACAGCGCGAGCCCGCCCAGGGCCTTGAGCGCCTCGATCGCGGCGTTCAGGTTTTCTGCCGAGACATGGAACGACAGCGGCTCGGGATCATCGGCCATCGGCCGTGCCCTCCCCAGGGCGGGAGGATTGTCGGCGATGGCCTATGGCTGCGTCAAATGAACGCCCTGATCCCCCTCCAGCTTTCGGACCCCAGATAGGACGCGTCACGTCGAATCCATGCGAGACAAGCAGCGGCCGGAGCGCGATGGACCCGGTGTCGTCGACGACCTAGCCGTCGGCGTTCGCGACGAAAGGATGCGTCGACTGAGTTACGAGTTCACCGGGAACAGTTTCCTCTGACGACGCAGGTAGCGGCCCAGGATCCAGCGGCTCAGGGTCCGGTCCACGGGGGCAACCAGCCCTTCCAGGAGGCGCTGGAACCTTCGGGAAGGCACCCACTGGAAGAGGGGGCGGATCAGAAAGGTCCTGCGCCTCCACCGCTGCAAGTTTCGATACTGCCGCTGGAAGTACTCGTCCTCGGTCAAGCTCCACTTGTCACGGAAGCGGTGCAGGCTGCTGAGGGTCCACACGTCGTTCCAGCGCAGCATGTAGTAGGGGACGTCGCGCCAACCGAGCGGCTGGTAACCAAGATACGTGATGATGGACGCCGGCTCGAGGTAGATGGTGCCGCCCGCGTGGGCGACCGCGAGGCAAAAGTCCAGGTTCTCTCGCACGGTAAGCAGCGTTTCGTCGAACGGGCCGACCTTGTCGAAGATCTCGGTCCGCGCCATAAGGCAGTGAAACTCGGCCGCCGAGGTCTGCTCACGCTGCAACTGGTGGCGCACGTCCGACAGTCGCTGTCCCTGCCGATGGATCCTGTCGACCATGTGCCGCTCGATCCGCCCGTCCACGTGCTCCTGCCGAATGCGGCATTCCCCGCCGGCGAAGTGGATGATCTCGTGCAGTGGCGGCCCCTCGCAGTTGAGCGGGCCGACGATCGCGGCGCCCGTCTCGTCGGCGCACCGCACGAGAGGCCCAAGCCAGCCTGGAGCGACGATCACGTCGTTGTCCATGAACACGACATAGCGCGTCCGCGCTCTGGCCAATCCGATGTTTCTCGCGCGGTTGGGTGCCAGGTAATAGTCGGTCCGAACGAGGTCGAAGCCCTTGGCGCGTGCCTGATCGCGGAGGTACGTGCACGCGGGCGACGGTGATCCTCCGTCAACCCACACCAGGCGAAACGGTATGTCGGTATGGGCGTAGACGCTCTCCAGGCATTCACGCGCCAGGTTGATCCGCTCTCGCGGGACGACGACGATCGTGACGGAGGCTTCCAGGGCCACGGCGCGTCAATGTAGAACACGATCCGCCCTTCAGGCAAGGCTCCGGCCGATCACCTTCGCCGGTTACCACCCGTGCCTGTCGTTGCTCGCGACGCTCTTTGCGCCACGCCGCCTCAGCTGGGCCAGGGTTACGAGCCATGCACGAGTGAGCCTCCTGGTCCCATCCGACCGGCCTGCCGATCGGCGCGTATAGGACCAACGTGCAATAGCGATGCGGGCCCCGTGCCCTGACATTGACCGGGGGGCCGTGGGACCAGCCCAGGCTCGTGCGGCCGGTGAGGGTCGCCAGCGGGCGATACCGATAGGAGGTCTGTCAATGAGAACGTTCGCCGTGGTCGTGGTCGTGGTCGCGGTCGCGCTGACCGCCAGTTCCGCACTGGCCCAGACGCCGACGCCCGCGTCCTACACGCTGCTGGACACCGTCAGCGAATCGCTCTTCGGTGACGTCTATGCCGAGCCTTCGCAGTGGCAGCCTCTCTCGGCAGGCACCTTCTTCAGCGAAGGCTGGACCCGACCGTGGGCCAGTCCGCCTCCTGGCCGGGGCGGCGCGCCGAGGCAAGGCTGGCTGAACGCCTTCGACGGCGTGTTCTACCGCCTCGGCGTCGCGACCTTCGGCCTCGCCGAGGACTTCCACGACAACGGCAATCAGTACAGCGGCGGCTTCACCCTGTACGCGCCGTTCAGCGCGCGGTTCGAGGTAAGGCTCGACGTGCCGTTCATCGTCTCCAACCGTGCGGGATCGGACAACGACTACAGCACGAATTTCGGCGACCTCCAGCTCACGCCCCGCGTGCTCATCTCGGAGAGCCAGGACTTCACCCAGTCGTTCAACGTCACGTTCCGGGTCCCGACCGGCTCCGAGGACAATGGCAACGATTTCGCGGCCGTGACCCCGACCTGGGAGTTCTGGTGGAACGCGTGGTCGAAGCTCGTCGTGCGTGGAGGCGCCGGCTTCGCGCTTCCCTACACCGAGAGCGATCGAACCCGCCAGGAGTTCATCGCGAACCTCGCCGTCGGCCACTACTTCACGCCGCACAACCTCACGCCGTTCGGCGATCTCGTCTTCTACGTGTCCGGCAACCTCAGACAGCCGATCGACAGCGGGGCGAAGGACACCGTCGTCACGTTGACGCCCGGCTTCCGCACCCACCTGGGCGCGAACTGGTACCTGCTGGGCGGTGTCGAGGTGCCCGTGACCAGTCCGAAGGCGTTCGACTTCCAGGTCCTCGGGGGGCTGATGAAGGTGTTCTGAGTCCGTCCGTTTCGGGTCGACGTACGCTACAGTGCTGCGGTGGTCGATGTCTCGATACCGTGTTCGGGCTTTGTCGTCGGCCTGGTCGTGGGCATCACCGGCATCGGTGGCGGCTCACTGATGACGCCCATCCTCGTGCTCCTGTTCGGCATCGCACCCCAGACCGCGGTCGGAACCGATCTGCTGTTCGCGTGTATCACGAAGGTGTTCGGCGCCATCGTGCACGGCCAGAAGGGGGCGGTCGACTGGCAGATCGTGCGACGGCTCTCCTACGGGAGCCTGCCGGCCGCCGCCTTCACGGTGATCCTCCTGGCGTATGTCGGCGGAGGCCAGATCCGCAGCGGCGTCATCCTCTCTGCGCTCGGCGTTGCCCTCCTCGTCACGGCCGCGGGTCTGCTCGTCCGTAAGCAGCTCCACGAGGTCGGGAAGCGTCTGCGGACCGAGAACGCCGTCCGCTTCAAGCAACTCCAGCCGGGCCTGACGGTCATCACCGGCGTGGGTGTGGGCGCGCTCGTCGCGCTCACCTCGGTCGGTGCGGGGGCCCTGGGAACCGTGGCACTCGTGTATCTCTATCCTTACCGGCTGAGGCCGGTGAAGCTGGTCGGCACGGATATCGCGCATGCGATTCCGCTGACACTGGTGGCTGGCGCCGCCCATCTCGTCCTCCGCAATCCGGACTTCGTCCTGCTCGCGAAGCTGCTCATGGGATCGATACCTGGAATCGTGCTGGGATCGACGCTGAGCGCCCGGATCCCCGAGGCCTTCGTGCGCAATGCCATCGCGGCGATCATGGTCGTCGTCGCCGTCCGGCTCCTCGTCTGACGGGGAGCCCGCGCCGGACGCCCTCCTTCTCAGACCACGGCTGTCCGCTCACCGGCTGCGGCGGAGCCGTTCTTCCTGTTTCTGACCTTCCGGGTTGATCACCTTCGGATCGCCCAGCAGCTCGTTGAAGAGGCAGATCACCACCGGGTTGCCGATGCCGCTGTGACTGGGAATGAGCTCCGTGTCGACGCCCAGGATCCAGAGCGGGTTGGAGGGCGTCGTGATGCCCTGGTGAGCGACCGTGACTCCGGTGCCGTCGAACACCGTGGACCAGCCTGCGCCCGTCTCGGGCTCCCCTTTCCGTCGTTGCTCGGCTTTCCTCTCGTCGATCGCCTGGCGGAGCCAGTCCGGGCGGGCGGGAGGACATTTCCCGTCCCAGGGAGCCGGCGCCGTCCGGCGCAGTGGCTGGTGGGTCTGCAGGGTGCGGGCGTTGCCCATCGTCTGCCAGTCCAGATATCGCTCGCGCATGGGAATGTCTTGCCCGTAGGGAGTCGTCATCCGGGAGTCCTGATAGGACTCCAGCAGCGTCGAGAAGAAGCGGGCGGCCGGAAAGGTCGCGCGGGTTGCCCAGTCGCCCTTGGAGGACAGGATCACGAGGCGGGCCGGCTGGGCGGGCGAGAGCAGGTCCGTCTGCTTGCGCGTGTACTCGTTCAGCGTGGCGAAGAACGGGACGATGCGCGTCGCCTCGATGGCCGGGTTCACCAGCACGACGAGGTCCCCGTAGCCCGACACCAGGCCCGGCTTGGATTGCGCGTGGACGGGCGCGGGCCGGGCGTGCGCGAGACGCTCGGCGTCCAGGACGAAGCGGGCCAGGAGGGTCTGGCCGATCGAGTTGAACACGACCGACGCGCCGAAGCTGTGGCCCACGACCATCAGCTTGTTCAGCGTGTTGCGATCGGGCTTGACCGCGCCCTCCAGGCGCATCAGGAACTCGACGAGCGAGCCCCGGCCGACCTCGTCGCTGGTGTTCTTCCTATCCCAGAACGTGGCGTACTCGACGAGGGGAATCGACCACGACTTTCCCCGCCAGCCGACGTAGACACCGACGACGTCCTCGCCGGCATTGTCCGCGATCCCCTGCAGGTTGTTCAGGGCGCACTTGAAGCGTCGCACGTTGAGGTCGTCGGGGTCGGCGTTGTGGAACCAGCCGTGCACGAAGACGACGACGTATTTCGGCCTCGCGCCGTCGCCGACGAGCGCGAGGGCCTGCTCGACCTGGGAGCGGTCCTGGAGGACCCCTTGCTCGTCGATCTCGACGTAGGCGACGGGAATCCGGAACGACGACGGGCCCTTGAGCTCTGGACAGAGCGCCGGATCCGCCACGAACCGCTCGGTCGCGTCCTTGCCGTGGCGGTACGGCCCCTGACCGGCGCACCCCGCCAGAGCCAGGCCGAGGAGCAGCGTGGCCCCGAGGCGGCCTCTTCCAGTCATGCGCATCGCCCTCACCATCGCTTCTAGCGCGAGACGCTTCGCCGCGATAGTCGGGGAAATCCCGACAACGAGCGGCGGACGACGCCGCACTGACGCCGCCACGGCGCCCGCCGAGGCCGTGGCGAGCGCGGACGCTTCGCCGGTCACCGGTAGCCGGGGCCGGGCTGGTGCACGAGGATCACCTTCACACCGGGCCTCATCCTGAGGTAGGTCACCCACGCGTGATAGCGCAGGGCGTCGCCCGTCTCCGTGTACCAGAGAAGGACGTCGGCGCCGGGAATGTACTTCTCGATGAACGGCAACGACCGGTAGTTCGAGGAGACCGCGTTCACCCGGCTGGCCATCAGGTTCGCCTTCACCTCGGCGTAGTACTCGGCCACCTGCTCCGGCGTCATGGTGGGGAGGTTGGACTCGGGGAACAGGTAGTACGAGGTGTAGAACCCGCTCTCCGTGAAGCAAGACAGCGCCCGGGGATTGCCGGACTCCACGATCGTGTTGTCCACGATGCCGTACGCGCGCCCGATCGCGAGCAGGCGCGCGCACGCCGCCGCCTTGTTCGCATCAGTCAGGTTCTTGAAATCGATCCAGAAGAAGTGCGCTCGCACGGCGGGCATGGCCGAGAGAACTCTCTCGAGGGAGATGCCGAGGGAGGGGACCGAGTCATGGCCCACGTCGAAATAATCGGCGGAGGCATCGTAGACGACGTCGATCTCCAGTCCCTTGTACACCGGCGCCATCAGCACGGCGCGCTCCACGCTGTCCACGCGGTGGAGCCACACGACGGGAAACGCGGACCGCCGCGGTCGGGTCGCCGATCGGATCTCGGGCAGCTCGGGCAGCCGCGCCGCCACGGCCTTGAACTGCCGGTAACGCGCGGCCAGCTTGTAGGTCTTGTCCCCGAGAAACGCGCCCGGGATGCCCACGAGGGCGACCGCGACGAGGATGCTGACCCACCGCCGCTTCAAGGACGGTGTCCCGATCGCGACGAGGTCGCGGACGCGCTCTCGGCGCCGGGGACGACGTACCGTGACGCGGAGCGGAGGAGCGCGTACTGCTTCCCCAGGAGGAGGTCGTGCTGGAGCAGGCGGTAATCATCGACCACGGCTCGCAGCTCCGCGGGCAGGGTGTCGTGGCGCCAGGTCCGCCCGTCGGCGGTCTGGGCGTAGCTGGACAGGACCGGTAGCCTCCGACGGACCTCGGCGACGACCGAGAGGAACCCCGGAGGGAGCATGCCCATCCTCTCGAGCGCATACGGGCCGATCGCATTGGTGCTCACGTCTCCCTCCGCACGCGGCAGGTCGAAGTTCGCCCACACCAGGAGGGGGACGCGGTGCAGCATCCGCTGCCGCTCGGTCTCGGAGAGCCCGGACAGGCGCGCGAAGAACCCGCCGAGAGCCTTGTCGGAGAGCGGCGGCAGGTGGTCGCCCAGGACGACGATGACCGTGGGGTGCGGCCACCGGCGAAAGTGGTCGACGAGCGTCTCCACCGCCCGGTCCGCCACGCGCAGCGCGTTGATGTATTCCTTGAGCTCCTGCCGGCCGTCCGGGGACGCGAGATCGAGCACGTCGAGCTGCGACGTCTCGTAGGTGCCGAAGTGATACGGCGCGTGCGTCGACGACGGGAACGCGAAGGCGAAGAATGGCCGGCCTGCGCGGCTGACCCGGATCACCGCCTCCACGATGGAGGCGTCGGACGGCCACCGTCCGCGGGGGCGCTCGACTCCGGCGTCCTCGTGCACCCAGACCGTGGTGTCGAAGCCCAGCAGCTCGTACACCCGCTCGCGATCGTAGTAGTACCGCGGGTCCGCCTGGATCGCGACCGTCGCGTAGCCCGACGCTCTCAGCGTCCCCGGCAGGGACGGGATGGAGCGCCTGAGATATTGCCGGTACGGAAGGCTCCCGTCCGGCAAGAAGGACCTCGTCATGCCGGTGAGCAGCTCGAACTCCGTGTTCGCCGAGCCTCCGAAGCGCTCGGGGACGATGGCGTGACCTTCGCCGCGCTCGCGACGGAGCGCCCGGATGGTGGGGATCGGATCGGCAGTGTAGTGCAGCCCGAGATCGTCCGGATCCATGAACGACTCGATCAGGTAGACGACGAGGTTCACGCGCGGCGGGACGTCGCCCGGCGCCGGCGGCCCGGGGCGCGAGTACTTCTCGAGAGCGCTCGCCACCGCGGCTCGCGAGTAGTTGCCCGGCGCCGTGACGAAGATCGCGGGGACCTCCGACAGGAACGACAGCAAGAAACCATTCCGCCTCGCCTTTTCGCGGTGCTGGCCCTCCGGGGCGCCGACCCGGAGCAGGAGAGCGTCCACGGCCGGCACGGCGGCGAAGAATGCCCCGCCGACCGCGACCAGGGCTGCCAGCGACAGGAGGCCCAGCGATCGGCGGGCGGGCCGGGACAGGGGACACGGCCGCAGCCTCCAGGTCATGCCGAAGGCGGCGATCCACAGGCCGAGGAACACGACGATCACGACGATGGTGGTGGCGCCGAAGAAGCTGCGGAAGAGCTGCAGGAATTCCGGGATCCTGAGCAGGTCGAGGGGTTGCACCGCCGAGTGCATGTACTTGAGCTTCGCCAGGGTTGCGAGCCCGCAGGCGACGTAGAGCGGCGACACCACCAGCAGCGCGGCGGTCGCCCGGGCGGTCACCGCAAAGACCAGCACATGCGCGCTGAACAGGATCAGGGTGTTGGTGGCCCACGCGCTCAGCAGGATGACGTCGGCCTTGATCCGCGCGGCGATCTCTCCCTCTCCGCCCGCCTGGAGCGCGAGATCCGCCGCCGAGACGAGGGCTGCCGCCGCCGCCAGGAGACCGAACAGCTCGATGACGAGACGGCCTGTCGAATGGTCCCGAGCGGCGCGGTACAGCGCCCGCGTCTCCCGGGGCAGCAGCAGGGCACACCAGAGAACGACGAGCGCGGGCGGCACGATGATCCCCAGATAGCCGAGCCGGGCCCAGCTGACGGGGAGCAGGAGCGGCCGGACCAGACGCTCGCCGAGATACGCGCCGCTCAGGGCCAGGAGCAGACACGCCCCGATTTTGGGGACCACGTGCCTGTCGGAGTCGCCCCCCCGTGGAGGGACCGCGCGATAGGCGACGCTCATGGAGGTCGCCACGCCCATCCAGAGCAACCCCTGGAGCGCCGGCCCGAGGATCGACAAGGAGCGTCCAGGAAGGATTCCCCTGCGCGTCAACCAGGCAGCGGTGAGGCCGACGGCGGCCGTCACGAGGACGCCCACCGCGGAATCTCGGATCACGGCCATCCGTTCGATAGTATGCGAGGACTCGAGCGACGCGCGAGGGTCAAGCGTCAGTCACCGGGATCGTCGCTTGACGCGTCTGTCGACTCGCCCTACGGTGCCCCCATGGAGCGACGCCGATTCCTGGCGACCTCGCTGGCCGGTGTCCTCGCCGCGCCGCGGGTCATCGGCGCGCAGCCGGCCGGGAAGATCGCGCGGGTCGGAATTCTGAGCGCCGGCCCCTCGGCATCGGCGGGGGAGACGGCCAGGACGCCGCTGTTCGTAGCCCTGCGAGACCTCGGCTGGATCGCGGGCCAGAACCTCGCACTCGAGCCTCGCTACGCGGGGGGTCACACCGAGCGCCTGTCCGCGCTGGCCGCCGAGCTCGTGAGGGCCAACGTGGACGTGATCGTCACCACGCTGAACCAGGAGACCCTGGAGGCCAGGCAAGCGACCGCCACGATCCCCATCGTCATGGTCCTGGGCGTGTTGCCCGTGCAAGCGGGGCTCGTCGCCAGCCTGGCTCGACCGGGCGCGAACGTCACGGGAACCGCCGTGGCGCCCATCGCGGCCGGCAAGTACTTCGAGCTGCTCAAGGAGGCGGTGCCGAAGCTGACGCGGGTGGCCTTGCTCTGGGATCCGACCTTTCCCGGACTCGACCCGCATTCGAGCCATGAGATGCCCCAGCACGAGGCGCACAAGCTCGGCCTGTCGCTGGTCCTGATCGAGATGCCGCGCGCCGACGATCTGGAAGCGGCGCTGGGCCGGCTGGTGAGCGACCGGCCCGGAGCGCTGTTCGTCGTGCCGAGCGGAGCCATCGCCGCACGGATGGCCCGGCTGATCGACTTCACCGCCAGGCAGCGGCTGCCGTCGATCTATCCGTCGAGGACGTTCGCCGAGGCCGGCGGCCTCATGTCCTACGGGTACGAGCGAGAGGAGCTCGCCCGGCGCGCGGCGGCCCAGCTCGACCGCGTGCTCAGGGGCGCGAAGCCGGCCGACCTGCCCGTGGAGCAGCCGACGCGATACGAGCTGATCATCAACACACGGACCGCCAAGACGCTGGGCCTGACGCTCGCGCCGACGCTGCTGGCGCGAGCCGATCACGTGATCGACTGACGGCCGCGTCCATCGTCGATGATCCCACGCATGCGCTGCGCGCTGATCGGCGCTGCCGGACAGCTCGGGTACGACCTCGCGCGGACCTTCGCCCTGCCCGGCGAGCTGAACGCGCTCACCCGGGCCGACCTCGACGTCCTCGATCGGGCCGCGGTCGATCGGGTGCTTCACGGCCTGCGACCCACGCACGTCCTCAACACGGCCGCCTACAACCTCGTCGACCGCGCCGAGGACGAGCGCGCCCAGGCGTTCGCGCTCAACGCCGAGGCGGTGGGCGTGCTCGGCGACGTCTGCGACGCGATCGGCGCGACGCTGGTGCACTTCTCGACCGATTACGTCTTCGACGGGCGCCGCTCGACACCGTACGCCGAGGACGACGCGCCGGGCCCCCTGAGCGTGTACGCCGAGTCGAAGCTCGAGGGCGAGCGGCGGGCGCTGGCGAACGGCCGCCGGGCCTTCGTCTTCCGGGTGTGCGGCCTGTTCGGCGTGGGGCCGGCCGTCAGCGGGCGCCGAGCGAACTTCGTCGACCTCATGCTGCGGCTGGCCCGCGACGGCCAGCCGATTCGCGTCGTCGCCGACCAGGTCCTCACCCCGTCGTACACCCTCGACCTGGCCTCCAAGGTGTGGCGGGTCCTCGAGCGCGGCGGGCCCGGGCTCTACCACCTGACCAGCGGCGGCGCCACGAGCTGGTACGACTTCGCCCGCGAGATCTTTCGCCTCAGCGGGCTGGCGCCCTCTCTCGCCGCGGTCACCGCGGCCGAGTACGGCGCGCGCGCGCGCCGGCCGGCCTATTCGGTCCTGAGCCACCGGCGGCTGGCCGCCATGGGAGAGGACGACCTGCGGCCGTGGCAGGAGGCGCTCGTCGCCTACCTGCGCGAGCGCGAGACGGTCAGCGCTCGGCCGGCTCGGGACGGCTCCTGACGCCGAACCTCCGAAGCGCGCCGGCCACTAGCCACGGCGCGTGACGCTGCACGAACACCCCGACCTTTCCGTGGCCGGTGACGACCACCTCGCGGCGGCGGCGGCCGATCGCCCGGACGATCCGGCGGGCGGCCCGGTCGGCGGGCATCACGAGCCAGCGTGGAACGGACTCGACGACGGCGGCGTGCAGCACGCCGGCATTGTCCACGCGTCGCAGCTCGGACTCGACGAACCCCGGGCTCGCCAGCGTGACGCTCACGCCCGCCGCGGCCAGCTCGTGCCCGAGAGCGTCGGCCAGCGCGCGCACGGCGAACTTGCTCATCGAGTACGGGGAGGATCCCGGCGTGGCGACGTAGCCGGCCACGCTGCCGATGATGGCCAGACGGCCCCGGGAGGCCGCGAGCGCCTCGAGCGAGGCCTTGACCGTGCGCAGCACGCCGAAGACGTTGGTCTCGAACTGCCTGCGGTAGTCGGCGAGGGTCAGGCGCTCGACGCGCCCCACCACCCCGAACCCGGCGTTGGCCACGACGACGTCGAGCCGGCCGAGAGCCGCCAGCGTGGACGCCACGGCGCGCTCGAGGTCGCCGTCGATCGTCACGTCGGCCCTCAGGGCGAGCGCGCGCCGGCCCGAGCGCTCGATCTCGGCGCCGAGGGCGAGCAGCCGGTCGTGACGACGGGCGAGAAGCGCGACGTCGGCGCCCCGGCGCGCGAACTCGCGGGCCAGGGCGGCGCCGATCCCCGCCGAGGCGCCGGTGATCAGCACCGTCTGGCCGCGGAACGCGCTCACGGATTCTGCAGGACGATCGCTTCCTCGGCGAACGCGGCCGCCGTCTTGGCCTTGCGCACCGCGTCCCCGTGGTCCCGCTTGGTCTTGGCGTTGTCGTGGTGCGCCCGGGCCTCGGCGATGAGCTTCTTGGCCTCGTCGATCAGCGGCCGGGTGTCGGGCGTGACCTTGCCGCTCTCGGCCTTCTTGACAAGGTCTTCGGCCTGCTTGATGACGACCGGGCACGTGAAGGCCCACGCCGTCGACGCCGTCGCCACCAGCAGGCCCAGCGTGAGGACGAACCAGAAGCGTGTCATGCGCCGCCGCCTCCGAGACTCCGGATGATGATGAAGCGCTGAGCGAGTCTAGCACGGCGAAATGGGCGCGCCGTCCGGACGCTTCCCGGCGACGTGTTTGCTATCGCCGCTCCCCTGATTTGTTCTATCATCGGCGCGCGATGCCCTCTCCTCGCTCACGCGATCGCCGCCACCGGCCGGCAGTCCTCTACGCTCCGCTCGGCCTCACCGTCCTCGCGGTCCTCCTCCTGGGGTCCGTCCGCCCGGCCGTGGCGCAGGGCCAGGCCGCTGTGGCCCAGCAGCTGCGGATCGAATGGGAACAGGTGACGGAAGCCTGCTGCCCGCCTCGCCTGGTGGGGCAGATCCACAATGGCTCGACGTATCGCATCGGGAGTGTCCGCCTGCGCGTCGAGTCGCTGGACGGGTCGAATCAGGTGCTGCGGGAGTCGCTGGCGTGGATCTACGTCACCGTCCCGGCCCGGGGCAGCGCGCAGTTCTCGCTGCGGCGTCCATCCGGCGAGTCCTTCCGTCTGAGCATCGAGTCGTTCGTCCTCATCGCCCGCGAGGGCAGCGAGACCCCGTAGGGTACGGAGCGCGGTCCCTTGCATTGACAGGGCGCGCGGCCTGGTTTAGGGTTTCGCCCGCTCCCTCTCGCAACACCACAACCGCCACGAGATGCGCGCGGCCGTTCGCGCTGGAGGATCCACCCGATGGCGACGACGCTGACCCCCGACCCGACGTTCTATCCGTCCCCTCGCCTGGCCACGCAGGCCCCGGCGGAGAAGCACGCATACGTCGCCGACTTCGACCCCGCGCGCCGGCGCCCGGACCGCCTGGCCGTCGTCGACGTCGATCCACAGTCCAGCACCTACGCGCGGATCGTCAGCCGCGTCACCGTGCCCGGCGCCGGGGACGAGCTCCATCACTTCGGCTGGAATGCGTGCAGCTCGTGCCTCTGTCCGAACGCTCCTCACCCCCATGTCGAGCGGCGCTACCTGATCGCGCCCGGTCTCCGCTCATCGAACATCCACATCTTCGACACGAAGCCCGACCCGCGGAATCCCAGGCTGATCCGGACCATCACCGCGGCGGAGGTGGCGACCCGGGCCGGCTACTCGAGGCCGCACACCGTGCACTGCGGACCGGACGGGATCTACCTCACCGCGCTGGCCAACGCCGAGGGCAAGGAGCCCGGCGGCGTCTTCGTCATCGACCACGAGACGTTCGACGTACGCGGAGCCTGGGAAGCCGACCGCGGTCCGCAGCGATTCGGTTACGACATGTGGTGGCATCTGGGTCACGACACGGCGGTGACGAGCGAGTGGGGCACCCCCGACATGTTCGAGGCCGGGCTGGTACCCGAGCTCCTGCTCGGGGCCAAGTACGGTCGCAAGCTTCACTTCTGGGACCTGCACCGGCGCACGCACGTGCAGGAGATCGACTTCGGGCCGGAGTACCAGCTCGTGTTCGAGCTGCGCCCGGCCCACGATCCGACCAAGGCGTACGGCTTCGTCAACTGCGTCGTGGGGCTGAAGGACCTGTCCTCGTCGATCTGGGTCTGGCACCGGGACGGCAAGAAGTGGGCCGTCACCAAGGTGATCGACATTCCGGCCGAGCCGGCCGACCCGGACCAGCTACCGCCCATGCTGAAGGGCTTCAAGGCCTGCCCGCCACTCGTGACCGACATCGATCTGTCGGTGGACGACCGATACCTCTACGTCTCGTGCTGGGGCACGGGGGACTTGCAGCAATACGACGTCTCCGATCCCTTCAAGCCGAAGCTGACGGGCCGTCTGCGGCTCGGCGGCATCGTGGCGCGAGCCCCGCACCCCGGCGGCTCGGGGCCGCTCAACGGCGGGCCCCAGATGGTCGAGGTCAGTCGCGACGGCAAGCGGGTCTACTTCACGAACTCGCTCTACGGCGTCATCGACGAGCAGTTCTACCCCGATGGCGTCAAGGGCTGGATGGTGAAGGTCGATGCCAGGCCGGCGGGCGGCGTCGAGCTGGACAGCAAGTTCTTCATCGAGTGGCCGGACGGATACCGGCCCCATCAGGTCCGTCTGCAGGGCGGCGACGCCTCCTCGGATTCTTACTGCTATCCCTGACGCCCGGACGCTGATCGCTTCGCCTCCCTGGTCGTGGGGGAGAGGCGGGGCGACCGAGCGATGACTCTCGGGTGGTGGCTGGCCCTGGCGGGGCTCGGCGCCTTTCACGGCATCAACCCCGCCATGGGCTGGCTATTCGCCGTGGCCCTTGGCCTGCATCGGCGCAGCCGCGTCGTGGTCCTCCAGTCGCTGGTCCCCATCGCGCTCGGACATGCGCTCGCCGTCGCCGTGGTGACGTTCGCGGTCGTGGCGCTCGCGGTGTTCGTCGATCAGCGGGCGATCCGGGTGGTCTCCGGCCTCGTGCTGATCGGCTGGGCCGCGTACCACCGTCTCTACGGGGCCCGGCATCGGGTCCGGGTCGGGATGCGCGTCGGGATGGTGGGCCTGGGACTCTGGTCCTTCGTGATGGCAGCCGGACACGGCGCCGGGCTCATGCTCGTGCCGCTCCTCCTGACGCTCGGGCCACCGGAATCCTCGGGACACGCGGCCGGTCACGCCATGCCGAGCGACTCGCTCTCGCTCTCGTTGACCGCGATCGGCGTGCACACCCTGGCCATGCTGGCCGTGACCGGCACGATTGCTCTGCTCGTCTACGACTGGATCGGCCTGGGATTCCTGCGTCGCGGCTGGTTCAACGTCGACCTGATCTGGACGGCGGCCCTGGGGGTCACGGGTCTGCTGCTCCTGCTCGCGCCCTAGCAGCGCTCCGCTCCCCCGCACCGCGGCGCTTTGTCGACGGTCAGCGCCGGATGCCGTCCGTCAGACGCGTGAACGCCTACGCGGCTCGCCCGAGTCGACGAAGCAGGTCGTCGAAGACCTGATGCACGTCGGGCGCGGCGTCGTCGACGAGCGCATCGGCGGCCGTGCCGGCCTCCAGCTCCGCGAACGCCGCGGCGAGCTCCCGTTCGCTCACCGCCCCCTTGTGGGCGAGCAGCGCGCGCATCGCGCCCAGCTGCAGGTGCAGCGTGAGGACCTGGCTCGCCAGGGTCCGCACCGACGCGATCAGGTCGATGAGGACCTCCCGCTCACTGGCGTCCAAAGCCATGACCCGTCGGGAGGTCCGATCCCCGTGTCCCTTCGCTGCCGGCGATCGCGCCCGTCTTCCGCAGACGCCGCTGGCCCGTGCGGACCGCGGTGTCGATCTGCGTTCTGGCGCGGTCCAGCGCCCCGCCGGCGCGGCTGCCAATGGCACCGAGGCGATCAGCCGCTCGCTCCCTCAGCTCGGGGACACGATCGGACATGTAGTGGCGAATGTTCTCCCGCCAGTAGTAGCTCGCGACACCGCCCACGACCGCGCCGAGAACGAATCCAAGCATGTGGAGGCTCCTTTGGCGGGTGGCGAATGCAACGCGGGTGCCATCACTCTCAGAGTTGTGCTAGGCTCAAATCGACGGACGGCGGAAGAGGCGGTGATGGTGAGTCCCTCCCCTCAGCTTCCCTTGAACCTTGGCCGACCCGTGCAGCACCGCTCCGATCCGGCCAAGGTCCTCGGGACGATCCTCGGCTGGGTGTTCGACCCGGCCCCCCGGGCGCTCGTGCGCTGGCAGGACGTCACCGCGACCTTCGAGGCCGCCGACGAGATCGACGACCTGGCGATCGTCCCCGCGGCGGACGAATCGATCGCGGAGCGGATCTGCCGCAAGATCCAGCAGGGCCTACTTCCCATGACGGCGCCCGTGAAGACGGCGTTCGCCGAGCTGACCCAGTGGCGCCGCTGCGATGGCTGCAATCACCTGATGGCGCCCGGGCGAAACGCCCTTTTGCTCGAGTATTCCGCCCCGACGCGACTCGTCAGGCTCCACCGCGGCTGTCGCGAGTTCTGGGTGCTCGCGTGCCGCGCCGTCAAGGAGCAGCGCCGCGCCGCGGGCCGCTCTCCGCGTATGCCGACGCCGCCCGAGCCATCGGAGCGGACAGGGCGCGCCCCTTCCGCACGCAGACGCGCGGTCCGGAGACGCCCCGTCCTTCCGCGATCCACGCTGACCGTGACCAGAGCCGCGCTCGCGCTCCTGGGATTGGCCGTGACGGCGTTGCAGCCTCCCGTCCTCACCACGGGCGCGATGCGCGCCCTGCAGCCCCTGCTGGAGTCGGAGGGCTTCGACCTGACACATCCCGTCCGCGTGCGCGAGCTCGAGGACGACCAGGGCTTCCGCCTCGAGCAGTAACGCGCGATCGGAGCCTCGGGATCCTGCCCCGACCGCCCAATGCTCGGCCTCGGGCTGATCGGCCTTGGCAAGCACGGGTCTCGCTACGCCCGTCACATCGTGGAGGATGTGACGGGCGCGACCCTCGTCGCCGTCTGCCGACGCAACCCCACCGAAGGGGCGACGCTCGCCGCGCGTTATCGCTGCGCCTTTTACGCTGACTACCGCGATCTGGTGGCCAGCCCTCGCGTCGACGCCATCGTGGTGGCGGTCCCGCCGATCCTTCACCCTCCGATCGTGGAGGCGGCATGCCGCGCCGGCAAGCCCATCCTTGTCGAGAAGCCACTGGCGACGAGCCTGGCGGCGGCACAGCACATCGCGCGCATGGTGTCCGACAGCGGCGTGCGTGCCATGGTCGCCCATACGCTCCGCTTCAACAGCACGGTCCGAGCAGTCCAGGCGCACGTGCGCGAGATCGAACCCCTGCACGCCCTCTATCTGAGCCAGCGATTCGAACCCTCCTCGCTGGACTGGCTCGATCGTCGGGCGGACAGCGGCGGCGGGATCGTGCTCCACACCGGCGTCCACAGCTTCGACTTGCTCCGGTTCCTCACCGGATGCGAGGTGACCCGGGTCTGGTGCCGGACGGTCCAGATCCTCACGCGCGAGACGGAAGACAGCTTTGCCATGACCTGCCAGCTCAGCGATGCGTCCACCGTTGCCACCATCGCGGGCTCGAGAGCGATGGGCGGCCGCATCGGTCTCATCGATCTCGCCGGCGCCCGCGGCCACCTCCTGGCGGATCACGTTCACGGTTTCGTCCATATCGTGCGCGGCACGGAGCGCCTCGCCCTCCCCGTCCCGTCACCGGTACCCACCGTGCGAGAGACGCTCGACGTCTTCGTCCGTGCCCTACACGAGAACGCCTCATTCCCCATCTCCATCGGGGACGGGCTCAGGGCCGTCGCCATCGCCGATGCCGCGTACCGTTCGGCCGAGCGTGGCGGGGAGGGTGCGGCGGTCGGTGGATCCTCCGGCGCGCCCTGATCTTCCAGCGACGGGACCTGAGTACCGTTTCGTCGCGCTGTACGCGGAACCGGGTCCGCGGTCTTCGTGATCGGTACGCTTCAGGACATGGTGGCCGGTGGCATTGGCGTGCTGGCCATCGCGCTCACCCGCCTGGCACCACACGGAAACAGGCGCCTCGTTGCCGAGTCTCGAGCGTCACTCGTCGACACCTTGCCTGAAGAGCCTTACCGGGCCTTTGATCGCCTTCCACGCGTAGTGCCCTCCCGCCATGTACCGTGCGTCGAACCCGGCCTTGCGCAGCGCGGTCGCCGTTTGGCATCCAATGTGGAAGCCGTACACGCAGAAGGTCACAACGGGTTCGTCCTTCGACAGGGTGCCGATCCACTCATCGATGCACTCGGGATCTCGCCAGACAGCGCCCTCGACGATGTCCTGCACCCTCGTCCTCGAGTGGCGCGGCCGGGTATCGATGATCTGCACACGCTGACCGGAGTCCAGCAGGTCCTGAACCTCTTCCGGCGTGATGGATGGCAGGTCGCCGAACTCGGGCTGCTCGAGCCTTCGCGGCGGCGGCACACTGATGGCATCGGTGTATCGCGCTTCGACCGCCTGCCAGTGGATATTGCGCATGAAGGCCGCGACATAGGCGGTCGTGTTCGCGCCGAAGTCGATGTGGTAAGCGTGCTCGTACATGTCGAGGGCGAGGATCGGGATGCCACCGACAATGCTCTGCGCGTGATCCGAGGTACTCTGATTGAGCAGGCGCCCGTCGCGTGGCACATACGTCAGAAGTACCCAGCCACAGTCCCCGGACAAGCCCTCGCCCAACGCGATGAACTCGCGACGCCAGCGCTGAACCGACCCGAAATCACGGGCGATGGCATTCGCGATGGTTTCGAGCGGTGCCCGCCCGTCCCCGCCGAGGCTCGCGAAATACAGTTCATGAAGCAGCGTCGAGTTGAGCAGGGTCGTTTGCTCCCGACTGAGGCGGCTGATGACCTCGGCCGGCACTGTCGCGACGTCGCGCGCCTGCAGCTCGCGCGTGAGCGCGTTCAAGCGATTGAGAGCAGATCCGTAGTTGTTCTCGTAGTGGCTTTCGATGAGCCTCGGCGATATGCCATTCAACGTCCACGGGCGGCAGAAAAGCGGGGCGATGCGATACGTCATCGTAGACCTCCGTTCGAGATCGACCACATGAGTCGTTCTCCCTTCTCGTCCTGTCTTCACTGCCGGGGGCTCATGACCCGTCCGTGCAGCGCCGGGCTTCGCGCCGGGCGGCGACGGCGCACGCGGTAGCGTGTGTGACCGCCGGCGCGGCCATCGCTAGCGGTTCCTCAGCTGCGGGACGAGCCTCGATGCTGACCACCGGGGCCGCCGAAGGATACGCGCGACGCGCTCTGAGAGACTGGGCGGCGCGGGGTCGGATCGGTCGCCGTGGAGCATCCGCGCGCGTTCCGCGTGTCGGTCGACATCGGTCAGGCGTTGCCGTAGGAGCGTTTCCTGGACGTACGCGTCCATCCACATTTCAGCCTCCATGTGTTGTGGGGCCGCTGATCCGAGATCGGCGGCGTTCATCGACGTGTCCCGAACGTCATATCGCCGGATGCTTCGCTGACGACCAGGCGTGCCGCGAGAGGTGTGGTGGGTCGCATCGCTGGTTTCATCAACGGCCACCGGCTTGTCCGGCGTCAGCTCGGTGATCCGCTCCTCGACGCGATCCGGATCGCCCATCTGTTCCGGGATTCCGTCGAGCGTCGACGGGCGTACGGCGATCGGGGCGATTTGGTCGTCCATCGTCCAGGCCTCTCGGTGGCGCCATTACGTTGCGTATTGAAACAATAGTTGCATCCGGTGTCAAGTGATTGCAGAGGCTCGAGCCGTGCATGTACTTTCGACCTGATCTATCGGGTATTTAGGCGGCGGCGGTCGGAGCGCGCGGGCGGCGCGGGACCGACCGTCTCTTGCGTGGGGATCGCCGAGCGCGTCTTCAGCTGGCGTCGCGCTCGTCCACCGTCGCTGCGAAGACGATCACGCCCGCGGCGCCGATCGCTCCCGCTGTCCAGAAGGGAAGAACCGGCGTCATACTCCACAGGACGCCGCCGATGAAAGCCGCCGGCGCGATCGACACGCTCCGAATGAGGTAGTAGAGCCCGACCGACCGCGCGCGGAGGGACGGGCGGACGAGATCCACGATCATCGCCTTGCGAGCGGGCTCGCCGATCTCGCGTAGTCCGCCCACCACGAACGCGACCACCAGCGTGGGGAAGCCGGTCGCGAGGACGACCGCGATTGGAAATGCCGCGAACGCCACGAACGTGGCGATGACGAACGGCTTCCGCCCGATGCGATCGGCCATCCGGGCGGCCGGAAGGTAGCTCACGATCGACGTCGCCGCCTGCACCGCGATCAGGAGGCCGTACGACGGCGCGCCGATCCCGATGACGTTGATCGCGTAGAGCACCAGGAAGACGTCGACGAGCCCCTCGCAGGTCCGGATCAGGATGTCGGACGCGAGGAGTCGGCGGAGCGGCGTGGGCAACGAGCTCCACACCGCGAGAACGTTGGTCGGCGTCTCGTCCGGCACGATCGCGATGTCGACGCGCCGGACCGTCGCCAGTGTGATTGCCGCGAGCGCGACCGTCACGATCAGACCCAGGCGGACCCCCTCGACAATTCCGTATGCCGCGATGACGAGACCGCCGACCATCGGCGCCGCGGCGATCGGGATTCGTCGAAGGATCGATTGCACCGTGAAGCCCATCGCGCGCCGCTCCTTCGGCAGGGCGTCGCCGATCACCGCGAAGAGCGTCGGGCTTGCCATGCTCGACCACGCCATCACGAATGCCAGTCCAAGGAAGATGACCGGCCATGACGGCGCGCACCAGTACAGCACGTACCCGACCATGGCCAGCGTGACGAAGAGCAACAGCGCCCGGCGCCGGCCGTAACGATCGGCGATCCATCCGCCGGGGTACTGGGAAACGCCGTCGAGCAAATCCTGGCAGGTCCCGAAGAGTCCGATCGCCGTCACGGGTGCGCCCAACGCCTCGAGATATTTGGGCAGAAAGCGCTTCCAGAGGTTCTCGCCGAGCGCGAGCAGGAAGGTCGCCACGGACACGGCGACGACGTTGCGCTCCAGGCCGAGGACGGTACGGGTGGTCACGTTCCGCTTGACACTATCATGAAACTACTGTTTCATTCGGAAACATGGATCGAACACTCCTGCTGCTCCTGGTGGGTGTGCCGCCGACGCCGTCGAGTCTCCGAGTGCGGGTCTGGCGCCGCCTCCGCACGCTGGGCGCCGTCCCGCTGAAGCGGTCGGCATACCTACTCCCGGACACGCCCGAGCGGTACGAGGACTTCACGTGGCTCGCTCAGGAGATCCAGCGCGACGGCGGGGATGCCACCCTCATTCGCGTCCAACAGATCGAACACGTCCCGTCCTCGGATGTGCTGCGTCTGTTCCACGAGCCACGCGACCAGGACTACAAGCAGCTCGCGGCGCGCTATCGCAAGCTGCTTCAGAGCCTCGACAAGAAGTCGGCCGCGAAGAGCGCCCGCGTGCACGAGGAGCTCGCCCGGCTCACCAAAGACCACCAACGCATTCGGGACATTGATTTCTTCGACGCCCCCGGTGGCGCCGAAGTGCGGCGTCTCGAGGAGGCCATCGCCATGCGTACCCGGCGTCCGGAAAGTGTCCGCCGCGAAGAGCGGCCGACGCTCGATCTCAGCAAGCTCCGCGGGCGGCGGTGGGTGACGCGCCCGCGCCCGCACATCGACCGCATCGCCTCCGCCTGGCTCATCAAGCGCTTCATCGATCCCGACGCCCAGTTCGTCTTCGCGCCTCCAGCGGAGTTCCCGAACGACGCCACCCCCTTCGACACGCCGGGCGTGGAGCTGAGCCACCAGGGCGAAGACTGCACGTTCGAGACGCTGATCAAGCGCGCGCGTCTTCGCGATCGGCGCCTGGCTCGGCTCGCCGAGGTCGTGCACGAGGCGGACCTGCGAGACGGGAAGTATCCCCACGAGGAGGCGCGCGGCATCGACGTCGCCGTCCGCGCCCTCTTGGCGGCATCGACCGACGATCACCAGGTTCTCGCGCAGGGGATGGCACTGTTCGAAGGCTTGTACGCCACGACGCCGAAGAGGAGCTAGCATGCTTGCCCTCTCTCGTGCCGACGTCCTCGAGCTCCTGACCCTCCGCGACTGCGTCGACGGAGTCGAACGAGCGTTTCGCCTCCACGCAGAAGGCAAGACGCTGGGGCCCGGCGTCCTCGGCATCGATGCCGTGGATGGAGGCTTTCACATCAAGGCCGCCGGAATACTCGGAGCCCGCAACTACTTCGCCGCCAAGGCGAACGCCAATTTCTCCGACAATCCGCGCCGCCACGGACTGCCGACGATTCAGGGCGCCGTCCTGCTGGCGGACGCCAGCAACGGCACCCTGCTCGCGGTGATGGACTCCGGAAGCGTGACCGCGCTGCGAACGGGTGCCGCGACCGCCGTGGCCGCGAAGTATCTGGCTCGCCCGGACGCGAGGACGGCCACGATCGTCGGCTGCGGAGTTCAGGGGGAGATCCAGCTCGCGAGCATCGCCGCCGTGCTGCGGCTCTCGACGGCCCGGGTCTACGACGTCGATCACGCGCGAGCGAAGGATCTCGCACACCGGGCTTCCGCGAAGCTCGGCGTGCACATCGAAGCCGTCACGGACCTGTCGCGCGCCCTGCGCGAGAGCGACGTGTGCGTGACCTGCACGCCATCTCGCCGCGCGTTCGTGAAGGCCTCCGACATCGCGGCCGGCACGTTCATCGCCGCCGTCGGCGCCGACAACCCGACGAAGCAGGAGATCGACGTCGGTCTCATCGCCTCCGCCACGCTCGTCGTCGACGTTCTCGACCAATGTGCCGAGATCGGCGAGCTGCACCACGCCCTCGCGGCGGGCGTGATGAGCCCCACGCAGGTGCACGCGGAGCTCGGGGACGTCGTCGCCGGCCGAAAGGCGGGCCGGACGCGCAACGACGAGATCACGATCTTCGACAGCAGCGGCACCGCCCTTCAGGACGTCGCGGCGGCGCTCGCCGTGTACGAGAAGGCGCTCGAACGCGGGCGAGGCACCGAGGTCAAGCTCGATGCGTGAGCGAGCCGCGGCCGTCAGCGGCATCCCCATCTCTCGCACCCGACAAGGAGTCACATCATGAAGTGGGTCACTCGTGAACGCGCGCGCGTCGACCGCATTGCCTGTCCGTGGTTGATCACTCGATTCATCGATCCACAACCCGAGTTTCTCTTCGTGCCGCCGACGCAGGTGCTGGACGTCGCGAAGCGGGAAGGCGCGATCCCCTACGACATCCCGAACGTGGAGCTCGGGCACCGCGGGCCGCTGTGCTCGTTCGACGCTTTCATCGACCGGTACGAGCTTACCGATCCCGCACTGGCGACACTCACGAAGGTCGTCCGAGGCGCGGATACGGACGATCGTGGCCTGACACCCGAGTCCCCTGGCCTGTATGCCGCCGCGACCGGCTTCCAGGCGATCAGCCGGGACGACTTCGCCAACATGGGGCGGCAGTTTCCGATGTACGACGCGCTCTACGAGTACTGCCGCATGCAGACATCGTCGGCAGCCCAACCGTCGCGGGTGCTGTTCGTCTGTCTCCACGGCGCCGCGAAGAGCGTCATCGGGGCCGCGCATTTCCGCCGCCTGGCCCAGACGCGCGGACTCTCGGTCGGCGCCGTCGCCGCCGGGACCGAGCCTGACCCGCAGCTAGCCCCGGGCGCCGTGAAGGGTCTTGCCGGCGACGGCCTCCAGCCGACACCGGCGCGTCCCCGTCCCGTGACGCTGTACGATCTCCAGAGCGCCACGCGCGTCGTGAGCTTCGGCTGCGACGTCACGCCGCGCCCGGGTCAGCGTGTCGATCAATGGGATGTCCCCGCTGTGAGTGACGGCTACGAGGCCGCGCGCGATCGCATCGTGGCGCATGTCGAGCGCCTGGTGGCCGAACTGGCTGACCGACGCTGACGTGGCGCTCCGACATCTCGGCTTCGTCGATCTGCCGCCGAACGCGAACGCCGGCGGCTTCGATCATGCGGCGGTGCACGAGCCGACGGGACGGGTCTACGTCGCCCACACGGCGAACGATGCTGTCGACGTGATCGACATCGCCGCCCGGCGATACGTGCGGTCCATTCCCGACCTGCCCGCTGTCGCGGGCGCGCTGGTCGCCGAGCCCGATCTGGTGTTCACATCGAACCGCGGAGAGAACACCGTCGCTCTCTTCACGACCGCCGACGCTCCGCGCGTCGAAAGGATCCCGGTGGGGGTTCGACCGAATGGCCTGGCCTACGATCCTCGCCGATCGCGACTCCTCGTCGCGCACGTCGGCGACCCTGCCATTGCGGGGTCGTTCACCATCTCGATCGTCGACGTCCGCGCTCGCAAGCGCATCGCGGATATCCCGGTTGCCGGCCGGACGCGCTGGGCGGTGTACGATCCGGTCGGCGATGCTTTCCATGTCAACATCGCCGATCCGCCGCAGATCATAGTCGTCGAGTCCGGTGACCCGGTTCGCATCCGTCGACACGTCGCCATCCCTCATGCCGGCCCGCATGGCCTCGACATGGACGTCGTCAGCCGTCGGTTGTTCTGCGCCTGTGATGCCGGCGTCCTGGTGGCCGTCGATGCTGATACCGGCAAGCTCCAGGAGACCCACGCAATCGGCGGGGTACCAGACGTCGTTTTCTTCAACCCCGGCCGTGCCCGGGTGTATGTCGCGATCGGTCATCCCGGCGTCATCGACGTCTTCGACACAGCGCCTCTGAGCCGTCGAGAGACCGTGGCGACAGAAGCAGGCGCCCATACACTGTCATTCGATGCCACCCGAAACATCGTCTGCGCGTTTCTGCCACAGAGTTGCCGTGCCGGGATCTACGACGACGGCGCCTAGCCTCACAACGACGAGCCATTGCTGAAGCACCTCCGTGTCGCGCTCACCTTCGCTTTCAGGGCGGTCGATGAGCCGGCAACACTGGCCCCGGCGCTCAGGGCGGCGCTCGATCTGACAAACAGCCGGCGGTGAAGCGATGATGCCGCGGCGCCAGTGGTTGAGAACGGTTCTCGCCGGCATCGCCGCGTTCGCAGGCGGCTATGACTGGCATGTGGAGGCCGCGCCCATGGAACTAAGGCTGCCCGACGGCGTACCGACACAGACGCTCGACTTCGAGGGCAGAGGGATCGAGGGGTGGACGACCGTCGCCGGCCAGTGGGGCGTCGAGGAGATGGCCGGCGCCCCCAGCGGCACGAAGGTGCTGCTCCAGCGTGCCACGAAGAACGACTTCAACGTCATCGTCGCGCCCGCCGTGTACGGCGACGTCGACGTGATGATGAAGTTCAAGCCCATTTCCGGTCGCGAGGACGCGTCGGGCGGGATCGTGGTTCGCTTCACGGATGGCAAGTACTACGTGGTGCGAGCCAACGCGCTCGAGAATAACTTTCGCCTCTATCACTACGATCGGGGGCGCCGGCAGCTTGCGTCTGCCAGCGTGCAGGCCCCGGCGCTCGGCCAATGGCACACCGTGCGGGTCGTAACAGTCGGCGACCAGATCCAAGCGTGGCTCAACGGGCGCCTGTACCTCGATCAGCGGGATTCACGCGTCAAGGCTGGAGCTGTCGGGCTCTGGACGAAGGCGGATTCCGTCACCGCCTTCGACGATCTCGTGATCCGCGGCAAGCCCCTGTAGAGCGCAGGAGCGACCGATGACCGCAGTCGAGCGCGCATTAGTCGGAAGTCACTCAGGTCTTGGCGCCTTCGTCCGGTACTTCCTCTACCTGGGCAGTCTGGGGTTCGGTGGCCCGGTCGCCCTCGCCGGCTTCATGCACCGAGATCTGGTCGAAGAGCGGCGGTGGGTGTCCGAGGAGGAGTATCGACTCGGCATGGCTTTGGCGCAGATCATGCCTGGCCCCCTGGCTGCGCAGCTCGCCATCGCACTCGGATACTTCCGCCATGGCGTGATCGGAGCCACAGCGGTAGGGCTCGCGTTCATCGTGCCGTCGTTCGTGATGGTGGTCGCGATCTCGATGGCGTACGTCCGGTTCGGCGGGCTGTGGTGGATGCAGGCGCTGTTCTACGGCATCGGCGCCGCCGTGATCGCCATCATCACGATCGCCGCCTACAAGCTTTCGCGCTCCACGAACAAGCGGGACCCGATGCTGTGGGCCATCTTCGGTGCGCTCGCGATCGTGACCATCTGGGCGCAGGCCGAGCTTGCCGAATTCTTCGTGATCGCCGGCATGGTCGTCCTGTTCGCACGGGCCTGGCCGGGTCGGCGGCACGCGATCCTGATGGCGCTGGGCGGTGGCGCCGTGGTCGCCGCGATCTGGTTGATCGAGCGGTGGTTCCTGAGCCTCGGCGTCGGGGGTCAACACGTCGTGCTGCAGATCCTGCTCTTCTTCACCAAGGCGGGCTCCTTCGTCTTCGGCAGCGGCCTCGCGATCGTGCCATTCCTCCACCAGGGCGTGGTCCAGCAATTCGGCTGGCTGAACGAGCAGCAGTTCCTCGACGCCGTCGCCGTGGCGATGATCACACCCGGACCGGTCGTGATCACCGTCGTCTTCATCGGCTTTCTCGTCGCTGGCGTGCTGGGGGCAATCGCCGCGGCCATCGGGATCTTTCTGCCCGTCTACGTCTTCACGGTCATTCCTGCGCCGTGGTTCAGTCGCAACCGTGAGAACGCGCAGCTCAAGGCGTTCGTTCAGGGCGCGACGGCGGCGGCAACGGGCGCCCTGAGCGGTGCGGTGGTCGTCATCGCGCTGCGCGCGATCTACGACATCCCGACAGTCCTCATCGCGCTGGTGAGCCTCGGCATTCTCTGGCGTTACAAGGTCCCCGAGCCGATCCTCGTGGTCGCGGCCGCAGTGGTCGGGCTTGTCGTGTGGCCACTGATGCAAGGGGCCTGAGGCAGGTACGCCCGCCTCGCTCCGGACCACCCGCGACCGCTGTGGCCCCCCCCGACGGCATCCTCAGACCGGCCGAGGTGGAGGTCACGGCCGCCGGCGCAACGGCCGAAGGCGTCGAACCACGGCGCAACAATGGCACAAAAGGACGGCGGCAGTAGGGCCCGGTCGGTCAGTGGTGGTCGGGGTGGCCGGATTTGAACCGGCGGCCCCCTGCTCCCAAAGCAGGTGCGCTACCAGGCTGCGCCACACCCCGATGGCGCCGCAAATTTTAGCATTCTTTCGTCCGGGCCGATCTCGATGGGGCAGTCTATGCGCGGCTGACCGCGGCGATGTGCTGGGTCGTCCTCGTGCTCAGGCTCGTTCCTGCCTTCGCGCAGCCGGCCGAGGAAGCCGACAAGAAGCTGCAAGGGCGCTGGACGGCAACACGGGCGAAACGCGACGGCAAGGCGGCCGATGACGTCGTCGGACACGGCTCTCCTCACCGGCAACCGGTTCCGGATCCAGTCCAGTGACGGCAAGACGCTCTACGCAGGCACCGTCAGAGTGGACTCGAGCGCGAAGCCGGGCCATCGAGTTCGAGCGCACGGAAGGGAGCCTGAAGGGAGGCGTGGAAGGGAATCTACACCCTCGATGGCGAACCCGGACGTCCTCATCACGTTCAGGCGCACGAAGTCCTGAACGGCCCGGCCAGGAGCGCGCGGGCGGCGCGGGCGGCGGCGCCGCGGTGGTCCACGCCGTGCTTGGCGTGGAGCGATAGCTCTCCGAACGTCCGGGCGAGGGGCGGATAGAAGAACACCGGGTCGTAACCGAAGCCGCCGGTACCGCGCGGCGCCTCGGCGATGAAGCCCTCGACCACGCCCTCCACCAGCCGTTCGCCTCCGCGAGGGTCGACCAGCGCGATGACGCACCGGAACCGCGCGCTACGCCGCGCGGGCGGCACGTCCCGGAGGCGCTCGAGCAACTGTGTGTAGCGGCCAGCGTCGTCGAGGCCGGGGCCGCCGAAGCGCGCCGAGTACAGGCCCGGACCACCGCCGAGGGCGTCGACCTCGATGCCCGAGTCGTCGCCGAGGCTCAGGGCCCCGGTGGCCCGAGCCGCCGCGCGGGCCTTGATCAGGGCGTTCTCCTGATAGGTCTGGCCCGTCTCCTCGGGCAGGGCGGCGCCCGGCACGTCGGCCAGGAGCGTGACGTCGTACGGGAGGTCACCCAGCAGGGCGAGGAGCTCGCGGCCCTTCCCGCGGTTCAGCGTGGCGATGACGAGACGCGGCCTACTGCTTGAACGTCCGCTCGTCACGGGCCCCCAGGGCCCGGCGCTGCAGCGCGACGAGCTGGCGGATACCGCGTTCGGCCAGGGCGAGCATCGCGTCGAGGCGATCGCGGCCGAACGCGACCTGCTCCGCCGTGCCCTGCACCTCGACGAAGTCGCCGCCGCCGGTCATGACGACGTTCATGTCGACCTCGGCGGTCGAGTCCTCGACGTAGTTGAGGTCGAGGACCGGCTGACCGCCCACGATGCCGACGCTGACCGCCGCCACGCAGTCGCGCAGCACGGCGGTCGGATTGAGCCCGGAGATCTTGCCGAGCGCGTCCGCGAGCGCGACGAAGCTGCCGGTGATGGCGGCCGTGCGGGTACCGCCGTCGGCCTGGATGACGTCGCAGTCGACCCACACCGTGCGCTCGCCCATCTTGCCGCGGTTGGCCACCGCGCGCAGCGCCCGGCCCACCAGCCGCTGGATCTCCTGGGAGCGGCCGCTGGGCCCGCGATTCTCCCGCGTCATGCGGGTGTTGGTGGAACGCGGCAGCATGCCGTACTCGGCCGTGACCCAGCCCAGTCCCTGGCCCTTGAGGAACGGCGGGACCTTCTCCTCCACGGTGGCCGTGCAGATCACCTTCGTGGCCCCGAACTCCACGAGGACAGACCCCTCGGGGTGTAGCAGGAAGTCGCGCGTGAGGGTGGCAGGCCGCAGCTGGTCGGGCGCACGGCCGTCGGGGCGCGGCATCAGCGCCTCACGGGGTCCGGCCGGCCGTCGGGCGGGCGCGGAGCTCGCCGGCGCGCTTGTAATCCGCGAGGCCGCTCACGATCGCCTGGGCAATCTCGTCACGGTACCGGGTGTCCTTGAGACGCTTCTCCTCCCTGGGATTGGTCACGAAGCCGATCTCGATCAGGATGGCGGGCATCGCGGCCCCGCCCAGCACGTAGAAGCCGGCCTGCTTCACGCCGCGATGGGGAATGCGGAGCGCCTGAGTCATCGAGTCCAGCACGGTCTCGGCCAGCCGCGAGGACTCGACCTGGAACTCCGACTGGGCGAGGTCCCAGAGGATCGTCTTGACGATGTCGGCGCGTCCGGCCCGGGTGGTGGCGGTGGTCTTCTCGAGCTGGACCACGCTGTTCTCGGCCGACGCGACCTGCCGGGCGGCGTTGTCTGTCGCCTCCGAGGACAGGAAATACACCTCCAGCCCCTCGGAGGCCGCGACGCGGTGAGCATTGGCGTGGACCGACACGAACAGGTCGGCGCGCTCGCGGTTGGCATAGCTGGTCCGGTCGCGGAGCGTCACGAAGTGGTCGTTGTCGCGCGAGAGCAGCACCCTGACTCCCAGCTGGGCCTCCAGCAGTTTCGCCGCGCGTCGAGTGACGTCGAGGACCAGCTCCTTCTCCATCAGACCGCCGGGTCCGATGGCGCCGGAGTCGTGCCCCCCGTGACCCGCGTCGAGCACGATGGTGCGCAGCGGGGCGCTCCCGGGGCCGCGCACGGCCGGCTCCGACGGCCGCGAGAAGTCCAGGACGAGGCGTGGAGGGTCGGAGAGCGTCGAGGCCTTCAGCTCGCCCACCACCCCCTCGAACGAGACACGCAGGAGCGCGTCGCCGCCGGCGCGTTCCAGCCGCGCTTCCTCCACGAAGCCGTCACCGATCGACTCGGCCGGCCGCGAGCCGGCCAGGCCCAGCAGCCGGATCCGCATCTCCTTGCCGCTGGAGGGCTCGACCCGATGGACGACCGGCGCCGAGGTCTCCAGCACGACGCGGGTGAACGACGGATAGGACCGTGTGCGCAGATCCTCCAGCGTGATGGCGCCGGGCTTGGTCACTGGCGGCTGGGTGGACGGAGTCGTGACGGTGCCCGGCGTGACCGCCGCGACCGTGGCCGCCGTCCTCAGCCTGGGGGAGACTTGGGTCACGAACGACTCCGGGACGAGCCACACGCCCTTGCGCACCACGACCGGGGCGTCGAGCGAGACCGCGGTGCCGTCCACCAGGATCCGTGCCCAGTTGCGGGCGAGCGTCACGACGTGGTCGCCGCTGCGCAGGCGGGCTTGCGGGCGGTCCGCGGCGGCATCGAGGCTCGCCTTGAGCGTCTCCGCCGCCCTGCTCAGCTCGACATAGACGCGTCCCTCATGCGTGATGGTCGGCGAGCCGGCACCCGCCGCCCCGGCGGTCAGCGCCAGGGCGAGGGTGAAGAGGACCGCGCGGCAGCGCACCTCCATTGGCAGGGAGGATTGTAGCAACCCCCCGGGACTTCGAAGAAACTTGCCGGCGCCGGGCCGGCGCCATCACGCCGCGTAGCGCAGGATCGCGCCCACCCCTTCGCGCGCAGCCAGGCCGGCATGACCCTGCACGACGCCGATGCTCCCGCCGCTGGCCAGCACCCGTCCGACCATCGCCTCTCCCAACTCTGTGGCGTGCAAAGTCCCTTCACAGAAACGACAACCGCCACCTGCTGCGGGCTGCAGCGTGGCGCAGCGGTCGCAGATCGCGCCGACGCGCTCGAACTCGGGAAGAAGGTACAACTCCTGGACGGCATTGCGGTTCACGGCCTCCAGCGTCGGCTCCACGCCGGCCACCGCCCGGCCACCCTTGGCCGCGGCATCCAGCAACCGATCGACCCTGACCCCGTCGTCCTGCTCCTCCTTGCGGGCCAGGTAGTCGGCGGCACGCCGGGCGATGGTCGCCATCGGCTCGTGGCCGGCGCCGGGCACGACACCGACGACGCGGCGCGCGAGGTCCGCCGGCAGGTGATCCTGGAACAGCACGACCGCCCGGTCCTCACCGGACAGCACGATCTGCTGCACCCCGTGACTGGCGGCGAGGCTGCCGACCGCGCGGGCGGTCGCCTCGTAATGCCGGCCGCGATGCTCCTCGATGTGCCGCTGGAACCGGCTCTGAGCCAGCGCCGCCCACCCGCCGGTGGCGTGTCGTCCCTCGACGGCCGCGCCGAGGGTGACCTCTTCTCCGGGCCCCTGCGGTCCGAGTGCCAGCAGCCGCGCGCGGGTCCCGTCCACGAAGACGATCAGCGACGGCACGGTCTCCTCGACGGCGCCGGCCAGCGGCCGTAGGTATGGCGTGCTGTTGACGACGAACGCGTCCTCGAAGGCGGTGCGCAGTGGGAGGATCTCGCGCAGACCGTTGCCGGCGAACATGGCAACGCCGCTGGCGTCGGGGAGCGCGTCCCCGGCGACGAGGCTGCGGCCTTGCGCGTCGATCCAGTCCAGATCCTCGTCGGCCGGGCGGCCCGCGGAGGCCGTGCGGGCGGCGCGGAGGTGGTTCTTGAGGAATATGCGCACCCGCTCCCGCTGCTCCTCGTCGGCCCAGCGGGTGTTGAGATAGACGCTCACGACCGGAGGGTCGGCCGGCGGAAGCTTGGCGAGCTCGGCGAGGCGCGTCTGGACGTCCACGGCTCAGGCACTCCGCCGCCGGCGACGGGCGGGGGGCAATGCGGCCTCCCCGTCGGCCAGCAGGCCCTGATGCGCCACGAAGTACTTCTTGGGCCTGCGCGCCGCGTCGCGCCGGCGCTGGCGCTCGCGCATCAGCTCACGCTCGAGTGTCTCGGCGGCGATGTCGAAGGCCAGTCGCGGGCTCTCGGCGAGCCCACCGGCGTGAGTGGTCGGGCGCCGTGGAATCTCCACGGTAAGCGCGCACCGGATGTCCACACCCCCCTTGGGGCCGTTCTCGTCGCTGAAGGCCACCCTCATCGCGGTGGGACGGAACCGGCCTCGCGCGATCACCGCGGCCAGCTTCTTCTCGATGATCGCGCGCAGGGGATCGTCCAGGGCGATGCCCTCCATCACCAGGCTCATGGCAACTCCTTCCTGGGCCGGCGCCGCCGGCCCACTGACCTCCGGTAGCGAGCCAGATCGATGCCAGCGGCGAACTCGCCCTCACTGGTGCCGCGATTGCAACTAGAATTGCGGTTCGAGGCATGGTCGTAATTCACGCGGAGGCTGGTCCATGGCAGTGATCTCCGACGGGCTCATCCAGGCGCTCGAGGACGTGGCCGCGCGTCTCAGGATCGGGTCGATCCGCGCCACCACCGCGGCAGGCAGCGGCCACCCCACCAGCGCGGCGTCGGCCGCCGATCTCGTGGCGGCGCTGTTCTTCGCCGTCATGCGGCTCGATCCGGACGATCCGCGGTCACCCGCCAGCGACCGCTTCGTGCTCAGCAAGGGGCACGCGGCCCCGCTGCTCTACGCCGCGTGGGCGGAGCTGGGCGTCGTACCCGGCGACGCGCTCACGACGCTGCGGCAGATCGACAGCGATCTCGAAGGCCATCCCACGCCGCGCCTGCCCTTCGTCGACGTCGCGACCGGCTCGCTCGGACAGGGGCTCAGCGCGGGTGTCGGCCTGGCGCTGGGCGCCCGCTGGCTGGGCAGCGACGCACGGGTGTTCGTGCTGCTGGGCGACGGGGAGACCGCCGAGGGCTCGGTGTGGGAGGCCGCCCAGATGGCGGGCCACGAGCGCCTCTCCAGCCTCATCGCCATCGTGGATGTCAACGGGCTGGGGCAATCGGGTCCCACGATGCTCGACCACGACCTCGACGCGTATCGCCGGCGATTCACGGCGTTCGGCTGGACGGCGATCGTCGTGGACGGGCACGATCTTCGGCAGATCGTCCCGGCTCTGCGGCGCGCGCGACAGAGCCGGCAGCGGCCCACCGCCATCGTGGCGCGCACGGTCAAGGGCCAGGGCCTCGGCGACATCGCGGGCAAGGAGGGCTGGCATGGCAAGCCGCTGTCGGCCGAGGCGGCGGAGCGCGCCGTCGCCGCGTTGCAGGCGACGCTGCATCACATCCCGCCTCCGCTCGTCCAGCGGCCACGGGTACGGCTGGCGCCGCGACCCGCGCCGCAGCCCATGCCGGAGCCCCGCCGCTATGCCGAGATCGCCACCCGGGAGGCGTACGGCGACGCGCTGGTCCGGCTCGGCGCCTGCGACGCGAGCGTGGTCGCCCTCGACGGTGACGTCAAGAACTCCACCTACGCCGAGCGGTTTCGCGAGGCGTACCCCGACCGCTTCGTCGAGTCGTACATTGCCGAGCAGAACATGGTGGGCGCCGCGACCGGCCTGGCGGCCCAGGGCTGGATCCCGTTCGCCTCCTCGTTCGCGTGCTTCCTCACCAGGGCCGCCGACCAGCTCCGCATGGCGGCGATCTCGCGCAGCAACATCAAGCTCTGCGGCTCGCACGCGGGAGTCAGCATCGGCGAGGACGGGCCGAGCCAGATGGCCCTGGAGGACCTCGCCCTCTTCCGGGCGCTGCCGGAGAGCGTGGTGCTCTATCCGGCGGACGGGGCCGCCACCGACGCCTGCGTGCTGTTGGCGGGACGCCACCGGGGGCTGGTCTACATCCGGACGACGCGCGGGAAGACCCCCGCGCTGTACGGACCGGACGACACGTTCGCCGTCGGCGGCCTGAAAGTGGTGCGATCCGGCGAGCGCGACGTGATCACGATCGTCGCTGCCGGGATCACGCTACACGAAGCGCTGGCCGCCCACGACGAGCTGGCCGGCGCCGGGGTCGCCGTGCGCGTCGTGGATCTGTACTCCGTGAAGCCGGTGAACGGCGACGCCCTGCTCGAGGCCGCGCGGGCCACCGGCAACCGCCTGCTGGTCGTCGAGGACCATTACCCGGCCGGGGGGCTCGCCGACGCCGTGCGCGAAGCGGTCGCCGACGCCGGCGTGGTGGTCCATCACCTCGCAGTCAGAGAGATCCCACGCAGCGGGCCGCCGCGCAAGCTGCTGGAGCGCTACGGGATCGGTCGCGGCGCGATCGTCGCCGCCGTCCGAGAGCTCGTCCAGGCCCGCGGGGCGCCCGCCGAGCGACCGGCCGCGTAAGGGCTCGTCAACAACCGGAGGATACGGCGCGCAGGATCCGCGCCGCGCGGCTTACTGGGCTGTCCAGCCTCCGTCGATCACGAGCTCGCTGCCCGTGACGAAGGCCGACTCGTCCGAGGCCAGGTAGAGGACGCCGTACGCCACCTCGTCGGCCTCCCCGTATCGACCCAGCGGAATGCGGGACAGCATCCGCCGGTACACCGTCGCGTCGGCGCGGCGCCGCTCCGTCATCGGAGTCACGATGGGCCCCGGATGCACGGAATTGCACCGGATGCCGTCGCGCGCGTACTGCAGCGCAGTGGTCTTGGTGAGCAGTCGCACCGCGCCCTTGGAGGCGGTGTACTGCGGACTGCTGTCGTCCATGCCGACCAGGCCGAGCTGCGAGGAGATGTTCACGATCGAGCCGCCGCCGGCGCCACGCATGGCGGGGATCGCGGCGCGGGTGCCGAGGAAGACTCCTTTGGCGTTGACCTCCATGACGCGATCCCACGCCTCGGCCGTCGTCTCCTCGACGCGGCCGGCCGCGCCGATCCCGGCGTTGTTCACCAGCACGTCGAGCTTGCCGAACCGCTGGACCGCCAGCGCGACCGCCTGCTCCCAGTCGGCCTCGCGGGTGACGTCGAGCCGCACGAAGACCGCCTCGCCGCCGCTCGCGACGATCGCGGCCTCCACGGCCCGGCCCTCGGCCTCGATGACGTCGCCCAGGACGACGCGGGCCCCCTCGCGCGCGAACAGCCGCGCCTCCGCGGCGCCCATGCCACGGGCCGCTCCGCTGATCAGCGCGCTCTTGCCCGCCAGTCTCACGAGCGCGTCCGCCCCGCACGCGCGCGATGCCTACCCGACTCGGCCCGAGACGTATCAACCATGTGCGCCCGGACAGGCTATCACGGCAACGCCGCTGGTCGGCGGCGAGATCGGCGGGGCGGCCGGCATCAGCGGCGCGACTTGCGATCGAGCGCTATCCCGGTTCGTCCGTCGCTTCGTTATGGAACGCGTGTTCCGAACTGAAACGCTCGCCGTGACGAGAATCTTCGAGGCCGGGAAATCGCGGGCGGACGAGGAAGGACCTCGCCCGCCCGCCTGGCGTCAACCGCGCGGCGCCTGCTCGTCCACGTTGCCGCTGTAGTCGTGCGGCATCTGGCCGCGCGGGGCCTGGGTATCCTGACCACGAGGGGCCTGTAGCTCCTGGCCGCGCGGCGCCTGCGTCTCACCGCCCGCGTAGTCGGCCAGTGCTCCCGTCGCCGACACCAAGACCGTAGCGAGTGCGAGCGCGAATGCTGTCCGTCGCTTCATGATGATCTCTTCTCCCTCTCTTCTTCTTCTGTTTTGCCCTCGACCATTGAGATGGTCCGGCCGCGTCGGCCGGTTCTGCGAGCGCCCATCCCTGCGCGCCGGCGGGACCGAATTCGGAGCACCGAGCGTGCCAGAGCTGAAACCGCGTCATCACGCCGCCCGGAGCGCCGCGACCGCCAATGCCGTCGTTCAGACCGGAACGGATTGCTTCGAGATGAAACGTCGATCGGAGAGGCCCGGGCCGGGCGGCGTGGCACGTCGCTTGCCGGTCTGCGTAGAATTGGAGCGCTGGGAATCGCATGTCTGTCTCGCTGATCCTGACGTTCGTCTCGACGCTGGCCTTCGCGATCCAGCTCCTGATCTTCGCGTACCTCTACTCGTCGCATCGCGTCCGCTTCTTCCACTACCTGCTCTGGGCGTGGGGCGCCTACACGCTGTCCAAGGGAATCAAGCTGCTCGACGTGCTCGTTCCCGGCGGGCCGCCCCTCGGCCTGGCCATCGACGTGGCGACCATCGCCGCGGTGGCCCTCACGCTGGTGGCCGCCCTCGCGCACCGCTGGGACTACCGGCTCGGCGCCCGCGACGTCGCGCTCGGCCTCGCGGGCTGCGTGCTGATCGCCGCGGCCGCCGAGGTGGGCGACGGGGCGGCCGGGCACGTCGTGGGCACGGGGCTCGGCATCGCGCAGGCGGCCGCCGGAGTGCTGTTCTGGCCCTCGCGCGCGCGTGCCGCCGGATTCCGCGGCGAGCGATTGCTGTCGGGCATGCTGACGCTCTGGGGGCTGCACCGGATCACCACGCAGCTCCTCGCCGTCGAGCCGGGCACACCGGTATACCTGGCGATGCACGCGACCTTCGTTGCCCTGTACTTCCTGTCCACCTTCGCCGTGATCATCATGGTGCTCGAGCGCGCGCGCAGCGAGAGCGAACGCCTCCAGGCCCGCCTCCGCGAGGCCGAGCGGCTCGCCACCGCGGGGGAGCTGGCCGCCAGCATGGCCCACGAGATCCGCAACCCGCTGGCGGCGATCCTCAATGCCACCGCGCTGCTAGCCGACGGCGGAGGGCTCAGCGCCGGCGAGCGTGCATCCACACTGGAGGCCATGCGGACCGAGGCGCGCCGTCTCAACCGCATCCTCTCCGACTTCCTGCGGTTCGCCCGGCCCCAGCCCGCCCGGATGACGCCGGGCGACATCCGCCCCGTGCTGGAGCACGTCCGCGGCCTCATCCACGACGACCGCCGGCGGGCCGGCCGCGTCGACGTGAAGGTGAGCGTCGATCCCGCCCTGCCCCGCTTTCGCTTCGACCGCGACCAGGTGATCCAGGTCGTGTGGAACGTCGCGCTCAACGGCGTCGAGGCGATGAACGGACGGGGCCGACTGGGCATGGAGGCCACGCGCCAGAACGGGTCCGTTGCCCTCGTCGTCACCGACTCCGGCCCCGGGATCGCGCCCGAGCGGCGCGCGCGCGTCTTCGAGCCGTTCTACTCCGGCAAGCCCAACGGCTCCGGCCTGGGCCTCACGATCGCCGAGCGCATCGTGGCCGCCCACGGTGGCCGCATCGAGATCGACTCGGAGCCGGGACGCGGCACGCGGGTGACGCTGCTGTTCCCGCTCGAGGAGCGCTGAGATGGCGCACCTGCTCATCGTGGACGACGAGCGGCCCGGGCGTACCACGCTGGCCTTGCTGCTCCGCAAGCGCGGTCACCACGTGGTGGAGGCCGATGGCCTCGCCGCCGTGGTCAAGCGCCTCGGGGAGGAGATCTTCGACCTCGTGGTCACCGATCTGAAGATGCCCGACGGGGACGGCCTCGAAGTCTTGCGGACCGTCAAGGCCCAGGCGCCGCAGACCGAGGTGATCCTGCTGACCGCGTATGCCGGCTGGCGCTCGGCGAAGGAGGCGATTCGCCTCGGCGCGCTGGATTACTTCGAGAAGGGGGACGACCCCGAGGAGCTCTACCACCGCATCGACAAGGCGCTGGCCGAGCGGGCGCTGCGGCGTGAGAACGAGAACCTGCGTGGCCAGCTGCGGGAACGGTACGGCCTCGCCGGCCTGATCGCGCTGTCGCCGGCCATGCACGACGTCCTGGAGCTGGTGGAGCGCGTCGCGCCCACCGACGCCACCCTGCTGATTCGCGGCGAGTCCGGGACGGGCAAGGAGGTCATCGCCAAGGCGGTGCACCACGCGAGTCCGCGGGCGGAGCGCCCCTTCGTGGCCGTCAACTGCGGCGCGGTCCCGGAGACGTTGCTCGAGTCCGAGCTCTTCGGCTTCACCCGCGGGGCGTTCACCGGCGCCGTGACGAGCAAGCGCGGGCTTTTCGAGGAGGCGCACACGGGCACGCTGTTCCTGGACGAGATCGCCGAGATGCCGACGGCCCTGCAGGTGAAGCTGCTGCGCACGCTGCAGAGCGGGGAGATCCGGCGGCTCGGCGCCACCCAGCCGGCCACGATCGACGTGCGGGTGATCGCGGCCACCAACCGCGACCTCGCGTCGATGATCAGCGGGGGTCGGTTCCGCGAGGACCTGTTCTACCGCCTCAACGTCATCGAGGTCGCGCTGCCGCCGCTGCGGGAGCGCCGCGAGGACATTCCCGCGCTCGCCGAGCACTTCGCCGCCCGCGCGGGCGCCAAGCTCGGGCGCGAGCTGCGGCTGGCCCCCGAGACGATCGACCGGCTGCTGCGCTATCCCTGGCCGGGCAACGTCCGGGAGCTGGAGAACGCGATGGAGCGCGCGGTCATCCTCGCCCGCGGCAGGGCCGTCACGCCCGAGGACCTGCCGCCCCACGTCGGCGCGGGGCTGAGCCTCGGCCCGACTCCCGCTCTGCCGCGCCAGACGACGCTCGCCGAAGCCGAGCGCGACCTGATCCTCCAGACGCTCGAGCGCTGCGGCCGTAACCATTCGGCCGCGGCCGAGGCGCTCGGCATCGGCCGCACCACGCTCTGGCGCAAGCTGAAGGAGTACGAGATCGACCGGGCGGACCAGTAGCGGAAGCGACTAGTAGCGGAAGCGCAGGCCGTAGGTGAAGTCGTATCCGCCCACCGCGTCGGCGGCCGGCTTGGCGCCGAGCCCGGGCAGCGCCGAGTCGCTCGTCGTCGTCACCTCGTACGCGCCGAACAGCGTGACGTCCTTGGCGATGCGCCAGTTCAGGCCGGCGCCGGCCCGGGCGCCCAGGCGATAGGCGGGGTCGACGCGCGTCCCGAGCATCCGGCCGGGATAGTCGGGCTCGATGACGAAGAGCGCGGGGCCGAGCGTCAAGTAGGGCTCCAGCGGGAACGTCTCGGCGCCGGGCCAGCGCAGCCGGAAGTCGAAGGACAGCGCGGTGCCACTGCTGTCGAAGTCGGCAGGCCGGCCGCTCTCGCTACCCAGCCCCCCCGGCACGGCGGCGAGCGGCGCCGGAAGCTGGGCACGCAGGGGTGACACGCCGAACCCGACGCTGAACGGCGACCCCGTGTCCGTCTGGCTGCCCGCGGCGGGCTCGGGAGGCTCGTCGCCTGCCATGGCCGGGGCGGCCGTGGCAAGCGACAGCGCCAGAGCGACGAGGAGGAGGCGACCCGGAACCACTCCAGACATACTGCTCTTCGACGCCAGCGGGGCGTCACCTATTCAACCCGGACAAGGTGGACGCGGACGGCCCCTCGGGCCGCACCCCCACGAAAACGAGCATATACCCGCCCCATCAACCTTGCCATTCACGACCCCGCCCGTACGATCGACCTCGGAGGTGCGACCTCAATGGGTCATGTCTTCGGCTCGGTCGACTGGATGGACGTGTTCGCGCCACAGGCGCCGCTGATCGAGACGTTCGTGCGAGGGTCACTGCTCTATCTCGGCCTCACCGTCCTGCTGCGTCTCACTCCGGCACGGGAGGCGGGCGCCATGGGGACGCCAGACCTGCTCGTGATCCTGCTGCTCGCCGACGCCGCCCAGAACGCGATGGCAGGGCCGCACCATGCGGTGGGCGACGGCTTCGCCCTCCTGGTCACGATCCTGGCGTGGAGCGTCGTCCTGGATTGGCTCGGCTATCGGTCGACGTTCTTCCACCGACTTCTGCGCACGCCGCCTGCTCGCCTCGTCCGCGACGGGCGCATCCTCGCCGCCGGCCTGCGCCGCGAGCTCATGACGCGGGACGAGTTGATGGCCCAGCTCCGCAAGCAGGGAATCGAGGACGTCGGCCAAGTCAAGGGGGCGTGGATCGAGGCAGACGGAACCGTGAGCGTCGTCCGGCGTCGACGCGGGTGAGCGTCAGCGACCGGGCCCCCGGTGGGCTGACCGCCGTTCTCCTGGCACCGTGGTTGCGTATGCCATGGGTCGATGCTCAGTGCCTGTAAGACCTGCGGCCTCGTGCAGCGAGTCGGGCCCTTGCAGGCCGGAGAGCTGGCCGAGTGCGCGCGGTGCGGCTGGGTGGTACGCGCGAACAAGCGCAACTCGCTCGGCCTGACGGCCGCGTTCTCCCTCGCGGCGCTGATGCTGTACTGGCCGGCCAACGTTTATCCCATCCTGAGGATGGACCTGTACGGCGCGCACTCGGAGAACACCGTCTTGCAGGGCGCGCTCTCCCTGTTCGAGCACGGCCAGCGACTCGTGGCCGTCATCGTCGTCCTGGCGAGCGTCGTCATCCCGCTGCTCAAGCTGCTCGGGCTCTTCTATCTCGTGATCACCACGCGTTTCCGGTCGACGCGCAGGCAGATTGGACGGACGTGGATCTACCGGGCCGTCGACGTTATCGGCCCCTGGGCCATGCTCGACGTGTTCCTGCTATCGATCCTCGTCTCCCTCGTCAAGCTGGGCGAGCTGGCGACCGTGCTGCCCGGGCCGGGGCTCTTTGCCTTCACCGCGGTCGTCGTTCTGACGATCCTCGCGTCGACCAGCTTTGATCCCTCCCAGATCTGGGAGACGCCGGAGGAGCGAGCATGACGGATCCGCCCGCGGCCGAGACGGTCCCCGAGGCCCGCATCCGGCGGCGGCGCTGGCGGATCTCGGTCGCCTGGCTGGTTCCCCTGGTCGCGGCCATCGTGGCCGGCTACCTCGTGTACGACCGCATGCGGCAGGCGGGACCGACGATCACCATCGCGTTCACCGACGGCGACGGCGTCAAGGTCGGCCAGACCGAGATCCGATACCGCGGCGTGCCCATCGGTGACGTCCGGGAGATCGATCTGAGCCATGATCACCGCCGGGTCGTGGTCAGCGCGCGACTGCGACACTCGGCGGCCTCCATTGCGCGCGAGGGCTCGGTGTTCTGGATCGTGCGCCCGCAGGTCGGGCCGGTCTCCATCAGCGGGCTGAGCACGGTGCTGACGGGCCCGTACATCCAGGTCCTGCCGGGCACGGGCAAGACGCAGACCTCATTCACCGGCGTCGATCACCCGTCGCCCACGCTGAATCGTCGTGGCCTGAAAATCGTCCTCGCCACCGGGCACCTGGCCTCGGTCCGCAACGGATCGCCGATCTACTACCGCGGGATCGAGGTCGGGACGGTCGTCGACACCCACCTCAACCGCGACGCGACCAGCGCGCACGTCGAGGTGTTCATCGACGAGCCCAACACCCGGCTCGTGAGGACCGGCTCCCGGTTCTGGAGCGTCAGCGGCCTGGACGTGCACGTGGGACTCTTCAAGGGCCTCGACATCAGCTTGGAGTCGCTGCGATCCCTCGCCGTCGGTGGGGTGGCCTTCTCGACTCCTGATGCAGGCGGCCCACCCACGAAGGCCGGCACGATCTTCGTCCTCCACGAGCGGGCCGACAAGGAGTGGCTGACGTGGACGCCGAAGATCGCAATGCCCCCCTCGGCGGACGACTGAAGGCCCGAGGGCCAAGCGGGGGTGATGGTGGACGCGGTCGCAACCAATTCGAACCGTCGCCCAGTTACCGCTTGCGTTCGCCCTCACTGAGGCGAGACAACCCTTCAAGTACCAGCAAATAGGTGAAACCGCAAGCGGTCTGCGTCGTCTAGGCATGTCGGCCAGCTCGATCGCACGGCGCCTCGGCGTCAGCGACAAGACCGTGTCCAAGGCGCTCCGGCAGTCCGGGCACGCCGACTGAGCGTCCGACGATGGCCAGCGGCTGACCGCCTCGACCACACCGTGTCCGGTCGACCACGTCAGCCTCGCGGTGGCTTTGTTTCGTAAAAATGCGCCGCGAGGAATAAGACCAGCATGTCCTCCCTAAACTGATATCGCGCCGCGGCCGAGAGGCGGGCGAGCTGCCGGAGCGACAGCCACCGCATCTGCCCCGGCTTGAGCAGCGGCACGGCGTCGGGGTCACGTCGCACGGTCTTGATGGTGTCGATGAGCAATGCCTCTTCGCTCATTAGCGCGTCGTGCAAGGCCAACCACGCCAGATCCGATCGGCCAGCCGAGGCGTGAAGATGGTCTCGGAGCGGGAGAGGGTCACGGCCGAACGCGCGGACCGCGCGCGTGAGGTCGGGGATCGTGAGCTGGCCTTTCGCGGCGAGCGTGGCCCGTAGGCCTCGCACCTCGCGCAGGAGATACTTCAAGGCACGCACCCGGGTCACGCGTGAGAGCGTCTTGCCGCCCGGCGCAATCTCCGGAGCGAGCGTGGCGAAGCGATTACGTCGCCTCCCCGCGTCGATCGTCGTCGGCGGCCCCTCCGGGAGGCCGATTTCGAACCACGTCAGGTGCGAGAGCCGCCGGTCAATTTCGCTCAGCGCCATGGTGCGCTGGACCGCTTCTTCAGCAGCAGCCGGCCCCCATGATACGTGGCCCCGAGACTCCTTCCTACGCGCGGTCCCGCGCTTCGTTGCCGTCGCCATGGTCGTCGTCACGCGCGCGGTCGGCGTCTGGCCGCTTGAGGGGGGCGCAGCTGCCGCAACAGCATGAGCATCTTTTGCGCCCGAACGATATCCCTCCGGAGCGCCGTGATGTAGCGCAGATCACGCACTGCCGGGCCCGGGTCAGGAAGCGCCAAGCGCGCCGCCTCGGCGCTCAGTTCGGCCTGCTCCTGCCGCTCGGCCTCGGCCTGCGCGCGCTCGACGGCCATGCGCTCTGTCGCGACAATGTCCGCTACCTGACGGCCAACTCCATCATTGATGGAAGGTCCTGCCTCCCCTTCGGCCGCCACGCCGCCGATCGCGCTGGCGGCCACGGGGAAGTACTGAACAAACGAATCCAACAACGTCTTGGGGATTTCACCGACCGCAAGCCCCGCCGTAACCCCGTCGAGTATGCGGACCAGGTGGGCGCAGCCCAGCGACGACGTGCGAAGCTCCGTGCCGTGATCCAGCTGCGCCGACAGAAGAAGAGTCTCGAAGTGTTCGCTGCGACGTCGCTCCCAATCCCGGCGGACAGTATCGAGTCCCGTGCGGGTATCGCCGGTCGCCGCCCGGTAAGGGCGACGCAGCATCCAGGTGGCGGCCACGATGTTCTCGACCTCGAGCTGCTCCGCGACATCCTTCGGATCGTAAGCCGCATACAGTGCGGCCTGCAGCTCGCGAAAGTCTTCTTCGCGCTCGGCGCCATCACCTTCGCCGATGAACACCTCGCGCGCCAAGATGCCGTGCTTGACGGCATTGCGCGCCACGCGCCGCTTGCCTTCCGGCGACCTGGGCCCGGTCGACTTCTGAGCGTTGGCGTGATTCGCGTTCAGCTTCCGCTCGGAGGGCGGCCGCTTCCCGCTGGTATCACGATCCTCTGCTGGAGCCATCGATGAATGTCGTCCCTCTGACCGGGGCCACGCCCCGTTAGTGGCATCCAGGCTCCCACAGTTGCCCGACCGCCAGCAAGTATGCCAATATCCCGTCAATATGACCCTTGCCGGCGGTCAGGATGAGCGGCCAGGGGCCGGTCGTCGACAACAGGTCCTCATCGCGAGATGGCCGATACCGGCTCGTATTGACATCGATTCCGAGCACGAGTCCCTGGCCTGGAGCGGCGGTGCGCGGCCGGCCCTCATTCGTGCACGACCGAACATGTACGAAGAACTTCTCGTGGGCTTTATCAGCCTCGGCGACGCGCCCGATGAGGAGATCCTGAAGTTCGCCCGCCGCTGGGGCCTGCTAGGACATCACGATTTAGGGAACTATCCCGATCTGCTCGACCAGGCCGAGGAGCCGCGGGATCACCTGGTCGCTGCTCTCGCCGGACTGACTCAGTGGACCCGGCACGGTCGCGAGCCCATGGCGGCGTGGCGCTGCTGGAGTCATCATGCTCGCGCGCTCCTCCGAGTCTCCGCCGCGCTACGGGAGGGGCGCGTGGGCCGGCCGGAGGACGTCTCCATGCTATGTGATCCTTCTCCAACAGCCGACGCGTGGCCGGACACCGCGGGGCTTCAACCTTTATGGCTTCGACAGCCTGACTATTCGCCGCCGCCTACGCTACGAAACCATCGGGAGCTAGTTGAGATCTTCGTCGAGCGGTGGATCCGAGCCGGACACGTGCGACCGGTGCTGCGCTGGACGGTCCGCGCTCGGGCGATCGAACTTTTCGGTCGGGGGCTCATGGGAGCACTTGCTGTCAGTCTACTGGCCGCTGTGCAAGGCGCGACCAGCCTCGCGGTCTGCTCGGGGTGTGCCAACCTGTACGTGCCTGACCGTACCCCGCGCGAGACCCAGCGTAATTTTTGCGGCGGCTGTCGGGACGACGGCGAACCGCTGCGTCAGGCCAAACGAGATTCCCGCGCGCGTGTGCGGGCGTGGGAACTCGCAAGTCGGGGTTGGAGCGCGAGCCGGATCGCGACGACGTTGAATCGACCGAAAGACACGATCGCTCTATGGCTCGCCCGCCGCATTCGACGAGGGGCCCGGCGACCGTCTGGCTTCGATCGTGCAGGAAAAGTACGCCCGTGAACCTTCAAGAGCTTCTCGAGACGCCACGTCAGATCCGCCGCTTGGCGTCTGACATGGTGACGACAGCGGTCCTCTTCCAGGGCGAGCCTGAGTCGGGCGCCGAACTGATTCACGCCTGCCTGCCTGGACTTCTCAGCTACGTCGTCAAGTCCGCTGGGAACCTCGCCGACGCCGCTGCCTGCCTGGAGCATTCGCCTCGCCTGGTCAGAGCTCTTGAATCTGCCGACTGGCCAATCGATCAGAATGTACTCAACATGCTCAGGAGAGCAGAGACTGCCCTGATCCTTCGGCGATGGAGCGCCATCCTCAGCACCATGGTCAAGCATCCTGTGATCAGTGAGGAACTGGAACGCCGTACGGCGGAGATAGGCTTCAACGGTTGGGACGAGCAGGACGAGGATGTTTGAGTCGCCAGCTCCGCGGCAGGTAATTGCGACGCGTTAGCTAGTCCTAGCGAACTCGGACCCGTGAATGAGTTCAGCCACGCTTTCTGCGCAGACTGTCAGCTGATTACTTGTGACCGTCCGCCGCCCGCACCGTCACTCTCCCTCGGTTGACCGTCCTCAGTCTGATAGGGTTTCGCAAGTTCATAACTTGTGCTCCGGCCGCCGGATGCACTGCGGATGAGAATGCCGCGCTCCACGAGACTCATAATGTCGCGCAGCGCCGTGTCGGGCGAGCTTTTCGTCAGCTTTGCGTACTTCGACGTCGTCAGCTTTCCTTCGAAGCCGTCGAGCAGACGATTAAGAACGAGAGTCTGGCGATCGTTCAGAGATATCCCACGAATATTTTCCCAGAACCTCGCTTTGACCAAAACGGTGCCGAGAATAGTTTCCGCTCCGTCGATTGCGCGGCCGAGACAGCCAAGAAACCACTCCATCCATGGAGTGATGTCCAGCCCGTCCTTTTGTGTCTGCTCGAGCAGGTCGTAATAAGCTTCGCGCTCCTGCCGGATCTGAGCCGACATACTGTAAAAGCGTTGCGAGCTTTTTTCCGAGCGCGCGAGGGCCATGTCGGCGATCGCACGCGCGATTCGGCCGTTGCCGTCATCGAACGGATGGACCGTCACGAACCAGAGATGGCTCAAAGCCGCTTTAAGCACTTCGTCGATGTCCGGTGGCCTGTTGAACCAATCGAGGAAGGCCGCCATTTCGCGGTCCAACCGTCCGGCGGCAGGCGCGACAAAATGAACGCGCTCCTTGCCGATCGGCCCTGAAACAACCTGCATCGGACCGGCACTGTCGTCGCGCCAGGCCCCTACTCTGATCTTTGTTAGGCCGCTGTGCCCCGTCGGGAACAGCGCTGCGTGCCAGGAAAAGAGCCTTTCGGTTGTAAGCGGTCGGTCATAGCGGCCTGTAGCGTCGAGCATCATCTCGACGACGCCCTCGACGTGGCGGTCCGTTGGCTTTAGCGCCCCGATGTCCATGCCGAGCCGGCGGGCGATCGAGGATCGCACCTGGTCGGCTTCGAGCCTTTCGCCCTCGATCTCACTACTCTTCAGCACGTCGGCGGTCAGGGTCCGCAAGACGGCTTCCTGCCGGAGGCCAAAGCCTAGCGACTGCATGCGGCCGATAAGCCGCCCCTGCCGGTGCCGCATCGATGCAAGGGGCTCGGCAAGTCGTTCAGTATCCCAGCTGACCTTAGGCCAGGCGCGCAGTTCATGGATATACATTCTCCGCACCTCATGCGGAGATTATGGACCATATTCGCCGCAAGTTCAAATCCATCGCCGCACGTTATGCGGAGAATAAGCCATTCAATCTCCGCAAAGGGACTTGACGGATCTAGTGTATCCCGTTACGCTACACAGTACAGGGAGTCGAACTTATGACGACACCGACCGAAGGCCCTGAACAGCTTCACCCCGGCCTCTACATCAAAAAGAAGTACCTCCCTGCCGGCCTGTCGGTGAAGGCCGCCGCTGAACTGCTTGGTGTCGGCCGCCCTGCGCTGTCGAATCTCCTGAACGGCAAAGCCGCCCTGTCCCCCGAGATGGCGCTCCGGATCGAGAAAGCCTTCGGCGCCAACCAGAAGGAGCTACTCGAGATGCAGGCCCGGTTCGACGAAAGCCAGGCGCGCACCCAGGAACAGGGTCTCGCGGTCCGTGCCTATGTGCCAGCTTTCCTGAAGATCACGGCAAGGGATATCGAGCAGTGGGCCGACGGAAATCTCAACGCCCGGGCCACCCTGCCTGTTCTGCTCCGGAAACTCGTCCACTCCACGGGCCAGGGCCTTTCCCATGTGGATTTCCCCGGCTACGACAACGCCCAGAAAAGGGGATGGGACGGCCGCGTGGACGCCGCGGCGGCGACGCCGTGGATACCGCTAGGGAAATCCGGCTGGGAGTTCGGCTGCGATGTCGATCCCCGCCAGAAGGCGGAGGGAGACTATGCCGCCCGCATCGATGACATCCCGGCCGCGGAACGGACCGATATCGATTTCGTCTTTGTGACGCCGAGAAATTGGAAGACGAAGGACAGATGGGTCAAGGAGAAGAACGCACTCGGCGACTGGAAATCCGTCAGGGCGTACGACGCCAGCGACCTCGAGCAGTGGCTCGAACAGTCGATTTCGGCCCAGGGCTGGCTCGCGGAGCAGATGGGCTCGCCCGATTCCGGCGCCCATTCTCTCGATCAGCAGTGGCAGGCATGGGCGTCGGTCACCACGCCAGAACTCCCGAAAGAGCTATTCACCCCCTCTATCGAGACTCATAAGACGAAGATCAAGTCGTGGCTTGACAAGGAGCCGTCGGCTCCGCTGATCGTGTGCGCTGACTCGCGCCTGGAAGCGCTTGCTTTCCTGTGCTGTCTGTTCGAATCCGACGGTTTTGCCGCCGGCGGTTACAAAGATCGCGTCGTCGTTTTCTCCGGGCCTGATACATTGCGGAAGCTCCTCTCCTCCTCTTCGACGTTCATCCCGGTCGTCTTCAACGAAGAGACAGAACGTGAGCTTGGCGGGATGCACCGCAAGCTGCATACGATCATCGTCCGCCCGCGAAATACAATCGATACGGCAGCCGAAATCATTGCGCTTGATCTTCTGACCTACGAGGCCTTCCGAAAGGCGCTGGCTGTAATGAAGATCGACGAGCATGATGCGGATGTTCACGGCCGCGCGTCGGGGCATTCTCCGACGATCCTGCGCCGCCGCCTTTCGGCCAACCCCGCCATCCGTACCCCGCTATGGGCTCAGCAGGCGGATACAGTCCGGCATCTCATCCCCATGATGCTGGTCGGTGCATGGCATGCGCAGTCGCCTTCCGACTGCGAGATCCTGTCGGTTCTTGCCGGGGCGCCCTACCCCGACATTGAGAAGCGCGTTGCCGCTCTGAGGACTTTCGAAGACGCCCCGGTTTGGGCGGTCGGCCAGTTCCGCGGCGTCACGTCAAAGATCGACGCTTTCTTCGCGGTCCACTCCGCCGTGACAGCGAAGGACCTGGACGATTTTCTGTTTGCAGCCGAAATCGTTTTGTCCGAAACAGACCCGGCTCTGGACCTTCCCGAGGACAAGCGCGCATTCGCCGCTATCTACGGAAAGCAGCGTGAGTATTCTGGCGCGCTTCGCGAGGGTATCTGCGAAACGCTGGTCCTGCTCGCTATTCATGGCGATACGCTCTTCAGCGAGCGGCTAGGCAATATCCGCTGGAAGGTGGATCTTCTCATCCGCCGACTGCTGACACCGCTGTCACCCGATAGACTGCTCTCCCAGCAGCACGACTTGCCTCTTTATGCCGAAGCGGCGCCGGAAGAATTTCTGCGCCTGCTCGAGGAGGATCTGCAGAAGCCGGAGCCAGAGATCAATGCCCTCATGAAGCCAGCCGACACCGCGCTTTTTGGCGGCGGCTGTCCGCGCACGGGGCTTCTGTGGGCGTTGGAGGGCCTCGCCTGGAAGCCAGATCAGTTGCTGCGGGTCTCGGTGATTCTTGCCAGACTCGCGGAGCGGAAGATCACGGACAACTGGGGGAACACCCCAGAAAACACGCTCAAATCCATTTACCGATGGTGGATGCCGCAAACGGCCGCATCACCGGCTGAACGAAAACAGGCTTTGGAGACTCTGGCGCGCCGTGTCCCTGAAGCGGCATGGCGCATCTGCGTCGATCAGCTGGACCCCGCTTCAACAATCGGCCACTACAACCACCGTCCGCGCTGGCGCAGCGATGCGTCTGGCGCGGGCCAGCCGGATGGCGGTCCTGCGAATTACAGCTTCAGACATACCGCCCTCGAGATCATCCTTGCCTGGCCTCGCCACAACGCCAGCACTCTTTCCGATCTGGTCGGGATTATTCATGTCTTGCCTCCTGATGGCCAGGAGAAGGTGTGGGATCTCATAGATGCGTGGGCTGGCAGCGAGCAGGACGAAGCTGCGAGGGCCGGCGTCCGCGAACACATCCGCCGTTTCGCGTTCACACGGCGGGGGAAGAGCCGGGCGCTTAAGGGAGGCACGAAAGATCGCGCACGGCAGGCCTATTCCAGCCTGACGCCGCGAGACGTCGTGATTCGTCATCAGTGGCTGTTCGCAGCGCACTGGCTGCAGGAATCCGTCGATGAGATCGAAGACGATCGCCTCGACTACAACAAGCGGGAAGAGCGGGTCCGAAGCGCCAGGGTGGATGCGCTCCGCGAGATCTGGACGGAGAAGGGCTTTGACGGCATCCGCGAACTCACGGCGGCCAGCGGGGCATCCGGAACGATCGGCTGGCACCTCGCGGACGGGGTGATCGGCGAATCGGATTTCTCCGGGTTTCTGACCCACTGCCTGTCCGTGAACGATGCAGAGCTCGCCCCCAAGATCGACGAGGTGCTGTCCGGTTTCCTTCGAAAGCTGCCGCGTGAGATCCGCCTCGCGCTGCTGCGCCCGCTGGCGGGTTCACTATCCGGCGATCAGATGGCCCGGCTGCTCAGGGCGTCACCGTTCGAGCGCGACACATGGCTCCTGGTCGACGAGCAAGAGCCGACAGTGCAGGACGCGTACTGGCGCGACGTGTATCCCGGCTGGCTGCACTCTGAATCGTCAGACCTGAACGAGGCTGTCGACCGGCTTCTCGAGGCCGGCCGCCCACGGGCGGCATTCCATACAGTCCATATGTCCTTCGACAATGTGGAAACGTCCCGCCTGAAGCGTCTGCTCGAGCAGACGGGAACCCGTGATAGCGAGCCGTTGGGATCTTATCGCCTCGACCCACACTACATTTCCGAGGCCCTGAGCACGCTCAACGGCCGGTCTGGTGTTACGCGCGACGAAATGGCGCGGCTGGAGTTCCTGTTCATCCGCGCGCTGGATCACACCGAGCACGGCATACCCAATCTCGAACGCCAGATTGTGGAGTCCCCAAGGCTCTTCGTTCAGATTCTGGCGCTGGCATTCAAGCGAAGCGATGACGGGCAAGATCCTCCGGAGTGGCGCATTGAGAACGAGGAACAGCGGCGGGCACTTGCGGTTGCGGCATACGCTCTGCTCGACAAGATCAAGCGCATTCCGGGCACGGACGAGGACGGCACGATCAAGGAAGCCGACCTTAGGACCTGGGTTACTGAGACGCGCGCTCTGTGCCTGGGGCTCGGGCGCGCCGCCATCGGAGATCAGAAGATCGGCCAGGTCTTGTCATCGGCACCTGTCGGCGCCGATGGCGTCTGGCCTTGCGAACCTGTCCGTAATGTTCTGGAGGACATCGCTTCTCGGGAGATTGGCATCGGCCTCGGTGTTGCGATCTGCAACGCACGCGGCGTGCACCACGTCACGGATGACGCCGCCGATGAGCGGGCACTGGCGGAGAAATACCGGGCATGGTCGCGCAAGCTGGCGTTCGGGCATGCGTATGTAGCATCGGTGCTCGAGGAGATCGCCCAGCGCTATGACCGGGAGGCCGAACGGTGGATCTCAGACGCCGCAGTCCGGAGGCGCCTGAAGGGTTGGTAATGTTCCCCCGATGGCTCAACTCTCGTGTGCCTCCACCCGTAAGTCGTCCTCCTCAGGAATGCTCGGCGCGTCGCTCCCATGTTCAGTCCGGCCCATTGCCCACTCGGCGGACAGGCTTCGGCCTGGTGCAGGACCGCCAGAACAGGCCGTCCTGCAGATCGGACGAGCAGGTGCATAAACAGGACAGCGACCGGATGACGGAACAGCCGTTCTCCGCACCCCCTCCCGCACGTTGAACAGCCCCTCAGTCACAGCGACAGCTAAGGACTCGAATCGTCAACGCGATGAAGCCCCCGAACTCGCTCAGCCTCCCCAATAGTCGTGGCGTCGTGCTCGTGAAATTCCCATGAGCCGCTTCACGCGTCAGGAACTTTACGACCTCGTCTGGTCCGAGCCGATGAAGAAGCTCGCGCCGCGATACGGAATATCCGACGTCGCTCTCGCCAAGGCCTGCCGCCGTGCCGACATCCCGGTCCCCGAGCGCGGCCACTGGGCGCAGCTCCAAGCCGGAAAGACAGTGACGAGGCGCCCACTCCCACCGCGCGGTCTTGGCATGTCCGATAGTGTCTCGATCGGTGACAATCCGTACGAGACACACGAGCAGCGTGTCTCTCGGATCCTGACCGAGCCTATTCCGGCCCCACCGATCTTCCCCGAAGATCTCTCACAGGTTACGGAGCGCGTCCGAAAGCTCGTCGGCAAGGTCGCTCGACCGCATAGCTCTCACCGACTGCACCCGCTCGTCGCTCGTCTGCTCGACGAGGACCAACGGCGGCGAGAGGAGCGAGAGAAGACGGCATTCCCCCGGCTCTCCCATGAGCCGCTCCCTGAGACTCCTGCGGACCAGCGCCGTCTGCGCCTCATCAATGCCATCTTTCTCGCCGCGCAACGCTGCGGCGCGACGCCATGGGTGCGAGACCGTGACGGACGTGACATCGGCGTTGAGGTGGGCCACCAGAAGGTCCCGTTCACGGTCTCGCAGATCGGTGAACGGCGTCGTCCGTCACCGCCCAGCCCCCGCGCGCCTCGCAAGTCAGGCCGGGAGAGGCTTCGGCTCGCGATCGGATCTCCGGAGTCGAGCTCGGACGGGAAGTCGTGGGAAGACTCGATCGACGCACGACTCGAGGATCGCCTCACCGACATCGTGGTACAGCTCCTCGTCGCCGGGGAGGCAAACTACCGCGCCGGCGCGGTTGAGAGCCACAAGTGGTGGCTTCAGCTCAGAGCCCAGATCGAGGCCGAGGAGCGCCGAAAGAAAGAGGAGCAGGAGCGCCGCGAGCGCGAGCGCCGCGAGAAACTCGAGAAGGAGCGCGTCGAGCATCTCCTGAAAGAAGCCGACAATTGGCGGCGGGCCTCAGAGCTCCGGGGATTCGTGGAGATAGTCCGAAAGGAGAGTGAGCCGGCCGGCCCCAATGCTAAGGAGAGGCTAGAGCAATGGGCCACCTGGGTGCTCGCGCTTGCAGACAGAATCGATCCGATCCGGTCAGGGCGTATTCCGAACGAAGATCTCAAAGACGTGGACCAGGAGAGGCGCGGTGAGCGGCATGCGTGACTCGCCGGTGGACTCGCGAATCCCTCAACCAGCGCACGTCTCCAGGGTTACCGGCAACATGGGAGCGGTGATGGTCGCGGCATGAACCTGTCTGCCACCGGGAACGGCCAGCGGGCGACTAGACACGTCGACGTCCTGTCCGCGCCACGAGTCGAAGAGCGTCTTCGGGCCGCGAGTGCCTTCGTAGAGGCGCAGGGACCATCCGCTGAGGTCTTGGTGATCGGCGCTTCTCGCGAGGCGGCGGACGAGCTCGTGCGGGAGATCGCCCGGCGGCGCGGCGCGGTGTTCGGCCTGCACCGTCTGAGCCTGTTGCAGGCCGCGGCGCGCTGCGCGTCGGCCGAACTGGCCCGCCTGGGGCGTGCGCCGATCACGTCCATGGGTCTCGAGGCGCTGACAACACGCGTGACTTTCGAGGCGCGGGACGCCGGCGCGCTGCCGTATTTCGGCGGCGTCGCGCGATTCCCCGGCTTCGCACCAGCGCTGGCCGCGACGCTGACGGAGCTGCGCCGCGAGGCGGTTGACGCCGACCGCGTGGCCGCGGCAGGCGGCGCGGCCACTGAGGTCGCGGGGCTACTTCGGCGATTTGAGGCGCAGCTCGCATCGGCGGGCATGGCCGATCGGGCGATGCTATTCGAACTGGGCGCGCGCGCGGCCGAGTCGGGCGAGGCAGAGGCGCTGCGCCGCCTGCCGATGGTGCTGCTCGACGTGGCGATCGACACGGCCGTCGAGCGGCGCTTCGTCGCCGCGCTGACGGTAGTGTCCCCCGCCGTCCTCATTACAGCGTCGCCGGCCGACGAGCGCACGCTGGCGTCGATCGACGCGCTCTTCGGCGCCGCGCGCGAAGCGTCATCCGCGTCCGCGGCCGATCACGGGCCGGCCGGTCCGTCCGCCCCGAGTGGACTGGCCCGCTTGCAGGACCACCTGTTCGCCGAGTCGGTGCCGCCGTCCGGCGGACCCGCGTCCGATGTTGTGTTCTTCTCGGCCCCGGGCGAAGGGCGCGAGGTCGTCGAGATCGCACGGCTGCTGCTCGATCACGCACGCGCCGGCATTCCCTTCGATCACATGGCCGTGTTGCTACGCTCGCCGGCGACGTACTGGAGCCTGCTGGAGGCGGCGCTGTCGCGCGCGGGCGTTCCGGCCTTCTTCGCGCGTGGCACGCGGCGTCCCGATCCCGCCGGCCGGGCATTCCTCGCGCTGCTGGACTGCGCGCGCGAGCGGTTCTCCGCGCGGCGCTTCGCGGAGTATCTCTCCCTCGGACAGGTGCCAGCGCTCGACGCCGGCGGCGGACCGCCCGTGCGTTCGCCGGCGTGGCTCGTCGCCGACGACGAGGTGCTTGGCAGCGGGGCGTTGGCCCCGGAGGAGACGCCGGCCGCCGAAGCGGGTGACGAGCCCGCGGACGCCGATGAGGTTCCGGTCGTCGCCGGCACACTGCGCGCGCCGTGGAAGTGGGAGGCGCTCCTGGTCGAGTCCGCGGTCATCGGTGGCCGCGAGCGCTGGGCGCGCCGGCTGACCGGCCTGGCCGCCGACTACCGGATGCGCGTCGAGACGCTGCGCCGGGAGGAGCCCGAGGCGCCGCGGATCGAGGCCGTCACGCGCGACCTCGTCAACCTCGAGCATCTCCGGCGCTTCTCCCTGCCGGTCATCGACCGGCTGGCCACTTTGCCCGGCTCGGCTCCGTGGGGACAGTGGCTGCCCGCGCTGGAGACCCTGGCGGCGCTAGTGCTCCGTCGTCCCGAGCGAGTGCTGACGGTGCTCGCCGAGCTGCGTCCGCTGGCGCCGGTCGGCCCAGTTTCGCTCGACGAGGTACGTGAGGTCCTGCTCCAGCGGCTGACCCTGCTCGACGAACGGCCGCCGGACTCGCGCTATGGCGCCGTCTTCGTCGGCGGCATCGAACAGGCACGTGGCCGGCGCTTCGACGTCGTATTCGTCCCCGGCCTGGCCGAGCGCGTCTTCCCCCAGAAACCGCGTGAGGACCCTATCCTCCTCGACGCCGCGCGCACGCTGATCAATCCCGGTCTGACGCGCCAGGCAGAGCGCGGCCGGCACGAGCGATGGCTCTTGCAGCTCGTTGCCGGCGCGGCGGCCGGCCGGCTGTACGTCTCGTACTCTCGCCTCGATGTCGCCGCCGGCCGCGCACGCGTGCCTTCGTTTTACGCGCTCGAAGTGCAGCGCGCGCTCACCGCGCAGATCCCGTCGCCCCGTGACTTGGAAGACGCTGCGGCAAGCGCCGTGGGGGCCCGGCTGGCATGGCCCGCGCCCGAGGACCCGGCCCGCGCGGTGGACGCCGAGGAGCACGACCTCGCCGTGCTCGACGACGTCCTGCGCGCGCCGGCCGGCGCAGCCGCCGGTCGCGCCCGCTACCTGCTCGACCTCAACGCCAGCCTGGCCCGCTCGCTGCGCGCGCGGTGGGCGCGCTGGAAGTCGCGGCGCTGGATGCCACAGGACGGGCTGGTGGAGATCTCGGCCGCCACGCGCGAGGCGCTCGCCGACAGCTCCCTGAAGGCACGAGCCTACTCGATCTCGGCGCTCCAGCGCTTCGCCGCGTGTCCGTACCAGTTCTACCTGTCGGCGATCTGCCGGCTCGAGCCGCGCGATGAAATCGGCCCGCTGGAGCGAATCGATCCCGCCACACGCGGCCAGCTCTTTCACCAGGTACAGGCCGAGACGATGCGGGCGCTGAAGAGCACCGGCCTTCTGCCGCTGACACCCGAGACCGAGCCCACCGCTCGCGCGCTCCTCGACGCTACGCTTACCCGCCTGGCCGACGAAATGCGCGAGGAGCTGGCGCCGGCCATCGCCCGCGTGTGGCAGACGGAGATCGAGAGCATGCGCGTTGACCTCCGTGTTTGGCTCGAACGCTCCGTACAGATTCAACAGGAGTGGGAACCGATCGCCTTCGAGCTCGCCTTCGGCTTGGCGCCGCAGCCCGGCTACGACCCGCGCAGCGTGGCGACCGAAGCACGCGTAGACGACTTCCGGCTGCGCGGCATTGTGGATCTCCTCGAGCGACGGCGGGGGCCTGCGCCGGCTCGCCGCGGGCGTGGCCGTGTGGCGCCGACCGGCGACGAGCTGCGCGTGACCGACTACAAGACCGGCGGCAACTACACGCGCTGGCGCATGGTGGTCGGAGGCGGGGAGACGCTCCAGCCCGTGCTCTACCCCCTGGCGGTCGAGGCGGTGCTGAGCGCGCGCGTCGTGGAGGGGCGCCTCTTCTACTGCACGCGCGACGGCGGGTTCAGCGAACGCGTCGTGGGCATCGACGACGAAGCGCGCGCCACCGGCCGGCTGCTGCTCACGTCAATCGACGAGGCGATCGTGCGCGGATTCCTGCCCGCGGCGCCGCGGCCGCGCGCGGGCGCCCGCCCGGGCGCGTGCGACATTTGCGACTTCCTGACGGTGTGCGGCCCGGATGAGGAGCGCCGCTCGCAGCGGAAGGACCGCACTGCTCTGGCCGCCCTGCGCCACCTGCGGGATCTGCCGTGAGCCGTCCCCCGCTCGTCGACAGCGCCGAACGTACGCGCATCCGTACGTCGCTCGACGAGTCGCTCGTCGTCGAGGCGGCCGCCGGCACGGGCAAGACGACCGAGCTCGTTGCCCGGCTCGTCAATGTGCTGGCCGAGGGCCGCGGCACGGTCGACACGGTCGTCGCAGTGACCTTCACCGAGCGCGCCGCCGGCGAGCTGAAGCTGCGCCTCCGCGCCGAGCTGGAACAGGAGCGAGCGCAGGCGGCCGCGGGCACGCCGCGTCGTCACAATCTGGAGACTGCGATCGCGCGTCTGGAGGAAGCGCGGATCAGTACGATCCACGGCTTCTGTAAGGACCTTCTTCAGGAACGACCGGTCGAGGCGCGGGTCGACCCGCGCTTCGAAGTGCTGGACGAGCCGCAGGCCAAGGCCCTCTATGGCCAGGCGTTCGACCGCTGGCTCGAGACCGTCCTGGAGGATCCGCCGGAGGGCGTGCGCCGCGCTCTGCGTCGCGGTACACGCCGACGCTCCGACGAGAGTGCGGTGGACCGCCTGCGGGCCGCCGGCTGGGCGCTGGCCGGTTGGCGCGACCTGCCGGCCCCGTGGCGCCGACCCGCTCTCGACCGCGAGGCGCGCATCGAAGACGTCATCGGTCGCGTCCATGCGCTGGCCTCGCGGCTCGCGATGTGCTCGAACAAAGGCGACGTGCTTTATCGCAAGCTTTGGCGAGTGCGACGGCTCAGCGACGATCTCACGATCAGCGAGCGCGTGCAGGGGCGCGACCACGATGCGGTGGAGGCGGCGCTCGTCGAGCTGGCCGACGACCGAGACTTCCGGCAGCCCGGCAGCGGCAACCCGCGGGCCTTCGGCGGTCAGGACACGCTCAACGAGATCCTGGCCCTGCACGCGGCACTGGTGGCAGCAGCGGGCGAGTTCGCCGCGCTCGTCAATGCCGACCTCGCCGCACTCCTACACGCCGAACTGCGCGAAACGATCGCACGCTATGAGGCGCTAAAGCAGGCGGCCGGCCGCGTGGACTTCTTCGATCTCCTGCTACGCGCTCGCGACCTCGTTCGCGACTGCCCGGATGTCCGCGCCCACTTGCAGCGCCGCTGCAGCCACGTGTTCGTCGACGAATTCCAGGACACCGACCCGCTGCAGGCGGAGATTCTCCTGCTGCTCGCCGCGTCCGATCCCGCCGTGGCGGACTGGCGCGAGGTGACGCCGGCGCCGGGCAAGCTCTTCGTCGTCGGCGATCCCAAGCAGTCGATCTACCGCTTCCGCCGGGCCGACGTGGGGGTCTACCAGGCGGTGAAGGCACGGCTGGGCACGCGCGGCGTGCCGTGCCTGTTCTTACGCACGAGTTTTCGATCGGTCCCCGACCTGCAGCGGCTCGTCAACGCCGCGTTCGCCCCAGTGATGGACGAGGATCCGGCGGCCCTACAGGCTGCCTATGTGCCGCTGGCGCCGTACCGCGAAGCGATCGCCGGTCAGCCGCCGGTCGTAGCCCTCGCCGTGCCACAACCGTACGGCGCGACTGGCGTGACGAAGACGGCGGTGAACGCCTCGCTCCCCGACGCCGTCGCAGCCTTCGTGCATTGGCTGCTTCACGACAGCGGCTGGCACGTGACCGAGCGGGATCACCCCAGTACCCCCGTGCCGGTCTCGGCACTCCATATCTGCCTGCTCTTCCGCCGATTCTCGAGCTTCGACGAGGACATTACCCGACCGTTCGTCGAGGCGCTGGAGGCTCGCGGCATCACGCATCTGCTGGTCGGCGGCCGATCGTTCCATGCGCGCGAGGAGGTCGAGAGCCTCTGCACCGCCCTCACCGCGATAGAGTGGCCAGACGACGAGCTGTCCGTCTACGCCACGCTACGCGGGCCGCTGTTCGCGCTCGGCGACGAGGACTTACTCGAATACCGCCGCCGCCGGCGCCGCCTGCATCCGTTCCGCCTGCCCACTACGGCAGACGGCGAGATGCCCGACCGGCTGAGGCCGATCGTCGAGGCGCTGAACGTGCTGCGCGCGCTACATAGCCGGCGCAATTCCCGCCCGGCCGAAGAGACTGTTCGCGAGCTCTTGGAGGCCACGCGCGCCCATGTGGGGTTCGTGCTGCGACCGTGGGGCGAGCAGGCGCTGGCCAACGTGATGCGCATCACCGAGCTGGCACGCAGCTACGAGCTCAGCGGCGGGATCTCCTTCCGCGGTTTCGTCGACCGGTTGCGCGAAGGTGCCGAGGAGGAGGCGCCCGAGGCGCCGATCGTGGAAGAGACCAGCGAAGGCGTGCGGTTGATGACGGCTCACCGTGCGAAGGGGCTCGAATTTCCCGTGGTAATCCTCGCCGACATCACCGCGAACCTCACGCCGCAACGGCCGAGCCGTCACGTCGATCCGGCCAGCGGCCTGTGCGCGCTCGGACTCGCTGGCTGGCTGCCTCTCGATCTGCTCGACCACGAGGCCGAGGAGATGACGCGGGAGCGCGCCGAGGGCCTCCGCGTCGCCTACGTCGCCGCCACGCGCGCCCGCGATCTGTTGGTAGTGCCAGCTGTCGGCGACGATCCCTTCGCGGCCGACCCCGACGCCGCGACGGGCGGCTGGGTGGCGCCGGTACAACGCGCGCTCTATCCAGCGTCCGAGAGGCGGCGTGCCTCAGTGCCCGCGCCAGGCTGCCCGGCCTTCGGGGAGGACAGCGTCCTCCGCCCCGAGGGCGAGCCACCCACGCCGCACAACGTGCGCCCCGGCAGCCACGTCCTGGGCGGCGGCGGTTACCCGGTCGTGTGGTGGGATCCCGCGCGGCTGGCGCTCGAAGTGGAGCCGCTCGTAGGCTTGCGCCGTGACGACCTGCTGAAGGACGCCGGCAGCGGAGTCGTTGAGGCCGACCGCGCGCGCTACGAGGCGTGGCGGGCGGAGCGCGAGGGGGCGCTTGAACGCGGCGCGCGCCCGCGCCTCGTCGTGCAGCCGATCACGCGGTGGGCCCACGCGCCGGCGACCGAGCCCCGTGCCCTGGCCACGATCGCCGTCGAAGTCGTTGACGTGAGCGGCGGGGCGGAGCGCCCGGCGGGGCCGCGCTTCGGCACGCTCGTGCACGCGGTGCTGGCCACCGTCGCGCTTGACGCCGACGATGCCGCCCTGGCCACGAGCGCCGAGCTGCAAACGCGCATCCTAGCTACTTTCCGGTGCAGAAATGAACGCTGACACCGAGCAGCAGAGAGGGAACGAGGTTTTGGCGGGGACCAGACCTCTCAATTCCGCCTTTCTCGCGTTCACTTCATCCATGTTGCCTGTCGTTGGCCG
>Ga0209382_10000619_pt1 | contig 58074 bp, 60 predicted proteins | sample SoiMetdeltSBSDD5_FD_187599 | JGI IMG/M metagenome (GOLD analysis project Ga0209382, IMG submission 187599) | Bulk soil microbial communities from a Populus tree surrounding site in Tennessee, USA - Soil MetaG P. deltoides SBSDD5 (SPAdes) (version 2) | ecosystem: Environmental > Terrestrial >...
CGGCAGGCATGGCGCTGCTGGCGCCGGCGCTGCTGTGGGTCGTCGCGCCGCGGCGGCCCAACGCGCCACCGTGATCTGCCGCGCATTCCATCACCGCGAGGAGTTCCCGCGGCGTGCCGGGCGCAGCGCCCGACGGCGACGTCCCTCCCCAGTGCGCAACACCCGCGCAGACACCGAAAGCGTCTACAATCGGCCGTTCTCGCCTGGCATCACCGATGCGACAGGCGAGCGGCCAGCTCATCCCAGGAGGCGGCGCTATGAAGCGGAAGGCCAAGGCCAAGGGGCGGAAGTCAAAGGCAGGGAAGCGGGTCAAAGACCTGACCGCCAAGGACACGAAGCAGGTGAAAGGCGGCAAGGCCAACTTTGAAGAGATCCCTTTCACCTCGCGCGTGAACAAGGCATCGCCCCTCCTGTTTTAGGTCTGGGGATCCGCGGGCGCCCGCGCGGCGGGGCCGCATCGCGCTTGCACCGCGGTGGGCGCCTGTGGATAAGTAGTGGCCCCCATGGCGACGCTGGCGGGCGCCCGGATCTTCACGGTTGGGCAGACGGTCTACGTCTGGGAGGACATCGTCCTCGCCGGGCAGCTCTCAGGGGAGTGGGGAGCGCTCGAGCAGCGGGTCCGCGACGGACTCGCGTGTCTGGCGCGCCTCGACGACTCCGAAGAGGACGCCGAGGACGCCCTGGACGAGGACGACGTCGACACCGCCGCGAACGACTTTCGCTACGCGCGCGACCTCATCGCCGCCGCCGACCTCGAGTCATGGCTCGCCGACCGCGGGCTGACCGTCGACGCATGGCTCGACTTCATCCGCCGCACGCTCCTCCTCGAACGCTGGACTGACGCCCTCGACGACATCCGTGAGTCGTACGAGATCGACGACGACGAACTGGCGGAAGGCGTCGTCTGCGAGGCCGTGTGTAGCGGCCTGGCGCAGCATCTCGCCGGGCGGCTCGCCGCGCGCGCGGCAATCGACGCCCGCTTGCGGGAGTCCGGCGCGCTCGACGTCGAGGGCGCTGCGGCCGATGGGTCGGAGCACCTGCGACGGCTCGAAGAGACGTGGCAGCGATTCACGGCGCGTTTGGCGCCGCCCGAGGCGCTCAAAAAAGTCATCGCCACGCACGCGCTCGACTGGATCCGGTTCACCGTGGCGGCCGTGATCGCGCCCGCCGACGAGCTCGCGCGTGAGATCGCGCTCTGTGTGCGTGAGGATCGGCGAGCCATCGCCGAGGTTGCGGCCGAGGCGGATCTGCCTTGCGAGACTGCCGAGTGGTGGCTCGAAGATCTCGAGCCGAGCGTACGTGATGCGCTAGTCGTGGCACAGCCGGGCGACGTCGTCGGGCCACTCGCCGTCAAGGCAGGGCAGCTGGTGCTGACGGTGGCGGACAAGCGTTTACCGTCGGACGACAATCCGGCGGTGCACGCGCGAGCGGAGGCCGCGCTGCTCGTCCGCACCGTCGAGCACGAGATCGCGCAGCGGGTGGTATGGCACAGAACGTTCTAGACGACAGCGCGCTCGAGCGGCTCCCGCTGCTGCAGGCGCTGCCGCCCGAAGTTCGCATCGAGATCAAGCGCCGCTTCGTGCACGCCGCTCATCCCTTCGGCGCCGTGATCGTCCGCGAGGGCGAGCCGGCCGATGCCCTGTACGTCCTCGCCAGCGGACGCGCGCGCGTCGTCAAGCGCGGAGACAACGGCGACGAGGTTCCCCTCGACGTCCTCCGCGCGGGCGACGTCTTCGGCGAGATGGCGCTGCTCGAACGAACGGTGCGCACCGCGACCGTCCGCGCCAGCAGCGAGGTCCAGGTGTGGCGGCTGGATCGGCCGGCGTTCGAGGATCTTCTCGTCACCTGGCCGGATATCAAGAAGCACCTCGAGCTGCAGGCTGCGCGCCGGCGCCTGCAGAACTTCTTCCGGTCCTACACCGCGTTCGCGCGCCTTCCCGTGGACGCGGTTGCTGCGATGCTCAGCCAGCTGGAGGCGCAGACGGTGGCCGCCGGCGAGCTCGTGATCCGACAGGGGGAGCCGGCGGGCCCGATGTACATCGTCGAGGCCGGTCGGCTGCGGGTGTTCGTGGAGGAGTACGGCGGCCGCCGTTACCTGCGATACCTGCGCCGCGGCGACTTCTTCGGCGAGCTCTCGCTGTTCAAGCGCGAGCCACGCACGAGCACGGTGGAGGCGGTCGAGCCGTGCCGGCTGCTGCGGTTGAACGAGGCGACCTTCAGACAGTTGCTCGAGGGCTATCCCGAGTTCCGCACGCAGCTCGAAGAACGTATCGCACAGTACGATTACCGGACGGTCGCCCGCGTGCCGCTCGACTTTGCCGAAGAAACGCTGCCCGCCGAGCTGCGCGCGCACGAGAAGGTCGGGCCGCGCCAGGTCGAGGCGACGGAGGACGAAGAGCCCGATACCGAGGAGGGTTCGGCCGCCCCGTTCGCGACGCCCGATGGACGCTTCGTCAAGCGCGCGCGGCGGATCCGACGATTTCCCTTCGTGCGTCAGCTCGACGCCGCGGACTGCGGCGCGGCCGCGCTGGCGATGGTGTGCCGCCATTACGGCCGCGCCGTGAGCCTGGCGCGTATCCGACAGCTGTGCTTCACCTCGACCGATGGCACGAGCCTGCGCGCGCTCTGCCGCGCGGCCACCGAGCTCGGCCTGGCCGCCCGCCCGGTGAAAGTCTCTGCCCGCAATGTTGCGCAGATGCCGCTGCCGGCGGTCGTGCACTGGGAGGGCAATCACTGGGTCGTCGTCTACGACGTCGCCGACGGCCACGTTCGGATCGCCGATCCTGCACTCGGGCTGCGGCGCGTGCGGCGCGAGGATTTCGAGGCGCGCTGGAGCGGCTACACCGCGCTCTTCGATTACACCGACGCGTTCGCGCAGGCGCCGGTCGAAGGACCCACCGCCGCCTGGCTCTGGCCGTTCGTCCGGCCGTTCCGCTCGGTCCTCGCCAGGGCGCTCGGGCTGGCAGTGGTGGCGGCCGCGCTCCAGATGCTGCTGCCGGTCTTCACCCAGGTGATCGTCGATCGGGTGCTGGTCGAGCAGGACGTGGGTCTGCTGAACATGGTCGTGCTCACCATGCTCGTCGCGCTGGCGTTCATGACCGTGGCGACGGTGGTGCAGCGCTATCTGCTGAGCTTCACCGCCGTGCGCATCGACGCCGCGACGCTCGACTATCTGACGCGCACGCTGCTGGCGCTGCCGATGTCGTACTTCACCTCGCGGCGCACGGGCGACATCCAGCGTCGTCTGGCCGGTCTGCGGCAGGTGCGCGAGTTCCTCGTGCACAGCGCGGTGGGAGGCATGACGGCGCTCGTGCAGCTCGCGGCGGCGCTGGCGCTGATGGCCGTCTACAGCCCGCTGCTCGCCGGCGTGTTCCTCATCACCGCCCCGCTCTACCTCGGGCTCATGCGTTTCTCCGCCAAGCGGCTGCGTCCGATCTTCGACGACCTGGAAGAAGGGTTCGGCCGTTACGCCTCGCACCAGATCGACGCCATCAAGGGCATCGAGACGGTCAAGGCGCTGGGTGCGGAGGTCGCCTTCCGCGACCTGATGCTGCAGCAGTTCCACCGCATCGCGCGCCGCCAGTTCCGTGCGGATTTCACGGTGATGACCTACGAGGGCGCGGTCGGCATGGTGACGTTCCTGACCTCCGCGCTCTTTTTGTGGTTCGGGGCCCGCCAGGTGCTCGACGGCCATCTCACGATCGGCGCGCTCGTGGCGTTCAACGCGCTGGTCGCCCTGGCGAACGCGCCGATCACGACGCTGCTCAACCTCTGGGACAACTTTCAGGTCGCCGCGGTCCTCCTCGGACGCCTCGACGACGTGTTTCAGCACGAACCGGAGCAGGGTCGGGCGCGCGACCGGCTGCAGCCGGTGCGGACGCTGGAAGGACGCATCAGCCTGCGCAATGTCGGATTCCGCTATGGCGGCCCCGAGTCGCCCGCGATTCTCGAAGGTATCTCGCTCGACGTCGCCGCCGGCCGCACCGTCGCCATCGTCGGCCGCAGCGGCTCGGGAAAAACCACGCTCGTGAAATGTCTCGCCGGCCTGCTGGAGCCGACCGACGGCGCGATCCTCTACGACGGCGTCGATCTCAAGACGCTGAACTATCGCGACCTGCGCCGGCAGATCGGCTTCGTGCTGCAGGACAATCACCTGTTCGACGACACCATCGCGCGCAACATCGCCTTCGGCGAGGACGAGCCCGATATGGACCGCGTGATGTGGGCGGCCCGCGTCGCGAACGCGCACGAGTTCATCGAGCGGCTGCCGCTCGGCTACGACACGCGCATCGGCGAATCGGGCCTCGCCATCTCCGGCGGCCAACGCCAGCGCATCGCCATCGCCCGCGCGGTCTACCTGCAGCCGCCGGTACTCATCCTCGACGAGGCGACGTCGTCACTGGACACCGAGTCCGAGCGGGCCGTGAAGGAAAACATCGACCGGCTGCTGGAGGGCCGCACGTCGTTCGTCATCGCGCATCGGCTCAGCACGGTGCGCGACGCGGACCTGCTCATCGTCCTCGAGAACGGACGACTCGTCGAGCAGGGCAGCCACGACGATCTCATGAAGCGCCAGGGCCTCTACTTCTATCTGGTGAGCCAGCAGCTGGCGCTCTGAGCCATGCCGCCCATCGACGAGCCGTTCCTGCCGACCGAGCCGCCGCACTGGGCGGCGCGTGGGCTCACGTGGATCGTGCTCGTCGTGTTCGCGGCGGCGCTGATCGCCGCCGTCGTCATCACGGTCCCCGAGCGCGTGTCGAGCCCGTTCGTTCTCATCCCCGCTCAGGGCACCGATCCGATCAGAGCCTCGCGCAGCGGCGTGGTGACCGCGGTGCGCGTGGCCGAAGGCCAGGCGGTCGCGCGCGGCGCCCCGGCCTTCGTCGTCCGCTCCTCGGTCGCCGGCGACCGCTCGGCTGAGCTGCAAAGTCTCGAGACCCACATGACCGGCTCGGAGGACAGCCGGCGTAACATCCGCCAGCGCTACGAGAGTCAGCAGCGGGCGGACGCCGAGGAACAGCGACGGCTCAGCGTGCGCGCGGCGCACCTGCGCGAGAAGCTGGCGGAGCAGCGCGGACTGCGGGACGTCCGCGAGGCGCGGTTCGCGCGCGACATCGAGATCCAGAACAACGACATCGAGATCACCCAGCGCGAGATCGAGCTCAAGCGCGGCCAGTACGCGGTTGCGCGCGAGCTCGCCGATCGCATGGAGCGCCATCACCGCGACGGCACGATCTCGTGGCTCGAATACAACACGCGCCGTCTGGAGGCGACCAAGCTCGAGGTGGAGCAACAGCAGCTGCAGCGCACGCTCGAGACCGCGCGTCTCAAGCTGAGCCAGCTCCGCGCGGAGCACCAGACGTGGGAAGTGGAGTGGAAGCTCGGCGTGGCCGCGCTCGAGACGGAGGCGCGCGAGGTGCAAGCGTCTCTGGCCGCGCTGGGACAGAACGTCGTGGCGCGCACGGCGGAGCAGCGCGAGCAGGATCGGCGACTCAGCGAGGATGCCGCGAAGTCTCGCATCCGCGCGACGGCGCTGCGCGAAGAGCTGGATCAGACGCGCGGCGCCGATCTCACGGTGGCGGCCCCCTGCGCGGGCACCGTCCTGCGCCTCGCCGTCAACGCGGCCGGCGCGGTCGTGCAGGACGGCGATGTGCTCGCGGAGCTCGCGTGCTCGGGCGAGCGGCTGCAGGCGGAGGTGAGCGTGGCGCCGTCCGGATCCGGACGCATCGAGCCCGGTCAGCTCGTGCGCCTGCTCTACGACGCGTTTCCGTATCAGCGGCACGGCATCAAGCACGGCACCGTGCGCTGGGTCAGCCCGGCGAGCGTCACGATCAAGGACAAGCCCGTGTTCCGCGTGCTCGTCGACCTCGAGGACTACGACGTGCGTGTGAAGGGCGACCGACGCGCACTCATGGCCGGCATGGGCGGCCGCGCCGACATCGTCGTCGGCCGTCGCTCGCTGATCTCGTATGCGTTCGAGCCCGTCCGAATGCTGCGCGAGACGCTCGCCGATCGCACGCCGACCCGCGACCGCGCCCGATAAGACGGTCTTGACGTGCGAGCTTCTGCGACATAGAAGGACGATCGCGACACCATCCACGTCGGAGGAGGGCGGGCATGAAGAAGAAGGCGAAGAAGGCGGCAAAGGGCGGACGCAAGAGCTCGGTCAAGGACCTCACCGCCAAGAAGGCGGCCGCGGTCAAGGGCGGGATGATCAACCTCCGGGCGGAGCTCGACAAGCACTAACAGCCAGAGCCCCGCAGCCGCGTCTCCCCTGAGGCGCCACCGCAATCGTCGCTCCGTCCGCAGCCGGCGCAGCGCCGCCGGCGGCGGACGGCCGTCAGTTCCCCCCGCTATCGTGCCGTTCCGCACGTCCGCCCGCTCGCGATACGAGCGCTCTTGACGAGCGCGACTTTCTGCGACATACGTCGACGCGCGATGAGCGTCGTCATCTTCACGGGACCGACATTGGCGCCCGACGCGGGGCGTACCGTGCTCGAAGCGACCTACCTCCCTCCGGCCGCGCAGGGCGACGTCTACCGTGCCGCACGGCAACGGCCGCGCGCCATCGGCATCGTGGACGGCTACTTCGAGTGCGTCCCCTCGGTGTGGCACAAAGAGATCCTCTGGGCGCTCGCCCACGGGATCCAGGTGTATGGCAGCGCCAGCATGGGCGCGCTGCGGGCCGTAGAGTGCGAGGCGTTCGGCATGGTCGGGGTCGGCGCGGTGTTCGAGGCTTTTCGCGACGGGGTTCTAGAGGACGACGACGAGGTTGCAGTCGTCCATGGCCCTGCGGACACCGGCTATCGCCCCCTTTCGGAGGCGATGGTCAACATCCGCTGGACGGTTGGCGCGGCTGTCGCCGCCGAGGTGCTCGACCCAGCCAACGGCGCTGCCCTCGAGCGCGTTGCCAAGGCCCTCTACTACCCCGAGCGCGCATGGCCCCGCATTCTGGCCGGTGCCGCCAACTCGGGGCTGGCGGCGGCCCACGTCGACCGCTTGCGCAGCTGGCTGCCGTCCGGACGCGTGGACCGCAAGCGCGAGGACGCGCTGGCAATGCTCAGAGCTATCCGCGACGACGTCGCCGTGGACCACGGCCGGCGCCGCGCGGCGTTCACCATCGCGCGGAGCGCTCAATGGGAGCGCGCCCGGCGGGCGATGACATGCACTGCACACGTCGGCCACGTTGGGGGAGGTGGGCCGTGAAGAAGAAGGCGAAGAAGCGTAATACCAAGGGCCGTCGCAAGGGCTCGGCGGTGAAGGACCTGTCGGCGAAGAAGGCTGGCTCGGTGAAGGGCGGAGTGGTGGCGATCAAGCCCAGTGCCTACGGCAAGATCATCTTCGAGTGACGGGAGAACGTCGTGAAAAAGAAAGCGAAGAAGCGCAGCGCCAAGGGCCGGCGCAAGCGTTCTGCGGTGAAGGATCTCAGGCCCAAGAAGGCGGGCTCGGTAAGGGGCGGCGCCACCATCACGGAGGCACCCGCGGTGACCACCATTCGGGGCGGAATCACCGCCATCCAGCCTGGCGTGACTATGAAGTGGATGCCGGCCCCTTAACGCCCAAGTCCTACCGCTGCGGAACCCACCGTCTCGTCGATCCCGACGAGACGGTGGCGCGGCTTCGGCCGCATCTGGGCGCCCTCGGCATCACGCGTCTCGCCAACGTCACGGGCCTCGACCGCGTCGGCGTGCCGGTGGTGATGGTGTGCCGGCCGAATTCGTGCTCGATCGCCGTACATCAGGGCAAAGGGCTCACGCTGGCCGCGGCGCGCGCGTCGGGGCTCATGGAGGCCGCCGAAGTCGCTCACGGCGAGCGGGTTGTCCTGCGCCGGCGCGTGAGCAGCTACGCGCGGCTCTCGCGTGGGGCGGCAGTGGTCGATGTCGCACGCCTTCCGCGCCGGCCAAACGCTGAGGTCCACTACCGGCGGATCCCCTGGGTCCAGGGGCGCGACGTGCTCACCGACGAGCCGATCTGGGTGCCCTACGAGCTCGTCTACACCCGCTACACCGCCGTGCTCCGCCCGTGGAGGTGCTTCGAGGCCACGACGAACGGGCTTGCGTCTGGAAATTGTGAGCTCGAGGCGCTCAGCCACGGGCTCTGTGAGGTTATCGAGCGCGATGGGTTCAGTCGCTGGATCCGACTTCCCCGCGCCGCGCAGGACCGAACGCGCTTGGATCTGGCCACCGTCGACGACGCGTCCAACTGGGAGCTAATCGGGCGATTCGAGGCAGCGGACATTGCGGTCGCGGTCTGGGACATGACGTCGGGCAACCGCGTACCGGTTTTTGGCTGCCAGATCCAGGACCGCGACGTTACGTATCAGCGCCGCGTGGCCGCGACGTGGGGGTATGGCTGCCATCCGACGCGGGGCGTCGCTCTGTCGCGGGCGCTCACCGAGGCCGCGCAATCGAGGCTCACGTGGATCGCGGGCTCCCGAGACGACATCGGCCCCGACACGTACGCTCGCCATCTCGCCCAGCGCGAGGTGGAGCGGGAGCGGTCGTATCTCGAGGTGCGCGCGCCAACGCGGCGGTTTACGGACGTACCCAGCTTCGAGGCCGACACCTTCGAAGAAGACGTCTCCTGGCTGCTCGGCCGGCTGACCGCCACGGGCATCCGCCAGGTGGCGACGGTGGATCTGACGCTGCCCGAGTTTGCGATTCCGGTGGTCCGCGTCGTCGTCCCCGGCTTGGAGCCCGGCACCGAGCCGAGGAGACAGCCACCGCGCCGGTTGAGCGTCACCGCGGCTCGACGAGCAATCCAAAGTCCACGAGCCGCCGCACGAGATCCAGCTGAACGTTGATCCGGCGTTCGGCCCGGATGCGAGCGAGCGTCTCCGAGGTCGGACGGCCGTCGAAGTACGGCAGGACATCCACAAGGAGGCGCGGCAACTCGAGCGGATCGTACGCGCTGTACGTCGTCACGAGGACGCGCTCCCGACCGACGACGACCGCCTGGAACGGGCCGACCCCTAGCCGCACCGGGATGGCGTCGTTGCCGTGACGTCGGTACGCGTCGACAAGGATACGCGCCAGGGCATCGACGCTCGCGCCGCCGATACCCACGACATCGCGCCATTTCAGAGGGTTCACCACACCGGCGGCGCGGCGGAACAGCTCGCGCTCACGGCCATGCCATGCGCCCCAGAGCGCCGCATATGTTGCGTCATCCACCTCACCATCCAGACCGCGGGCGTCGATAGGTGAATCGCCGAAGCCCCGGTCGGAGCCGCGCGGTAACAAACGGGCGAGCAGGCCGGCTTCCACGCCGATCTTCAGCAGACACCAGCGGCTGAGCTCTCGCTCCGCGATGGCGAGGAGCTGGTCGAGCGAATGCCAGAAGCGCAGGCCGGTGGCGCCGCGCACGTGCTTGCAGAACCACGTCGCGCACACGCCATTGCGGTGACGCCAGACGCCGCAGGCACCGCCGGCCTCGGCACGATAGTGCGGGCAGCGCAGGGTTTTGGCCTGACCCATGCCGTGCAGTGTGGCGTGACGGTAGAGCAGCGCACGGACGGGCGTGGGCTGAAGCCCGAGCGGCGTCACGCCGACGCGCGCATCGATACGCTGCTCGACTGTGGCGCGGCCCGCCTCGAATGCTGGATCCGGATCGTCGAGGATGCGACCGACGAGGAAGTTCGGAAGGTTCGGAGTGTACGTGCAGCACTTCGTTTCCTCCGCGAACACGACCATGCCGGGGGCGGCCGAACCGCTGGGCCGCATCGCGCATTGCTCGCAGGTGGCCTCGGATTCGTGGGGCAGCGGACCGCCGAGGAGATCGTCGATCCACCGGGCGTAGAGCGGCGGCAGGGTGCTCGGTGGCTGCCACGGGGCGGGGCGAGTCGGCTTGGTCATATTTCCGGTGCGTGAAGGTATCACGGTCGAAACGCCCGATCGCGCAGGGCTTCGATGCGCGCGTCTGCCCGAGCCCAAAGCCACGGCGTACGGATATGCGGCTAAATCGCCGCCTTGACGATTGCCGCCTCTGGCACCCGGCATGCTACTGCGCAGCGGTCACCTAATTGGTCAGGAGGCACGCCGCGATGAAGAGCAAGAAACATCGCAGAGCACCCGCCGAGCGGTGAAGGACCTGACGGCAAAGAGCGCAAAGGCGGTCAAAGGTGGAGAGCTCGCGAAGGCATGCGCCACCGGCGAGCACATCAAAAAAGCCGTGCTGTTCGTGCGCTAGACGGAGGAACGCTTCCATGAAGAACAGGAAGGCTCGGAAGAGCAGCCGCCGCGCAGTGAAAGATCTGACCGCTAAGACGGCGAAGGCGGTGAAGGGCGGCAACACGGCCAGTCCGGTGCTTCTGCAGGCATGCGCCACCGGCGAGCACATCAAGAAGGCGGTGCTGTTCGTCTGAGCTAGATCGCAAAGCCGGGCGGCCGGGAGAGGTCCGGCCGCTCGGCGAATAGCCGCGCCCACGCGGCGCGTGCCACACGCTCGGCCTCTGCGACGATCGCGGGCTCGTCGAGCGTCAGCACGCGCCTCTCGCGCATGATCCAGCGGCCGTCGACCATGACCGACTCGACGTCGGCGGCCTGGCCCTGGTGGACGAAGCACGAGACGGGACGCACCGCCGGCGTGAGGTGCGGCCGTCGGAAATCGACCACGATGAAGTCCGCGCGGTTGCCCGGCGCGAGCCAGCCGCCGTCGGCAATGCCGAGCGCGCGGTAGCCGTTGCGCGTCGCCCACGTCAGCGCCTGCTCGGGCGTGGGCCGGCGGCCGTCGCTCCGGCGCACTCGCTCCATGAACATCGCCGTCCGCGTGACCTCCACCATATCCTCGGCCATGTTGTCGGTCCCCAGCGTGACGAGCGCGCCGGCGCGCTCGAGCTCGTCGATACGCGCGGCGAGGCCGCGGCGCGCGGCGATCGCGGAATTGATCGCGACCGCGGCTCCGGAAGCGCCAAGCGTTTGCTCTTCCTCCGCCGTCATGCAGCGGCAATGCGCGGCGATAAGGCGCGGCGAGAGCAGTCCGCAGCGCGCGACGTACTCGGTCGGCGTCACGCCGCGCTGCTCACGAATTGCGGCGACCTCGCCCCACACCTGGCTCAGGTGGATCGTCGCCACCGTGCCGAGCTCGTCCTGCAGCTTGCGGACACGCCCGAGCAATTCCGGCGAAGCGAGATCCGGCGCCCACGCCGCTACTCCAACGCTGAGGCGACCGTCGGCGCGTCCATGCCAGCGCGCGTGCAGCGCGCGAATGCGCGCAACACCATCCTGCGCCAGCGCAGCGTCCTGCTCGAACGGACCCGGCTGGCCGATCGACGCACGTGCGCGGTCCCACGCGCGCTCGCAGAGCACGAGCCGCAGACCCGTGGCGGCGAGCGCGTCGGCGTAGACATCGAGCTGGGCGCCTTCTTCGAGGACGAGCGTCGTCCCGCTGCGAATCGCCTCGAGCGCGCCGAGCGTCGCCATCAGCCGCTCCTCGCCCGCGGACAGCGAGGGCAGCGGCAGCGGTGAGAGCCCGCCCGTGAACGGCGGCGTGTGCGGCGGCGAGAGATCCTCATAAATCCCGCGGGCCAGCACGCGCGGCAGATGCGTGTGGGTGTTCGCGAAGCCGGGGAAGACAGCGCGGCCCCGCGCATCGATCCGCTCGGCAGTCTCGTAGCGCGGCAAAATCTCGGCAGCTGGACCCACCGCGACGATCCGCGTGTTGTCCACGGCGAGCGCGCCGTCGGGATAGAGCGTGCCGGCGTTGTCGCCGGTGACGATCGTCGCGCCGTGGATGACGAGCGGGCGAGGCATGGGCGCCACTCTATCGCTTTCGGCGGGTGTCGGTCCGCGGTATCGTACGGACCCCTACAGGAGGCCCTGACATGGATCGTGTCTGCCGATTGCTCGCAGGCGTCGTCGCGCTGACGCTCGCGGCGTGGCTCACCGCCGCGGGGAGCAGCGACGCTCAGACACCCGCTGGCAAGCCGGCGCCCAAGTCCGGCGGCGTGCTGCGCGTGGCGCTGATCGGCGAGCCGCCGACGCTGGACGCGCACGCGACGACGGCCGTCATCACGCGCGAGATCATGATCAACGTGTACGAAGGGCTGTTCGCCCTCGACGCGAAGTATCAGCCGGCGCCGCTGCTCGCCGAGAGCGCCGAATCTCTCGACGGCGGCAAGCGCTACGTCATCCGGCTGCGCAACAACGTCAAGTTCCACAACGGCAAGCCGCTCACCTCGGCCGACGTCGTCGCCTCGCTCAAGCGCTGGGGCGCGGTTGCGAGCCCCGGCAAGGCCGTCTTCAAGAATGTCGAGACGGTCGACGCGAAGGATCCGCTGACCGTCGACATCCGGTTGAAGGAGCCGTCGAGCGCGCTGCTCACGATTCTGGCGCACGTCGACAGCGCCGCGTCGATCTATCCCAAAGAGGTCATCGACAAAGCGGGTGAGACGCCGCTGAAAGAGTATGTCGGCACCGGTCCGTTCAAGTTCGTCGAGCACCGGCCCGATCGCCACATCAAGCTCGCGCGCTTCGACGGCTACGCCGCGCGTGGGGAGTCCGCGAGTGGCCTCGCCGGTCAGCGCGTGGCCTACGTGGACGAGCTGCTGTTCCTGCCGGTGCCGGACTACGCCACGCGGCAGGCGGGAATCACGACCGGCGAGTACCAGTACATCCAGCAGATCAAGCCGGACCAGTTCGACCGCATCAAGGGCACACCCGGCGTCGAGCCGATCGTCGTGAAGCCGTACGGCTGGGTCACCGCGGTGCTGAACACGAAGCAGGGCGTGCTGACCGACAAGCGCCTGCGTCAGGCCATCCAGGCGGCGCTCGACGTCGAGCCGCTGCTGCTCGCGGGCCTCGGTCACAAGGACTTCTATCGTCTCGATCCGGGGATCGTGTTCCAGGAGCAGGCCTACCACTCGCGCGCCGGCGCGGCGGCGTACAACCAGCGCGATCGCGAGAAGGCCAAGCGCTTGCTCAAGGAGGCCGGCTACGCCGGGCAGCCGCTGCGCTGGATCGTCACGACAGAGTACGAGCACCACTACAAGCCGGCGCTCGTCGCCAAGAGCCAGCTCGAGGAGGTCGGCTTCAAAATCGACATGCAGGTGTCCGACTGGGCCACCGTGGTGCAGCGCCGCGCCAAGCCCGAGCTCTGGGACGTCTTCAGCACCGCGTTCGTGTTCGTGCCTGAGCCGACAGTGACCGCACAGGTGCTCTGCGACTGGCCGGGCTGGTGGTGCAACCCGGAAAAGGACGCGCTGCTGCAGGCGATGGGGCGCGAGTCCGACCTCAAGAAGCGTCAGGCGACCTGGGAAAAGGTCCAGACGCTCTTCTACGCCGACGCGGCCCGCATCAAGGTGGGTGACTACTTCCGTCTCGACGCGCGCCGCAAAGACGTCCAGGGCTACGAGCCCGGACCCTACATGCATTTCTGGAACGTCTGGCTGGATCGGAGGTAACTCATGCGAGACCTCGTCGAACGCCTCGATGCGTTGTGCGACGCCGTGCCCTTCCACGCGAGCTGGTACCTCAAAGAAATCGCGACCGGCGCGCGAGCTGATCGGCTCGGCCACGTGCCGGTGCCCTCGGCCAGCACGCGCAAGATCTCGATCATGATGGCCGCGCTGGCCGCGGTCCACGCGGGCAAGCTCGCGCTCGATCAAAAAGTGACGATCGACAAGCGCTTCCAGGACAACGACTCCGGCACGTTCCAGCACCTGACGCCGGGCTTCTGGATCACGTTCCGCGACGCGCTCGTGATGATGATCATCGTCAGCGACAACACGTGCACCGGCCACGTCGTCGATCTCGTCGGGCTCGGCAACATCCAGCGCTGGTGCGAAGGCATCGGCATGACGGCGACGATCCATCGCTTCGGCATCCCGCCGAAGCTGCCGCCGGATCACACGCTCGAACAGGTGACGAGCACGACGCCCAACGACCAGGGCCTGCTGCTCGAGCTGATCCTCAAGGGCACGACCGATCCGGCCGTCGCCGCGCGCCTGGGCTCGACGCCGGACCTTTGCCGTCTCGGGCTCGACATCCTGTCGTGGCAGAAGCTCAAGACGCGGCTGCCGTCGCTCCTGCCGCTCGGCACGAAGGTCGCGCACAAGACGGGCACCGGGGCGCGCGGCTACATGGACGCCGGCATCCTCTTCAAGGACGATCGCCCGCTGTGCATCCTGACCGCGTACACCGATCGCGTGCCGGCGGCGCTGCCGGACGGCACACCGGGCTTCGCGGCGGCGGCGCAGCTCATCGGGCGGATGTCGCGCCTCTGCTACGACGCGCTCGGCGCGCGCCCCTAGCCTCGGGGCGCGCGCTCAGTCTTCGCGCAGCAGCCGGCCGAAGCCGTCGATCGCGTCGTGCCGGCCGGCGACGCGCAGCGCGCGCCAGAGGCACGCCTGGATGCTGCTGACGACGGGTTTGCGCAGCTCGCGCTCGAGCCGATCGAGCACGCCGACCGTCGGCAGCCCGGTGCCGCTCAACAGCACGGCGTCGGCGTTGCGCGTGTCGGCGCGGCGCGCCAGCTCGCACGCGCGCTCTTCCGTCTCGTCGTAGATCGAGCCTGCGTCGCCCAGACGACCGTAGCCGACGATCTCGAAGCCGGCCGCTTGCCAGTAAGCCTTGCCCTGCTCGCTCACGCTCTCCTGATACGGCGTGCCGAGGGCCACGCGCTTGACGCCGAGGCGCTGCAGTGCGGCGCGCACGGCGCCGGCCGCGGTCAGGGCGGGCGCGCCGACCAGCGACGACAGCCGCTCGACCAGGGTCGACTCATGGGCGAAGCCGACCGCGTAGCTGGAGGCGGTGTGCGCGTGCACGACGACGGCGGGCCGCACCTGAGCGAGTGCGCGCGTCACCAACGGCAGGCTGTCGAGGTACACGCGTGTGCGGTCGTCCTGACCTGTTCGGCTTCCGGGATCGCCGGGCGCGTCGCCGGGATCGAGCCGCGCGAAGTGGATGGTCACGCCCGGCGGCGCCATCCGATAGAGCTCGGGCTCCACCGTTGGATTGCCGGGCGGCACGAGGACGCCGATGCGCATGCGGCTATCTTATAATCCGCCTACGCACCGCGAGGGAATTCCGCGCACGCACGATCAGGAGGAGCACTCGATGACGCCGCACGTTCTCACGCGCCGCACCTTTCTGAAGACCACGCTCGCCGGCACCGCGATCGCCGCGACGCCGCTGCCGCTGCGCGCGCAGCCCAAAGTGTTCAAGATCGGCGCGGTACATCCCGTGACGGGGCCGCTCGCGGAGCCGGGGCAAGCGTGCCGCTTGGGCGCGCAGCTCGCGGTCGAGGCGATCAACGCCGCCGGCGGCGTGAAGAGCAAGGGCGGGCTGCAGCTCGAGCTGATCACAGGCGACACGCAGAGCAAGCCTGAGAACGGTCGCGTGGAGGCCGAGCGGCTCGTCAATCAGGGCGCGCAGATGCTGCTAGGCTCGTTCGACTCGGGCAGCACGGCGGCCATGGTGTCCGTCGCGCAGCAAAAGCGCGTGCCGTTTCTGATCGACATCGCCGCGGCCGACCCGATCACCGCGAACGTCGCCAAGGCGGTCAAGGAAGGCCAGCAGCGCGTGCAGTACGTGTACCGCAACTTCCCGACCGGCTCGTCGTTCGGGCGCAAGGCCGTGCAGTACTTCACCGAGATTTTTGCGGAGGCGAAGGTCACGCCCAAACGTATCGTGCTCATGCACTGCAACGACCTCTTCGGCGTGAACCAGTCGCGCGGCTTCCTGGCCGCGTACAAGGCCGCCAAGCCGGCGTGGACGCTGCTCGAGGACGAAGTGATCCCGTGGCCGGAGCCGCCGTCGGATCTCTCGACGGAAGTCTCGCGGCTCAGGACGCTGAAGCCCGACGTGATCGCCCCGATCACGCGGCCGGCGAGCGCCCAGCTGCTCCTGCCGGAGATCCGCAAGCAGCGGATCGAGTCGCTCGGCGTGGTGAGCCCGGGCAGCCCGGGACTCTACGAGGCCGGCCAGCTCGCGGCGCTCAAGGAGGATCTGGAATACGTGATGGCGTCGGTGCCGTGGCCGAACTTCCGCCATCCGAAGACCCAGCGTCTGGCCGAGGACTATCAGAAGCGCTCGGGCGGCCGGCTCTTCGACACGAACTCGGGGTACTCGTACGACGCGATCTTCGTCATCGCCGACGTGCTCGAGCGCGCGGCCAAGCTCGACGATCCCGACGCGATCGTGGACGCGATCCAGAAGACGACGTACACCGCCGGGCTGATGCAGTACGGGGGGCCGATCCAGTTCAACGAGACCGGCGACAACCCCAACGCGATCCCGACGATGATCCAGGTCCTGCGCCAGAAGCCGGTGGCCGTCTGGCCCAAGGAGGCGGCCCTGCAGAAGTTCGCGTTTCCGCGCCCCAAGGCCTGACGCGATCGACGCGACGCTCGTCGCCCAGGGCCTGCTCAACGGCGTGCTGTTCGGCGGCGTGTTCAGCCTGATGGCCGTCGGGCTCACGCTCATCTTCGGCGTCATGCGCGTGGTGAACTTCGCCCACGGCGACATGATGGTGTGGGGGATGTACCTGGCGTGGCTGCTGGCGGTCCGCGGCGGCGTCGATCCCTACGTCGGCTTTCTCGTGTGCGCCGTCGCGCTGTTCGTACTCGGCTTCGGCGTGCAGCGCGTGCTCGTGCAGCGCATCGTCGACGCGCCGCACGAGATGCAGATCCTCTTGATGCTCGGCGTCGCGCTCGTGCTCGAGAACGCCGCGCTGTTGGTGTTCGGCCCCGAGCCGCAGCGGGTGCGCAGCGCCCTCGCGCGGTCCACCGTGTGGCTCGGCCCGGTCTTCGTCGACGTCGCGCGGCTCATCGCGTTCGGTGTGGCCGTCGTGCTCACGGCGCTGTTGTCGCTGTTCTTGTTTCGCACCGACCTCGGCCGCGCCATTCGCGCCGCCGCCGACAACCCGTACGGCGCGCTGGTGATCGGGACCGATGTGCGGCGCGTATATGCCGTCGCGTTCGGCGTCGGCGCCGCGTGCGTGGGCGCCGCCGGCGCGCTGGTCGCACCGTTGCTGCCGTTTCAGCCGTCGACGGGACTACAGTTATCGGTCGCCTCGTTCAACATCGTGATCATCGGCGGGATGGGCAGCCTGCTCGGCGCGTTCGTGGGCGGACTGCTGGTGGCGGTCGCCGAGTCGCTCGGCGCGGTCTTTCTCAAGCCGTCGCTCAAGGAGCTGGTCAGCTTCTCGCTGCTCGTGCTCATTCTGCTCTTCCGACCAGCCGGACTCTTCGGGCGCCGCGCGACGTGAGCGGGCACACGCCGTGATCCGCGTCGTGGTCGTGGCCGCGGTGGCCCTGCTCGCGGCGTTGCCGCTGGTCCCGTCGCTCTTCGGGTCCTACGCCGTGACGCTGTTCACGCTCATCTTCTTCTATGGCTTTCTCGGCCAGGCGTGGAACATCGTCGGCGGCTACGCGGGGCAGCTCTCCGCCGGCCACGCCGCGTTCCTCGGCATCGGCGCGTACACAGCAGCCGTGTTGTCGGTCGAGCGGGGCATCACGCCCTGGCTCGGTATGTTCATCGGCGGCGCCCTCGCGGCCGTGCTCGGCACGCTGATCGGGTACCTCGGCTTCCGCTTCGGGCTGCGCGGGTTCTATTTCGTGCTGCTCACCGTGGCCTTCGCCGAGATCTGCCGCATTCTTGCCTCGAACACCGAGGCCATCGGTGGCGCGGTCGGCTACTACATCACGTTCACCGGCGATCCGCGGCAGTTCCAGTTCCAGGACGCGCGCGTCTATTACTACATCGCCCTCGTGCTGATGCTGGCCGTCACGGGCCTCGTGGCGTGGCTCGAGCGCCGGCGCTTCGGCGTGTACCTCAGTGCGATTCGTGAGGACGAGAGCGCGTCCGAGGCGCTCGGCGTCAATACGTTCCGCTACAAGATGCTGGCGATGATGCTGTCGTCGTTCCTCACCGGCATCGGCGGCGCTTTCTACGCCTTCTACGTGTTTTCGCTTCAGCCCGCGTCCGTCTTCGGCATCCCGCTGTCCGTCGAGATCATCATTCGCGCGATCGTGGGCGGCGCCGGGACCGTTCTCGGCCCGATCCTCGGCTCCTTCATCCTGAGTCCGCTCGCCGAGCTGGCCCGCCACTACTTCGCCCAGGGCGGCTGGCACGGCGCGCATCTCGTCGTCTACGGCATGCTGCTCATCGGCGTCGTGTTGTTTCTTCCTGAGGGCGCCTACCCGCGCGTCGCGCGGCTGGTGCGCCGCGCCGTCGAGCGCGGATGAATCTGCTCGAGGCGCGTGGGCTCGCCAAGCGCTTCGGCGGCGTGCACGCCGTCGCCGGGCTCGACCTCGCGGTCGCGGAGGGCGACGTGGTCGGGCTCATCGGGCCGAACGGCGCGGGCAAAACGACGGTCTTCAACCTGCTGTCGGGATTTCTCGTTCCCGATGGCGGCGACATTCGGCTCCGGGGACGCTCCATCGTGGGCCTCGCACCGCACGCCATCTGTCAGCTCGGCCTGGCACGGACGTTTCAGATCGTACGCCCGTTTCCGCGCCTGAGCGTGCTCGACAACGTGATGGTCGGCGCGCTGGCGCGCCACCCGCGCGGTACCCACGCCCGCGCGGTCGCGCGCGATGTCATCGAGCGTCTGGGGCTCGGTGCCAAGGCCGCGCACCCGGCGGCCGGGCTCACGCTCGCCGAGCGCAAGCGTCTGGAGCTCGCGCGGGCGCTGGCGACGGAGCCGGCGCTGCTGCTCCTCGACGAGGTCATGGCCGGCCTGAATGCGACCGAGATCGCCGGCCTCGTCGGCCTGATCGGCGAGATCCATCGCGGCGGCGTGTCGATCTTGCTGATCGAGCACAACATGCGGGCGGTCATGAGGCTGTCGCAACGGATCGTCGTGCTGAACTTCGGCGAGCGCGTCGCAGAGGGGCCGCCGGCCGCAATCGCCAACCATCCGCGCGTGGTCGAAGCGTACCTCGGTGAGGAGTATGTCGACGCTGCTCCGCGTTGACGGCGTCGAAGCGGGTTACCGTGATCTGGTGGCCGTGCGCGACGTGACGCTGGAGGTGCGCACCGGCGAGGTCGTCGCGCTGATCGGCGGCAACGGCGCCGGCAAGACGACCACGCTCCGTGCGATCACCGGCCTCTTGCCCGTGCGCCGCGGCCGGATCGAGCTGGACGGCGACCGCATCGACGGGCGCGCGCCGTCGGAGGTCGTCCGGCGCGGCATTGCGCACGTGCCCGAAGGCCGCCAGCTGTTTCCGACGCTGAGCGTGCGCGAGAACCTCGAACTCGGCGCGCGCGAACGCGCGACGCGCGCGGCGGATCTCGAGGCGATCTTTGCGCTGTTCCCGCGATTGCGTGAGCGTGAGCGCCAGCTGGCCGGCACGCTCTCGGGTGGCGAGCAGCAGATGTGCGCGATCGGCCGCGGCCTGATGGCGCGGCCGCGCCTACTCCTGCTCGACGAGCCGAGTCTCGGCCTGGCGCCCGTGATGGTGAAGCTCATCTTCGAGACGCTCGCGACGGTCAACGCGCGGGGCACGAGCATCCTGCTCGTCGAGCAGAACGTCGCGCGCGCGCTCGCGCTGTCCCACCGCGCGTACGTGCTCGAGAACGGCCGCATCGTCCTCGAAGGCCCGCGCGCGGAGCTCCAACGCAGCGCGCACATCAAGCAGGCGTACCTGGGACTGTGATCGAGCCGCCGGCGCAGCTCGGTTTTCAGCTGCCGAAAAATGCGCAATGCACGCGCCATTTCGGCGCCCGGCGCGGGCGTGGAGGCACGCCTGACACACCCTGACGGCCCGGACGTCACCCCACGGACGCTGGCGGGCCGGTCGAGTCCTGACCAGACAACTTCCCAAGTCACGACAAAACGCGACGTTGGCGCCGCCCGGTCCGCGTCTGGCACCCCTGTTGCTGAACAGAGCCCGCCGTGTTCGCGCACGGTCTCATGGGCCAGAATGCACGTGGACGACGGCTGACGACGCGGGAGTCTCTGGCGCGGCATGCGCTGGGGCTCCTCGTGCTCGTGCTCGTGACGAGCACGGCGTACGCGGGCTCGCGCCTTCAGTTCGATGCTGCCGAGCAGGACGTCGACACCGTAGCCGACGAGCCGCGCCCGCGGCGCATCGACGCCGCCACGATCAACGGGCACATCGTCGAGGTCGCCACGCGCTACGGCGTCGAGCCGAGGCTGGTCGCCGCGATCGTGTCCGTCGAATCGCGTTTCAACGCCAACGCCGTCTCGCGCCGCGGCGCGGAAGGCCTCATGCAGCTCATGCCGGAGACGGCGGCGTATCTCGAGGTGCAGGATTCGTTCGATCCGCGCGACAACCTCGACGGCGGCGTGCGGCACCTCAAGCGCCTCATGCATCGCTTCCACGGCAACCTGCCGCTGACGCTCGCCGCGTACAACGCGGGCGAGAACGCCGTCATCAACCATCGGGGTATCCCGCCGTACCGCGAGACCCGGCAGTACGTGATCCGGGTGCTGCGTCGTTACGATCAGGACGCGGCGCGGGCCGTCGCGCAGCAGCTCGCGCAGTCCGCCGCCGCCTCACGACCGAAGATCGCGCGCGTGGGCTACGTCGGACGCGCCACGGCGGCCGTGCCGCCAACGCCGGCGCCCGAGCCGGCGCTCGTCGAGCCCGAGCAGCCTCCGCGGGTCGAAGAGCGCCCGCGCCCGGAACGGAAATCAGAGTCGCCCTAACGGCGACGCAAGGAGGGGAGGGGACCAGACGATGGAGGAGCTGATCAGCTCGTTGCCGCAGCACTGGCAGGACGTCATCGGCGTCTTGTTGGCGCCAGTGACGTGGATCCCGCGCACGCAGCAGATCGTCGTCGACTTCTTCATGCACTCGCCGTCGATGTGGGTGGTCGCGGCGAAGTACGTGCTGCTGCTGCTGCCGGCGATGCTTTGCCTCGCGGCGCTGTGGTGCACGCAGCTGGCGGTCTACACGCTACCGTTCCGCAACGGTCGCGTGCACTTCGTCTCCTCCCTCCTGCTCGCTTGGTGGGACGCCGCGCGGGCGACCTGGCTGTACTGGGCCGGTCTCGTGCGCTTCGTCGGTGTGGCGTGCGGCTGGCTGCTGCTGACCGCGGCATTCGTGGTGCGGCTGATCATCGAGGCCGTGCGCCACATGGCGGTTATGCCGTTCGTCCTGCCGGGGCGGCGGACGGCGCGCTACTTCCAGCCGGGCGTGCCGTGGGTCGCGTTCGTCGCGCTGCTGGCCTGGTGCGTCCTCGAGGCCACGCTGTTCACCCACGTGATGTTTCCCACGGTCACCGACGTCCTCAGCCGGCTGGCGGAGACGCCGGAGCCCGCGCGCCTCACCGGGCCGGTGCTGTTCGTCTTTCTGTTGATGCTCGTGATGGGCAGCTTCGCCTGCGCGCTGGCCCTGGTGGAGTCGGTGCGCGCGCGCGAGCTCCGGTACATCGCGCAGATGGTCGCGATCGAGCTGTTCGTCGCGTTCTTCGAGGTGATGTTCCTCTATCGCGAGCTCGTGACCGTCTTGTTCCCAGCCTTCGCGCAGCAGCGCGCGGTCACGCTGGTGGTCGCCTCGTGCGGCTGGCTCGGCGTACGGGCGATGACGTGGTTCCTGTTCGGACAGTACGGCGCGGCGCCGCTGATCGCCTGGATGTCGCGCCGACCGCTGGGCTCGCCGGACGCGATGGCGCAGCACACGGCGCCGTCGACGTCGCCGGATTGGTGGGAAGGTCCGGTGCACGACTTCCGCCGCGAGACCGAATGGCTGCACGCTGCCAGCGAGCGCCTGCTCGAGTACCTGGCACTGCCGGCGCTGCAAGTCGCGGCGGCTGCGGTGAACTTCCCGATGATCCTGATCGCCTCGCGAGCGGTCTTCAACTTGCCGTTCAAGGGACTGGACGAGATCCCGGAGAGCCGCTCACTGCTCGCCGGCCTGCACCTGCAGCCCCGCAAGACCGGCTAGGACAGAGGAGCGCCACGGCTTTGCCGGGGCGCTCTTTAGGTTGGGAGGATGGGGGGCCATTTCGGGCCCCCCATCTTTGTTAGAACATGAACACGCCTTTGCCGGTGGTCTGTGTGTCGAACAGCCGGTAGGCCTCGTCCGCCTGCTCGAGCTGGAACCGATGCGTGAGGAGCCGCTTCAGCGGAACCTTGCGGTCGGCGACGAAGCGCGCGCATTCTTCCTGACCGACCGCGGAGAACGTCCACGACGCGTGCACGGTGAGCTGGCGACGCAGCATGTGCTTGCTCACGTCGATCGTCGTCTGACCGCCCTCGCCGACGAACGCGACGCGGCCCCACGTGCCGGCCGACTGCAACGCGCCCAGCCGCCCTTCTGACGAGCCGGAGCAGTCCATCGTCGTCGGGGCACCCTCGCCGTGTGTGAGCTCGTGTACCGCCTTGATCGGATCGCCCTCGCTCGCGTTGACCACGTGCTCGGCGCCGAGCTCACGCGCCAGCGCCAGTCGTTGCGGCACGACGTCGATCGCGATGACGCGCGCGCCCATCGCGCGGCCCAGCATCGTGGCGCTCAGGCCGACCGGACCCTGACCGAAGACCGCGAGCGTGTCGCGGCCCGAGACGTCGATGCGCTTGAGCGCGCCATACGCCGTGCCCGTGCCGCACGACACGGAGGCGCCCTCTTCGAACGAGAGCTCGTCCGGCAACGGGACGCAGGTGAATGCCGGCGCCTTCATATAGCGTGCGTGACCGCCGTGACCGGTCATGCCATACACGGTGATGCCGCGGCGGCAGAGCTGCGACCAGCCCACGCGGCAGTGCTGGCACGAGCCGCAGCCCTTGTAGTGGTGATTCATCATGCGTTGCCCGACCAGCGCGGGATCGACGCCGGCGCCGACCGCGGCCACGACGCCGCACGGCTCGTGACCGGCGATGACCGGACCGCCGCCGCCGAGGCCAAGCGCGGCGGCGGCGTTGCCGGCGGCGCGATACGGGTGCAGGTCGCTGCCGCACATGCCGGACGCCTTCATCTCGAGGACGACCTCGCCGGGGCCGGGCGTGGGATCGGGAAAGTCCTGGAGCTCGAGCTTGCGATTGCCGAGAAAGACGATGCCACGCATGGTGAACCTCCTTGGCTGGCGGCTCGACCTTATCACGCGCCGCCTGTACGCTCTATCCATGAGGCGGCTGCTCACATCTCTCCTCGCACTCTTCGCACTCGCCGGCTGCGCCCGCGCCACGCTGCCGTACACACCGGAGCCGCAGCCCAACGGCGCGAGGGTCTCGGCCGGCTACCAGATGCTCGCCAACCAGCTGCGCATCGAGGTCGACACCGATCAGCGCCGGATTGAGGACATCTGGATCGTCAGGAGCGACGGCACCGCGGTCCGTGCGCAGGGGATCGAGAACCCGCCGCTGGTGACGAGTCCCGGCCCGACAATCGGCGTCGGTGTCGGCGGCGTCTCGATGGGCCGCGGCGGCGGGTTCGGCACCGGCGTCGGCGTCGGGGTGCCCGTCGGGGAAGGCCCGACGCGCATGGCCGGCAACACGTTCGCGACGTTTGCGCTCGATCAGGTCGGCCCGCCGCCCTGGCAGCTGCACCTCAAGCTCTCTGGCCTGGGGCCCACGACGATCCTGGTGGGTGGGCCGCCGCCGGCGCGCTGAGCGACTGCGCTAGAATCGGCCCGCCATGACGAGCCCCATCATCACCGAGGCGGTTCGCGCGCTGGTGGACCGCCGTGACCTCAGCCGCATCGAGGCGGCGGCCGCCATGGAAGCGATCATGTCGGGCGCGGCCACCGGCGCCCAGATCGGCGGCTTTCTCACCGCGCTGCGGATGAAGGGCGAGACCGTCGAGGAGCTGATCGGCTTCGCGCAGGTGATGCGGCAGAAGGTCGTGCGCATCCGCGCCCGCGGCGAGGACGTCGCGGGCATGAGCGGCACCGACCGCGAAATGCTCATCGACACGTGCGGCACCGGCGGGGACGCCACCGGCACGTTCAACGTGTCGACGGCGACGGCGTTCGTGGTGGCCGGCGCCGGGCTACGGGTGGCCAAGCACGGCAACCGCTCGGTGTCCTCGCTTTGCGGCTCGGCCGACGTGGTCGAGACGCTCGGCATCGACCTCGATCTGTCGCCCGACAAGGTGAGTCGCTGCATCGATGAGGTCGGCATCGGGTTCCTCTACGCGCCGCTGCTGCACACGGCGATGAAGCACGTGATGCCGGCGCGGCGCGAGCTGGGCGTGCGCACCGTGTTCAACATGCTGGGCCCGCTCACGAACCCGGCCGCCGCCAACGCGCAGATCGTCGGCGTCTACTCCGCCGCGCTGACCGAGCCACTCGCGCGCGTGCTCGCAGAGCTCGGTACCGTGCGCGCATTCGTCGTACACGGCGCCGACAGCCTCGACGAGATCTCCAACACCGGCGAAAGCCGGGTGTCCGAGGTGCGCGAGGGGATCGTGCGCACCTACGCGGTGCGCCCCGAGGACTTCGGCGTGCCGCGCGCGTCGATCAAGGATCTCCAGGGTGGTGACCGGGAGCAAAACGCGGAGATCATCCGCGCGGTACTCGACGGCGAGGGTGGGCCCCGCCGCGACATCGTCCTGATGAACGCCGGCGCGGCGCTGGTGGCCGGCGCGCGGGCGCGCGATCTCAAGGAGGGTGTCGCGGTGGCCGCGCAGTCGATCGACTCGCGCGCCGCCCGCGGTAAGCTCGACGCGCTCGTGGCCCTCAGCCAGCGGCTCGCGCGCGGCTGACCGCACACTGGCGGCCCCCCAGCTCGGACACAAAAAAAGACCGCGCTCACAGGGGCGGATGAGCGCGGTCGAGCAGGCGGCGGTTTTGAGCGAAGCGACCCCCGCCTTTCGGCACGGGCCGCGTCCGTTCGCTCGCTCGCTCTCCATCAGAGCAAGCGCCGTACCGGGCCCGAGCCCCGCGATTTCCGCGGATTTTCGCGGCCGCGGCGGCGGCGTCAGTGCACGGCGTTGCTCATCGGACGGTGCTTTGTTGTCCTCTTTTGCGCAGCCCTCCCCCACGCGGCGCTTGCGAGTCTCCCGCCCGGGCCGTACAATGCCCCCGTATCGCCGTCGCGCCTAAATCCCTTTCGTCGTTGCTCTCGTGAGTTCCGTCGGCGCTCTGGCGGTGCTGTTCGCAGCGTAGAGTTCTAGAACACCGACGGAGGAGTCGGCGTGAACGTACGCGTCCCGCGTTATCACCGCATCGCCGAGTCGCTGCGCGACCGCATCCGTCGTGGGCGCCTGGTGCCGGGGACCCGCCTCGACAATCAGCGCGCGCTCGCGCGCTCGTTCGGTGTGACGCTCATGACTCTGCGCCAGGCGCTCGAGGTGCTCGAGCGCGAGCACCTGATCGCGCGACGCCACGGGCTCGGCACGTTCGTCGCCGCCCCGTCGATCGACTACGAAATATTAAAGTTCCGGCGCTTTGCGGGCGATCTCTCGGCCCAGGGCGAGCACGTGACAACGCGGCTGCTCGGCGGGCGCGTGGCGCGCGCCGACCACCGCGTGACCGACGCGCTCGGTCTTGGCGCACGTGCGCGCGTGGTGCAGCTGGATCGGCTGCGCCTCGTCGGCGGGCACCCGATGAGCCTGCAGCGCTCGTTCTTGCGCGTCGCCGTCGGTGAGGAGGTGCTGAAGGCAGACCTGGGCACCACGCCGCTGCGCCAGGTGCTCGAGTTCAAGCTCGGCATCACGATCGTGCGCGCGCGCGAAAGCGTGTCCGCCATTCGGCTGGGCGCGCGCGAGGCGCGCGAGCTTGGCTGTCGCGCCGGCGCGCCGGCCTTCGAGTCCGAGCGTGTCTCCTACGACGACGCGGGCGCACCCGTCGTCTTCGACCGTGTGTTCATCCCCGGCGACCGTTTCCGGATCACCCGGGAACTCCACTACGAGCCGTCCGACCGAGGAGCGACTTCATGAAGATCGTCGTCGCTGTCAAGCAGGTCCCGGACACCGCCACGCAGGTGAAGATCAGCGGCGGCGATCCAAAGGCCATCGACACCGCGGGCATCACCTGGATCGTGTCGCCCTACGACGAGTTCGCGATCGAGGAGGCGCTGCGCATCAAGGAGAAGCGCGGTCAGGGCGAGGTCGTCGCCGTGTCGCTCGGCCCTGACCGGGTGAAGGAAGCGCTGCGCTCGGCGCTGGCGATGGGCTGCGATCGGGCCATTCATCTCAACGACCCGGCGTGGGCGAACGCCGACACGCTGACGACGGCGCAGGCGCTGGCCGCGGTGATCAAGCAGGAACAGCCGGCGCTCGTGCTGTGCGGCCGCCAGGCCATCGACGACGACATGGGTGCCGTCGGCGCCCAGCTCGCCGAATTGCTGGACTGGCCGTGCGCGTCCTGGATCATGGAGGAGGCCGTCGACGCCGACGCCAAGACCGTGCGCGTCGGCCGCCAGGTGGAGGGCGGGCTCGAGGTGTTCGACATTCCGCTGCCGGCGGTGCTCTCTGCGCAGAAGGGACTCAACGAGCCGCGCTATCCGACGCTCAAGGGCATCATGGGCGCCAAGAAGAAGGAGATCAAAGACGTGAAGCCGGGCGATCTCGGCGTCACGCCGGGCGCGCCGCAGCTCAGCGTGAAGAATCTCGAGGCGCTGCCCGCGCGGCCGCCGGGGCGCATCATCCAGGGCGACGTCAAAGACGCGGTGAAAGAGCTCGTTCGCGCGCTGCGCGAGGACGCGAAGGCGATCTGACATGGCAAACGCATACTGGTGCATCGTCGAGGACGATCGGAAGGGCGCGCCGAAGAAGGTGATGGCCGAGGTGCTCGGAGAGGCGGGCCGGCTCTCCGGCGGCAACGTGGAGGCCGTGTGGCTCACCGACAAGGCGAGCGATGACGGCATCAAGGCGCTGGGGACCTGGGGCGCGAGCAAGGTGTGGGTGCTGGAGAACGCCGCGTTCGCGCCGTACATCGGCGAGGTGTGGGTGCCCGCGCTCGCCGAGCTCTCCGCCAAGGAATCGCCGAAGGCGATCTTCGCGCCAGTCACCAGCCGCCTGCGCGAGTTCGTCGCGCGGCTGGCGGCACGGCTGGGCGCCGGCTTGTCGGCGGACTCCGTCGGCTTCGCCATGGACGGCGACACGCTCGTGGCGACGCGTCCCGTCTACGCCGGCAAGCTCCTGGCGAAGATGACGTGGGCGAAGACGCCGTGGGTGGCCACGCTGCGGCCGAACGTGTTCAAGCCCGCCGAGGCGTCGGTGGCCAAGACCGCGCGGGCCGAACAGCCGAGCGTGAAGATTCCGTCGCCACGCATGAAGCTGGTCGAGCGGCGTGAGGAAGTCTCCACGGGGCTGCCCGAGCTGACCGAAGCCGAGACTGTGATCTCCGGAGGTCGCGGCATGAAGGGGCCCGAGAACTACGTCATCCTCGAGAAGATGGCGGCGGTGATCGGCGCTGCCGTCGGCGCCTCACGCGCGGCGGTGGACGCGGGCTGGCGGCCGCACCGATTCCAGATCGGCCAGACGGGTCGGACGATCTCGCCGAAGCTCTATCTCGGCTTCGGCGTGTCGGGCGCGATTCAGCACCTGGCCGGCATGCGGACGTCGAAGGTCATCGTGGCCGTGAACAAGGACCCCGAGGCGCCGATCTTCAAGATCGCCGATTACGGCATCGTGGGCGACCTCTTCGAGGTCGTGCCCGCGCTGACCGACGAGTTCAAGAAGCTGCTCGAAAAATGAGACTCGAGCTCACGGCCGAGCAGGCGATGATCCGCGACATGGCGCGCGAATTCGCGCAGGAGCACGTCGCGCCCATCGCCTCGGAGATCGACCGCGAGGCGCGGTTTCCGCACGAGACCGTCAAGCGGATGGGTGAGCTCGGCCTGCTCGGCATCATGGTGCCGGAAGCCTGGGGCGGCAGCGGCGCCGACACCGTGGCGTACGTGGTGGCGCTGGAAGAGATCGCCAAGGCGTGCGCGTCGCACGCGGTGGTCATGTCCGTCAACAACTCGCTGTACTGCGATCCCGTGCTGAAGTACGGGACCGACGCCCAGCGCACCCGGTTTCTCAAGCCGGTCGCGTCCGGACACGCCCTCGGCTGCTTCGCGCTGACCGAGCCGGAGGCGGGCTCCGACGCGCGCAACCAGCACACGATCGCCGTGCGCGAGGGCGACGACTACGTCATCACCGGTCGCAAGCTTTTCATCAGCACCGGCCGCGAGGCCTCCTTCGCGCTCGTGTTCGCCCAGACCGACCGCGAGCGCGCCCATCGCGGCATCAGCGCGTTCGTGGTGGAAAAGGGCACGCCGGGATTCAGCGTCAGCAAGACCGAGGACAAGCTCGGCATCCGCGCCTCCGACACCGCCGAGCTCGTCTTCGACGGCTGTCGCGTGCCGGCCGCCCACCGCATCGGCGAGGAGGGCAGGGGCTTTCACATCGCGCTGGCGACGCTCGACGGCGGCCGCATTGGCATCGCCGCGCAGGCCGTCGGTATCGCCGCCGGCGCCTACGAGCGCTCGCTCAAGTACGCGCGCGAGCGCAAGGCGTTCGGCGTCCCGATCGGCGAGCACCAGATGGTCGGCTGGATGCTCGCCGACATGACGGTCGCCATCGAGGGCGCGCGGCTCATGACGCTGAAGGCCGCCTTCCTCAAGGACGCCGGTCGTCCGTACACGAAGGAAGCGTCGATGGCCAAGCTGTTCGCGGCCGAGACGGCCATGAAGGTCACGACCGACGCCGTGCAGGTGCACGGCGGCTTCGGCTTCATCCGCGAGGCCGAGGTGGAGCGCTACTTCCGCGACGCGAAGATCACGCAGATCTACGAGGGTACGTCGCAGATCCAGAAGCTCGTGGTCGCCCGTGAGGTCCTGAAATGAGCCAGCCAGGGGAGTGGAAAGAGCGGGACGTGCGCTTCGAGACGCTGTCCGGGATTCCGATCAAGCCCGTCTACACACCCGACGACGTCAAGGGTCAGTCGTACGACGCGCGCCTGGGTCAGCCCGGCCAGTATCCGTTCACGCGCGGCGTGTACCCCACCATGTATCGCGGACGCCTGTGGACGATGCGCATGTTCGCCGGCTTCGGACGGCCGGAGGACACCAACGCGCGCTTCAAGTATCTGCTCGCGCAGGGACAGACCGGACTCTCGACGGCGTTCGACATGCCCGCGCTCATGGGCTACGACGCCGACCATCCCCGCGCCCGCGGCGAGGTCGGCAAGGAGGGAGTGTCGATCTCGACGCTCGACGACTTCGAGCGGCTCTTCGCCGACATTCCGCTCGGCGACGTCACGACGTCGATGACGATCAACTGCACGGCGTCGGTCGCGCTGGCCATGTACCTGGCCGTCGCCGACAAGCAGGGCGTCGCGTGGGACCGCATCGGCGGCACGATGCAGAACGACATGCTCAAGGAGTTCATCGCGCAGAAGGAGTGGATCTGCCCGCCCGAGCCGGCCGTGCGCATCGTGACCGACATGATCGAGTTCACGTCCAAGCACGTCCCCCGCTTCAACCCGGTGTCGATCTCCGGCTATCACATCCGCGAGGCGGGCTCGACGGCCGTCCAGGAGCTCGCGTTCACGCTGGCCGACGGGCTCGGTTATGTCGAGGCGGCGCTCGCGCGCGGGCTCGACATCGACAGTTTTGCGCCGCGGCTGTCGTTCTTCTTCGACATCCACAACGACTTTTTCGAGGAGATCGCCAAGCTGCGCGCCGCCCGCCGCATGTGGGCGCGGTTCATGCGCGAGCGCTACGGTGCGAGAAAGCCGGAGTCGATGCGGCTGCGCACGCACACCCAGACGGCGGGTGTGTCGGCCACCGCGCAGCAACCGCTCAACAATGTCGCGCGGGTGGCCATCCAGGCGCTGGCGGCCGTGCTCGGCGGCGCGCAATCGCTGCACACCAACTCCTACGACGAGACGTGGGCGCTGCCCACGGAGGACGCGGTGACCGTCGCCCTGCGCACGCAGCAGATCATCGCCGAGGAGACAGGCGTGGCGCTGACCGCCGATCCGCTGGGCGGCTCGTACTTCCTCGAGACGTTGACCGACCAGATGGAGGCGCAGGCGCAGCGCTACATCGACCAGATCGACGCGATGGGCGGCATGATCCACGCGATCGACAACGGCTTCCCGCAGAAGGAGATCGCCGACGCCGCCTATCGCTATCAGCTGATGGAGGATCGCGGCGAGAAGGTCACCGTCGGCGTCAACAAGTACGTGATGCAGGACGAGAAGCCGATCAATTACCTCAGGATCGACGAGCGCGTCGAGATCGAGCAGATCGAACGCACGGGACGCTTCAAGGCCTCGCGCGACATGAGCCGCGTGGAGCGCCGGCTCAAGCAGCTGGCCGACGCCTGCCGCAACGGCGGCAACGTGATGCCGGTGCTGGTCGACGCGGTGAAAGACTACGCGAGCCTGGGCGAGATCTCCGACGTCTACCGTCAGGTGTTCGGGTTGTACCGTGAGCCCATCATCTTTTGATTTTGCCGCCGGAGCACCTTCATCGGGCTCCGTCGCTGCGGCGGTCGGGCGAAGTTAGCGTGAGGGGGAAGACAACAATGGCGGACGCGATCAGGATCACGAAGACGACGAGCAAAAAAGAAAAGCCGAAGGACAAAGACCTCGCCTTCGGCAACGTCTTCACCGACCACATGTTCGTCGCCGACTTCCAGGAAGAGAAGGGCTGGTACGACCCCCGCGTCGAGCCGTACGGCCCATTCCCGCTCGATCCGGCCACGGCCGTGCTGCATTACGGTCAGTCGCTGTTCGAGGGACTCAAGGCGTTCCGCGGCAAGGACGGCACCATTCGTCTATTCCGCCCGCAAAAGCACGTGGAGCGGCTCAACCGCACGGCGACGCGGATGACGATTCCGCCGCTGGATCCCGAGCTGATCCTGCGCTCGTGGACGACGCTGGTGGACGTCGACCGCGACTGGGTGCCGTCCTCGGTCGGCACGTCGCTCTACATCCGGCCGACGATCATCGCGAGCGAGCCGTTTCTCGGCGTGCGGCCGGCGAAGGAATACCTCTACTACGTGATCCTCTCGCCCGTCGGACCCTACTACCCGGAGGGGCTGGCGCCGACCAAGATCAAGGTCATCGACAACTACGTGCGCGCGGTGGCGGGCGGGCTGGGCGAGGCGAAGACCTCGGCGAACTACGCGGCGAGCCTCTACGCGGCCGAGGAGGCCAAGCACGAAGGGTTCACGCAGGTGCTGTGGCTCGACGGCGTGCACCACAAGTACCTCGAAGAGGTCGGCACCTCGAACATCATGCTACAGATCGGGGACGAGGTGATCACGCCGCCGCTGGCCGGCACGATCCTCGCCGGTGTCACGCGCGACACCGCGCTGACGCTGATGCGCGAGTGGGGACTGCGGGTTTCGGAGCGGCAGATCACGATCGACGAGGTCGTCGCGGCCGCGCACAAGGACACGCTGAAGGAGGTCTGGGCGACAGGCACCGCCGCCGTCATCTCGCCCGTCGGCGAGCTGGCCTACAAGGGCGAGCGCTTCGTCGTGAACGGCGGCCGGATCGGCGCGCTCTCGCAGAAACTGTACGACACGATCGTCGGCATTCAGTACGGCACCGTCCGCGACACGCACGGCTGGACGCTGACGGTCTAGGGAGAGCGAGATGAGCGCCGAGTGCGTCTTCTGCAAGATCCGCGACGCTCAGATCCCGTCGATGAAGATCTACGAGGACGACCGGACGCTCGTCTTCATGGACATCAATCCGCTGAACGCTGGTCACTGTCTCGTGGTCACGAAGACCCACGCGCCGACGCTCTGGGAGTCCAGCGAGGCGGATCTGCAGGCGGCGATCACGGTGGCGAAGAAAGTCGCCCTCGCCCTGCGCCAGACGCTGAAGCCCGACGGGCTGAACATGCTTCAGGCCAACGGCGCCGCGGCGTTTCAGTCGGTGCCGCACTTCCATCTGCACCTGATCCCGCGCTCGCACAACGACGGCAAGGGCTTCGATTGGAAGCCCGTGCCCGGCGACCGCGCCCAGATCATGCAGATCGGCGAGCGTGTCCGCGACGCCCTGAAGGCGGCATCGTGAGCGCCGAGCGCACCGTCCGCGTGGTCGTCGCCAAGCCGGGACTCGACGGTCACGACCGCGGCGCGAAGATCGTCGCGCGCGCGCTGCGCGACGCCGGCTTCGAGGTCATCTACACCGGGCTGCACCAGACGCCGGAGCAGGTGGTGGCGACCGCCATCCAGGAGGACGCCGACGCCATCGGGCTCAGCGTGTTGTCCGGCGCTCACAACTACCTGTTCAAGCGCGTGCTCGAGCTGCTGAAGGAAAAGGGCGCGGAGGACGTGGTGGTCTTCGGCGGCGGCATCATCCCGCCCGAGGACATCGCGGCCCTCAAGGCCATCGGCGTGAAGGAGCTCTTTACGCCGGGCACCTCCACGCAGGACATCGTCCGCTTCGTTCGCGACCACGTGCGCGCCGCCGTATGACGGCGGGCGCGGACAACACCGGGAGCTGAGCCGTGGCTGACGACGAGAAGTCCGAGCTAGAGCGTCTTCGCGCGGAAAACGCCGCCCTCAAGGCCGCCAACGTCCGCCGGGGCGCGGTCTCGTTCAAGGTGAGCGAAAAGGGCGGCGTGTCGGTGTACGGGCTCGGGCGCTTCCCGGTCACGCTCTACAAGGAGCAGTGGGCGAAGCTGCTGGACATGGCCGACGAGATCCGCGCGTTCATCAAGGCGCACGAGGCGGAGCTCAAGACCAAGTCGCAGTGAGGTGACGGGACGTGGACTTCGACCTCACACCCGAGCAGAAACAGGTCCGCGACGTTGCGCGCGAGTTCGCGCAGGCCGAGCTCGGCGACAAGATCGCGCCCTACGACGCGCGCCACGAGTTCCCGCACGCCATCGTCGCCAAGCTGGGACCGCTCGGCTTTCTCGGTGTCCTCGTGCCCGAGGAGTACGGTGGGGCCGCGCTCGACTACGTCTCGTATGCGCTGATCGTCGAGGAGCTCAACCGCGGCGACGCCTCCGTCGGCATCACGATGTGGGCGCACAACTCACTCTGCACCAACCACATCAACCTCTTCGGGTCGGCCGAGCAAAAGTCCCGCTGGCTGCCGCGCCTGGCGCGCGGCGAGGTGCTCGGCGCCTGGGGGCTCACCGAGCCCGGCTCCGGCTCCGATGCCGCGGCGCTGCGCACGCGCGCGGAGCGCCGCGACGGCGCCTGGGTCTTGAACGGTAGCAAGGCCTTCATCACCAACGCGTCGGTCGGCGAAGTCGCCGTCGTGATGGCGCGAACGGATCCGACGCGAGGCGCCAAGGGCATCTCGGCGTTCGTCCTCGACAAAGGCCTGCCGGGCTTCAGCGCGGGCACCCCGTACCGCAAGCTCGGTCTGCACGCCTCTGACACCGCCGAGCTGATCTTCGAGGACGTGCGCGTCCCCGCCGAGCAGTTGCTCGGCGCCGAGGGCCACGGCTTCGTGCAGGCAATGCAAGTGCTGGAGGGCGGGCGTATCGCGATGGCGGCCATGGCCGTCGGCATCGCGCAGGCGGCGGTGGATGCGGCGGTGAAGTACATGAAGCAGCGCACGGCCTTCGGCAAGACGCTGGCCGAATTCAACGGGCTGCAGGGGATGATCGCCGACGTCGCGACCGAGGTCGAGGTCGCGCGGCTGCTGATGCTGCGCGCCGCGTATCTCAAAGACTCGGGCCAGCCGGCGATGCACGCGGCGGCAATGGCCAAGGTCTTCGCCTCCGAGGCCGCGATGAAGGCGGCGACCAAAGCCGTGCAGATTCACGGCGGCGCCGGCTACATCACGGAGTTTCCCGTGGAGCGCATCTTCCGCGACGCCAAGCTCACCGAGATCGGCGAGGGCACCTCAGAAGTGCAGCGGCTCGTCATCGCCCGCGAGATCCTGAAAGTCCCGTAGTCGCCGCGCGTGAGCGAGCTGATCCTCGTCGAGGGTGTCTGCAAGCGATACGTCACCTCGTCCGGACCGGTCGACGCGCTACGCGACGTCTCGCTCTCCGTCGGCGCCGGCGAGTTCTGCACGCTCATCGGCCCCTCCGGGTGCGGCAAGTCCACGCTGCTGGCGGTGCTCGGCGGCCTCGTCAGCGCCGACGCCGGCCGCGTCGCCGTCGACGGCCGCCCGGTCGATGGCCCCGATCCGCGACGCGTGGCCACCGTGTTCCAGGATCCGGGGCTGTTTCCCTGGCGCACCACGCTCGAGAACGTCGAGTTCGGGCTGGAGCTGCAGGGCGTGTCCGCCGTCGAGCGGCGGCGGGTGGCCGCGGATCTGCTGGGTCCCTTGGGGCTGCGCGACTTCGCCGCGAAGTATCCGCGCGAGCTCTCGGGCGGCATGCGCCAACGCGTGGCCATCGGGCGCGCGCTGGCCATCGACACGCCGATCGTGCTCATGGACGAGCCGTTCGGAGCGCTGGACGAGCAGACGCGCGTGCTCATGGGCGAGTGGCTGCTCGACATCTGGCGCCGCACGCGCAAGACGGTCGTGTTCGTGACCCACAGCCTGCACGAGGCGCTCGCGCTGTCGACGCGGGTGGCGATCATGACGGCGCGGCCGGGGCGCATCAAGAGTGTGCTGGAGCTTCCGATGCCGTATCCGCGCGCGATGGAGTCGGCGGAGATGGTCGCCCTGCGCGCCAAGCTGTGGGGTGACATCCGCGACGAGTCGCTCCGCGCGATGCAGTAGCCCATGCAGACGCAGGTCGTGCTGATCCGCGTGGCCATCCTCGTCGCCGCGCTCGGCGCGTGGGAGATCGTCGGCCATACCGCGAACCCCGCACTCTACGTCCCACCGTCGGCGGCGGTGCCCGCGCTCGGGCGTCTCCTCGCGCTGGATTCGTATCCCGATCTCGCCCAGCATCTGCTGCTCACGTTGCGCGAGATCCTCGTCGCCTATGCGCTCGCCATCGCCGCCGGACTCGGCTGCGGCTTCGTGCTCGGCGTCAATCGGCTCGTGGGACGCGCCTACGGGCCCATCCTGGCCGCCCTGTACGCCGTGCCCGCCGTCGTCTGGTACCCGTCGCTGATGCTGTTCTTCGGTCTCGACGCCGCGTCGAAGATCGCTTTCGGCTTCCTGCTCGGCTTCTTTCCGATCACGCTGGCCGTGCTGGCCGGGATTCGGCAGGTGAACCCCCAGCTGCTGGTGGTGGCGCGGGCGTTCGGCGCCAGCGGCGTCACCGCGTTCCGCAAGGTCACGCTGCCCGCGATGCTGTTCACGCTCGTCGGCGGCCTGCGCACGGGGCTCGCGCTCACGGTCATCGGCGTGATCGTCGGCGAGATCCTCGGCAGCAAGTCGGGCATGGGCTCGCTGATCAACCACGCCTATGGGCTGTTCCGCACCGACGATTACATCGCGCTCGTGGTCGTGACGCTCGTGCTGATCGTCGGCTCGGACGCCATCGCCTCACTGGTCGAGCGCCGCGCCCAGCGGTGGACCGAGTAGTGCGAGCCGCAGGACGTCGCGGGGCTGGGGCCCCGCCGTCCGAGGCGAGCCTATGAACCAGGCGCGCGAGTCCGTCCGCGTGCGCCTCATCCAGATGCTGAGCATCGCCGCGGTGCTGCTCGCCTGGGAAGGCGTGGCCCGCGCCGGCTGGGTCGATCCGTTGTTCGTCCCGGCGCCGACCGCGGTGGCGGGGGCACTGGGGCGCATCGGACGCGCCGCACTGGCGGGTCTCGGCGAAACGCTGCTCAAGACGGCCATCGCGTACGCGGTGGCGGTCGTCATCGGTGTGGGCGGCGGCATCCTGCTTGGCTCCGTGCGCGCGCTGCGCCAGGCCGTGAACCCCTTTGTGATCGCGCTCTACGGCATGCCGAAGATCCTGGTGCTGCCATGGATCATTCTCTTTCTCGGCTTCGGTGCGATGCCGGCTGTCGTCTACGCCACGATCCACGGCGTGTTTCCGATCCTCGTGCTGGTCACCGGTGCGGTGCGCGACGTCGATCGGAACCTCGTGACGGTTGCCCGTGCGTTCGGGGCGCGGCGCTGGCAGCTGTACTGGAAAGTCGTGCTGCCCGCCATCGTCCCCACCGTGCTGGCCGGCATGCGGCTGGGTATCGTGTTCTGTCTGCTCGGCGTGCTCGTCGTGGAGATGTTCGCCGGCGTGCGCGGGATGGGCTACGTCTTGTCGTCGCTGGCCAACGGTTTTCAGGCCGCCGAGCTGTTCGCTGCCACCGCGCTCGTGTCGGCGGCATCGATCATCATCGTGCTGTCGCTGGCTTCCGTGAACGAACGCCTGTCGCAATGGCGAGGGGAATCCCGATGAAGCTCAAGGTCACCGATGTCGTCGTTCACCGGTTGTCGGTTCCGCTCCCGCGTCCCGTCCGCACCGCGCGGCACGATTACACGCACGCCGACACGGTCGTCGTCGAGATGCGCACGGACGCCGGCCTCGTCGGCGCGGGCTACTGCTTTGCCTTCGGCGCGCGCCGAGCCCGCGCTCTGGCCGAGCTGGTCGGTGATCTCGCCGAGATCTACGTGGGCAAGCCGCCGGCGCCCCAGGCGCGGCACGCCGAAGCGTGGCGCGCGCTGAACTTCATCGGCCACGCCGGACTCTCGCTGATCGCGCTCGCCCCGCTGGACACGGCGTGCTGGGATCTCGCCGCGCGCGCCGCCGGCCTGCCGCTGTTCCGTTTCCTCGGCGGCGATCGCACCCGCGTTCCGACTTACGCGTCGAGTGGTCTCTGGATCGACTACAGCGTCGATGCACTGCTCAACGAGGCCGAGGCGTTCCGTGCCGCCGGTCACCGCGCGATGAAGATGCGCGTCGGTCGCACGGATCCCGAGGAAGACATCGAGCGGGTGAAGATCGTGCGTGATGCGCTCGGGGGCGACGCGGCGCTGCTGGCGGACGTCAACCAGGGCTGGGACGAGCCCACGGCGATCCGCATCGGCCGGCGGCTGCAGGAGCACGATCTCTACTGGCTCGAGGAGCCGCTGCCGTACGACGACCTGGCCGGGTGCGCCCGCGTCGCGGCGGCACTGGATCTGCGCATCGCCACCGGCGAGACGGAGTACGGCAGCGCCGGGATGAAGCGTCACCTCGAGGCGCGCGCCGCCGACGTCCTCATGCCGGACCTGCAGCGCATGGGTGGCCCGACGGAGTTTTTGAGAACGGCGTCGCTCTGCCACGCCTGGCAGCAGCCGGTGTCCTCGCATCTGTTCACGGAAACCTCCGCCCACCTGCTCGCGGCGAGTCCGAACGGCTTGATCCTCGAGCATATGGCCTGGTGGGAGCCGCTCTTCACCGAGCCGATCGCGATCGAGGTCGGCTGCGTGAGGCTCAGCGACAAACCGGGCATCGGCGTAGAGCTCTCGCAGGCGGCGCTCAAGCAGTACAAAGCCTGAGGCTGCCGCTTTTCGTCAGTCGCACGACAAAAACTCCCCGGAGGGGCTGGCTGCTTTTTGTCCGTTTGGCCCGGGTCTCTCCAATCGCGCTAACAAAAACGAGCAGTTCGCGGATGTCTCAGCCGTGGAATGGGCCTTGCCTCAGACCCTGCCGTTGGCCGGCACCAGCCGGGACAGACCGCAGGAGGTCACCAGCCATGGGCGTCGCACCCGCCAGACCCTCATTCAGCGAGATGCCGACGATCACGACGGTCTTCCTTGGCGAGGAGGGGCTGCACCACGCGCGGTGCGGTCAGCCGCTGGTGTACCTGCGCAAGCGCCAGGGCCTCGAACTGGACTTCCACTGCCGGATCTGCCACGAGCATGTCTCGCTGCCGGAGTACGCGCTTTCCCGCGTCCCGGTCGGCGAGCCCGTAACGGCGTAGCGCGGCTACGTCGCTGGCGTGGGCTCCAAGCGGCGGGCGCGCCGCACGTGGGCCTGCACGTCGCGCACGATGTCGTTTTCGATCACGATCTGGGTCTCGTGCTCTTCGACGTCCCAATGCGTGACCGCCGCCAGGAGACCCGCGACGCGGCGGCGCTGCGGGACGATGCGCTTGCCGCGGTAGACCAGCGTACGGCGTTCCGGCGCGCTCAGACTCTGCTGTTCCTCCACCGTTCGGCCGGCGAGCTCCAGCACCTGCGCATACGTCGTCGTCCCGGGAGTGATGCGCGCGAGCGTGTTCGGCGGTAGCAGCACGCCGGTCTCCCGCACCACTTCGTCCGAGCGCTCGCGCCAGAAGCCAAAACGTCCCGCCCACCGCTTGCTCAGCCGCTCGGCGATGATGCGAAGAAGCACGCCGCCGAGGTTACCGGCGGCAAAGATCGCCAGCGGGATCAGGATCGGCGCCCACGACTGCACGCCCGAGAAGTAGCCGAACTGCACCATCAAGACCTGTGGAATCAGTCCTTCGGAGCGATCGAGGTACAGCGACACGCGCTCGGTGTGGGCGCGCGTTTCGTGGGGCTGCCGCGTCGCCGAGTGCGGCGACAGCTCGTCGATCTTGAGGTGGTCGCTCGCGGCGAAGTCGATGATCAGCTGCGCGGGATCCTCGCTGAGCTTCACGACGCGGTCGCGGTGCTCGAGGTAGAGGCGGAATAGCGCGCGCTGCCGCACCTCGTTGAACGAGAGCGACAGCCGATGGCGATGCCCCCAGAGCGTGTGCTCCAGCCACGTCGACGACTTGGGCCGGACGAGACCCTGGCTTTTCAGCGCCAGGCGCATGAGATACGCGCGATTGAGCGCGCGATGGTCCCACGGAATCCGAATGAACGAGGCGGGCGTCGTGGCGCCCAGCGGGCCCGAGTCATCGCGCGTGAACGTGACGAACGGCGCGCCGCCGGCGATCGGCTCCGCGCGTGACTCGCGATCGCGATAAAGATTCTGCGCCGTCATGACCAGGCGGCCGGAGGCCCTGACCGTAAATCCGCGCTCGGTGATGTACTTCTCGAGCGCGGCGTCGCCCTTGCCCTGCTTGTCGTCCGCCACCAGCGCGCCGGGCCAGAGCAGATAGAGGTCTTGTTCCGCCCCGGCAGCGGAGCGCGACGCCGGCAAGACGACGCTCCAGATCACGCTCACGTCGATGGGACCGAGGCTCGGCGTGACGCTGGCGCGCACGAAGAGCGGACCGATCTCGAACGGCGGATTCGGCTTGCTCGCGACAAACACCTGGGCGTCGGCGATCACGGGGATCGCCAGGAGCAGCAGGACGGCGGCGACGAGAAGCCGGGCGCGCCTCACATCCGGACGGGGAAGAACTCCCGGGCCACGTGCTCTTCGATCGGCAGCTTCTTCTTGATCATCCCGTACTCGAGCAGTGTGTCCTGCATCGTGCGCAGCGCTTCCATGCTGACCTGACCGTCGAGCGAGAAGAGCGGGCTGGAGATCTTGTGCGCGGCCAGCACCGCCTCCGGCCGCCAGTTGATCTTCTTCGCGATGAGCTCGGCGGCGTCCTGAGTCTGGTCCTTCATGAAGCGCACGCCGCTGAACACGGCCTTCATCGCCTTGCGGATGTGGTCGGCGCTCTTCTTGATCGAATCCTCGGAGACGTACTGGATCTGGCTGATCCACTTCGGCGTGACCGCGTCCAGGCGCAGCAGCACGCGGCTCTTGCCCTCGAGCTGCGTCACCGCTCCGCCGTCGCCCCAGACGAACGCGTGGATCTCCTTGCGGGCGAGCGCGGCCAGCTGCGCGTCGAGGCCGCCCAGGCCGACGACCTTGACGTCCTTGTCGGGGTCCCAGCCCTGGGCTTTGGCGAACATCCGTGCGAAGACCCACGTGGTGGCGCCGACGCGCGTGACGCCGATCGTCTTGCCCTTGAGATCGGCGGGAGCCTGCACGTCGGGCGCGACGTTGAGAGTGAAATGGTTGCCCTCGGTATGCGTCGCGACCATCTTCAGCGGCTGGCCCGCTTCGCGCGCGACGAAGATGTCGGTGCTGCCGGCGGCGCCGAGGAGCACGTCGCCCGCGATGACGGCCTTTACGAGGTCGGGGCCGCCGCGGAACGGCACGAACTCCGCGTTCAACCCTTCGGTCCGGAAGAAGCCCTTCTCGACGGCGACGATGAACGGGCCGGCCAGGGCATAGTCGGCGAGCACGGCGGTGCCGACCTTGATCGCTGTCTGTCCGTGAGCGATCCGCGGCGTACCGACGACGAGCAGCGCGCCTGCGGACGTCGTCAAGAACTCCCGCCTGCTCACACGCCGCATAGGTCGTCTCCTTGACACGATCGCGGTTGTTCCATACGTTAGGCCGCACGCTCCATGGCTGATCCGGCGGCGGCGAAGCAGTCAGATCGTAGCACGTCCGCTCCCGTCACCTACGAGGCGCGCGACGGCGTCAGCTGGGTCACTCTCAATCGCCCCTCCGTGCTGAACGCGCTCGATACCGCGTTGGCCGCCACGCTGGCCGCGTGCGTCGAGCGCGCCGCGGACGACCCGGCCACCTTCGCGGTCGTCGTGCGTGGGGCTGGCCGCGCGTTCTGCTCGGGCATGGATCGCAACGCGCTCGCGGCGGGCGAGATCGGCGAGCCGTTCTATCGCCGGTGGATCCGCGCCCTCAACGTGCTGGAGGACATGCCGAAGGTCGCCATCGCAGTGCTGCACGGCTACTCGATCGGGGGCGGCCTGCAGCTCGCAGTCGCGTGCGATCTGCGGCTGGCGACGAGCGACGCGGTGGTGGGGCTCGGCGCCTCGCGGCACGGCATCATTCCCGACGGCTCCGTGCTGCGGCTGGCGCGGCTGATCGGCCTGGCGCGCGCCAAGGAGCTGTCGCTGTTGAACGACGAGATCTCGGCCGACGCCGCGCGCGCCATCGGCCTGGTCACACGTGTATGCGCGCCGGGCGAGGTCGAGGCCGCGCTCTCCGCGCTGCTCGACCAGCTCCGTCATCAGGCGCCGACCGCCAACGGCCACATCAAGCGGCTGCTGCATGCGTCTTTCCACGAAGATCCGCGCGGGCTCATCGAGGAGACGCTGCGTGCGCTTGACGAGTGTATGCGTTCTTGGGAGTCCGGTGAGGCGAACCGCGCGTGGATGGAGAAGCGCGAGGCCGTCTTCCAACCCAAGCCTGGCTCGTGACCTCCGACGTCATTCTGGAGACGGACGGGCTCACCAAGGAGTTCCGCGGCTTCGTGGCGGTGAAGGAGGTTGGCCTGCGCGTGCGTCGCGGCACGATCCACGCGCTCATCGGTCCCAATGGCGCCGGCAAGACGACGTGCTTCAATCTGCTGACGCACTTCCTCACGCCGACGGCCGGACGCATCCGGTTCAACGGCCGTGACATCACCGGCAGCAAGCCGGCCGCCATCGCGCGCATGGGCCTGGTGCGCTCGTTCCAGATCTCGGCGGTGTTTCCGCACCTCACGGTGCTCGAGAACGTGCGCGTCGCGCTGCAGCGGCGGCGCGGCACCTCGTTCGACTTCTGGCGCAGCGAGCGCGTGCTCGATGCGCTCAACGCGCGCGCGCTGGAGCTGATCGACGCGGTGGGCCTGGGCGAGTTCGCTGCCACGCCGGCGGTGGAGCTGCCGTACGGCCGCAAGCGCGCGCTGGAGATCGCCACGACGCTCGCCCTCGATCCCGAGATGATGTTGCTGGACGAGCCGACGGCCGGCATGACGCACGAGGACGTCGCCCGCATCACGGCGCTGATCAAGCGCGCGGCGCAGAATCGCACGGTGCTGATGGTCGAGCACAACCTCAGCGTCGTCGAGAACCTCTCGGACACGATCACGGTGCTCGCGCGCGGTGAGGTCCTGGCCGAGGGCGACTATCCGAGCGTGTCGCGCCATCCGCAGGTGATCGAGGCGTACATGGGCTCCGGCCGTGCGTGAGCGCCCGTCGCTGCTGACCGTGCGCGACCTGCACGCCTGGTACGGCGAGTCGCACGTGCTGCACGGCGTGACCTTCGACGTGCAGGCGGGCGAGGTCGTGACGCTGCTCGGCCGCAACGGGGCGGGGAAGACCACGACGCTGAAATCGATCATGGGAATCGTCGGCCGCCGCCGCGGCTCGGTCGTCTTCGACGGCCAGGAGCTCGTCGGCCGGGCGTCCAACCACATCGCCCGGCTCGGCATCGCCTTCTGCCCCGAAGAGCGCGGGATCTTCGCGAGCCTCAACGTCGAGGAGAACCTCCTGCTGCCGCCGCAGGTGCGGCCCGGCGGGCTCACGCTGGCGGCGCTCCACGCGCTGTTTCCGAATTTGCAGGAGCGCCGGCGCAGCCAGGGCACCAAGCTCTCGGGCGGCGAGCAGCAGATGCTCGCGATCGCCCGAATCTTGAGGACCGGCGCCCGACTGCTGCTGCTGGACGAGCCGACGGAAGGGCTCGCGCCCGTGATCGTTCAGCAGATCGGCGCCACCATTCGCCGGCTGAAATCCGAAGGCTTCACCATCCTGCTCGTCGAGCAGAACTTCCGGTTCGCGGCCACCGTCGCGGACCGTCACTACGTCATGGAGCACGGCCGTGTGGTCGACGCCATCGCCAACGCCGAGCTCGACGCCAACATGGGTAAGCTGCACGAATATCTCGGAGTTTAGGACGCAGCTTTAGGAAAGGAGTCCCGAACATGATCGTGATGCGTGTGCTCGTTCTCGCCGTGGCGCTGCTGGCCGCGGCCGCCCCGGTTCACGCGGAGATTTCCGACGGCGTGATCAAGATCGGCATCATGAACGACCAGTCCGGTACCTACGCCGACCTCGCCGGCCCCGGCTCGGTGGTGGCCGCGAAGATGGCCATCGAGGACTTCGGCGCCGCGAAGAAGGGCATGAAGGTCGAGGTGCTCGTCGCCGACCATCTGAACAAGGCCGACGTCGGCTCCTCGATCGCGCGGCAGTGGTTCGACGCCGACAAGGTCGACGTCATCGTCGACGTGCCGACGTCCTCGGTGGTGCTCGCCGTCAACCAGATCGCGCGCGAGAAGAACAAGGCGCTGATCGTCTCCACCGGCGCAACGTCCGACCTCACCGGGCCGCAGTGCTCACCGAACGCGATCCACTGGACGTACGACACGTGGTCCCTGGCCAACGGCACCGGCTCGGCCGTCGTGAAGACGGGCGGAGACACCTGGTTCTTCCTCACCGCCGACTACAAGTTCGGCCACGATCTCGAGCGCGACACCGAAGCCGTCGTCGTCAAGAACGGCGGCAAGGTCGTCGGCAGAGTGCGTCATCCGTTCCCGAGCGCGGACTTCTCGTCGTTCCTGCTGCAGGCGCAGGCCTCGAAGGCCAAGGTGATCGGCCTCGCCAACGCCGGTGCCGATACGACCAACGCCATCAAGCAGGGGGCGGAGTTCGGCATCGTGAAGGGTGGGCAGCAGTTCGCAGGGCTGCTCGTGTTCCTCACCGACGTGCACGCCCTCGGTCTCGAGACGGCGCAGGGGCTACTGCTCACCGAGTCGTTCTACTGGGACCTCAACGACCGCACGCGCGCCTTTTCGACGAATTTCGCCCAGCGGCATCGCCAGGCCAAGCCGACCATGGCGCAGGCCGGCGTGTACTCGGCGGTGCTCCACTATCTGAAGGCGGTGGAGGCGCTCAAGAGCGACGAGGGCCCGAAGGTCATCGCCAAGATGAAGGAACTGCCGACGGACGATCCCGTGTTCGGCAAGGGCAGCATCCGCGCCGACGGTCGCAAGATCCACCCCGTGTACCTCTTCGAGGTGAAGAAGCCGTCGGAGTCCAAGGGCCCGTGGGACTACTACAAGGTGCGCGCGACGATCCCGGCGGAGCAGGCGTTTCGGCCGATGGATCAAGGCAACTGCCCGCTCGTGAAGAAATAGGACGCGCTGTTGAGCGGAGCCACCCCGCAGTCCGCGCCGTTGAGCGGAGCCACCCCGCATCTCGAACAGGCCACCCACGGCTCAAGCCGGACGCGCGCTCCGATACAGTGAGCACTATCTTCGGCATCCCGACCCAGGCATTGTTCGGTCAGCTCCTCATCGGGCTGATCAACGGCGCCTTCTACGCCATGCTGAGCCTGGGCCTGTCGGTGATCTTCGGCCTGCTCAACATCATCAACTTCGCCCACGGCGCGCAGTACATGATGGGCGCGTTCGTCGCGTACTTCGCGCTGCAGTGGGCGGGCCTCGGTTACTGGCCCTCGCTCGTCATCGCGCCGATCGTGGTCGGGCTGTTCGGCGTGATCCTCGAGCGCACGATGCTCAAGCGTCTCTACCATCTCGATCACCTCTACGGGCTGCTGCTCACCTTCGGCGTGGCCCTGGTCGTGCAGGGCCTTTTCCGGAACGAGTTCGGCTCGTCCGGCCTGCCGTACGCCGCGCCGCGACAGCTGAGCGGCGGCTACAACCTCGGCTTCATGTTCCTGCCGACCTATCGCGGCTGGGTCGTCGTCTTCTCGCTCGCGGTCTGCCTCGCCACCTGGTACGTGATCGAGCGCACGAAGCTTGGCTCCTACCTGCGCGCGGCGACGGAGAACCCGACGCTCGTGCAAGCGTTCGGGATCAACGTGCCCCGCATGATCACGCTCACGTATGGCTTCGGCGTGGGCCTGGCCGCGCTCGCCGGCGTGCTGGCGGCGCCGATCTACCAGGTGAACCCGCTCATGGGCGCTGATCTCATCATCGTCGTCTTTGCGGTGGTGGTCATCGGCGGCCTCGGCTCGATCATGGGCTCCATCGTGACGGGCTTCGGTCTCGGCGTGATCGAAGGCTTCACGAAGGTGTTCTATCCCGAAGCCTCGAACACGGTGATCTTCGTCATCATGGCGCTGGTGCTGCTCGTGCGGCCCTCCGGGCTCTTCGGTCGCACGTCGTGAGCGTCACCGCCAAGCCCGCCGTCGCCGGACCGGCGGCGCGCGTGACGGCTACGCCGGTCGTGGCCGGCCATCAGGCGGCGGCGTTCGTGGTCATGCTCGCGGTGCTGATCGCCGCCCCCTTCTTCGTCTATCCGGTGTTCCTCATGAAGGCGCTGTGCTTCGCGCTGTTCGCGTGCGCCTTCAATCTGTTGATCGGATACGTGGGCCTCTTGTCGTTCGGCCACGCGGCGTTCCTCGGCGGGGCCGGCTACGCCTCAGCGTACGCGGCGAAGGTGTGGGGGTTCGCGCCCGAGCTCGCCATCGTCTTCGGGACGCTGGTGGCCGGCGCGCTGGGCGTGGTGATCGGCGCGCTGACCATCCGCTCGCGCGGCATCTACTTCGCGAACATCACGCTGGCCTTCGCACAGATGATCTTCTTCTTCTCACTGCAGGCGAAGTTCACGGGCGGCGAGGACGGCATTCAGGCCGTGCCCCGCGGCACGCTGCTCGGCGTGCTGGACCTGCGCCAGACCTACACGATGTACTTCGTGGTGCTCGCGGTGTTCCTGCTCGGCTTCCTCGTCGTCTATCGCGCCATCCACTCACCGTTCGGCCAGGTGCTCAAAGCGATCCGCGAGAACGAACCGCGTGCCATGTCGCTGGGCTACCGGCCCGAGCACTATAAGCTCATCGCGTTCGTGATCTCGGCCACGCTGTCGGGGACGGCCGGCGCCACGAAGGCGCTCGTCTTCCAGCTCGCCTCGCTCACCGACGTGCACTGGACGATGTCGGGTGAGGTGGTGCTGATGACGCTGCTCGGCGGAATGGGCACGGTCTTCGGGCCGGTCGTCGGCGCGTTCCTCGTCATCTCGCTCGAGCACTATCTCGCGCAGCTCGGCTCCTGGCTGACCATCGTGCAGGGCCTGATCTTCGTCGTTTGCGTGCTGACGTTCCGCCGCGGCGTGATCGGCGAGCTCGGTCGCCTGCTCCGCAAGCCGCTCTAGGCGCGGGCTGGGGTGGGCGGCAGCGACTGCGCGACAGGGATGATCGCGCCCGGCGCCCCGAGCGGGCTGATCGTTGCGGGCGGACGCAGCACCTCTCGCGAGCGATAGCGAGAGCCGCCGGGTGCTGCGTGAGGATCGCGATAGACGGCGACTTCGACCACGAGCGCTGCCCTGCGGCTCACGTACGACGAGGAGACCGTTCAGGAGCTCGAGACGCTCGCCGGTGAACATTCCGAGCTCCACGAGCCGGTCGTACTCGACGCGCCGCCACCGTCGAAGCTTTGGCGCAGGGTCGGTCGTCGGACTCATCTCGTGCAGAGGAGTCGTGCGTCGGCTGACACGTCAATCGCGCGCGGCGGATACACCGGCTGTGTCGGTGTATCATTCGCGAGCGCGTAGACGGTTCGCCCGACACCATCACATCGGAGGCCAACCACATGCCCAAGTACCTCATCGAGCGCGAGATCCCCGGAGCCGGCAGGCTGAGTCCCGCGGATCTGCAGGCCATCTCGCAGAAGTCCTGCGGCGTGCTGAAGAATCTCGGGCCGCAGATCCAGTGGGTCCAGAGCTATGTCACCGGCGACAAGGTCTATTGCGTTTACATCGCGCCGAGTGAGGAGCTCGTGCGTAAGCACGCGCAGGAGGGCGGCTTCCCCGCCAACAAGATCTCGGAGATCAAGAGCGTCATCGATCCGACGACGGCCGAGAAACACTGACGACATCGTGACGCGGGGCCTGTCAGCGCTCGGCCCCGCGTCGCCAATCCTCCGTCGCGTCGCTGACGGCGCCTATCGCCTTCTGTCGCGTCGCTGACGATCGCGCGCGCACCCTCACGAGCGTTTCTCGCCACTTGCGCCGACCTCCGGCGTGGCACCACCGTTGCCCCTTCCACGCCGCCGACACGCGCTCCGGCGTCCTCCGCGACGCCGCGCGCCCAGTGTCAGGAGAGAGGCGTCATGACGAAAATCAGACTGCTCATGGCCATCGTGCTCGCCGTGATCATCACCGCGGCGGGCGCCACGGCGCAGTTCATCGCGAGGGATCCGGGCGTGCGTGGCGGCGCCGCGGGTGCCGGCGCTCCGCTGACAGGACTCACCGCATCGCAAGAGCGATTCTTCGCCGTCGGCCTCGAGGATTTCGAAGAAGTGGAGGGTGTCGGCGACGGTCTCGGTCCGCGCTTCAATCTCGACAACTGCGCGGGATGCCACAGTCAGCCGTCCATCGGCGGCTCGAGTCCCGCCGTCAATCCGCAGATCGCGGCGGCCACCGCGTACGGCGCGCGCAACACGGTGCCGTCGTTCCTCACGCTCGATGGTCCGGTACGCGAGGTGCGATTCAAGCGCAACCAGGACGGCACGCCGGACGGCGGCGTGCAAGCGCTGTACGTGATCAGCGGGCGCAACGACGGCACCGGCGACGCCCGCGGCTGCCGGATCACGCAGCCGAACTTCGAGGCGCAGTACGCGGCGGGCAACGTGATCTTCCGCATCCCGACGCCGACGTTCGGCGCCGGGCTCATCGAGCAGATTCCCGATGCCGCGATCCTGGCCAACCGCGCGGCCAACGCGTCGGCGAAGGCCGCGCTCGGCATCGGCGGCCGTGCCAATCGGTTCCGGCTCTCCGGCGAGGCGAACGGCAATCCCAACGACGGCACGATCGCGCGCTTCGGCTGGAAGGCGCAGAACAAGTCATTGCTGCTGTTCTCGGGCGAGGCCTACAACGTCGAGATGGGCATCAGCAACGAGCTGTTCCAAACGGAGCGCGACGAGACGGCGAACTGCCAGTACGCGCCGACGCCGAACGACGTCACGGTCACCGACGGCGCGCACGCGCTCGAGACGATCAGCGCCGTCGAAAAGTTCGCGTTCTTCATGCGGTTCCTCGCGCCGCCGACGCCGTCGCCCGACACGCCGGGCGGCAGCCGCTCCATCGAGCGCGGCCGCGGTGCCTTCGCCAGCACCGGCTGCGCGCTTTGCCACACCCCGATGTTCACGACGGGCTATTCCAGCGTGGCCGCGCTCAGCAACAAGCCGGTGAACCTCTACTCCGACCTGCTCGTGCACAACATGGGGCCCGGCCTCGCCGATGACATCACCCAGGGCGCGGCCGCCGGTGACGAATTCCGGACAGCGCCGCTCTGGGGTCTGGGGCAGCGCATCTTCTTCCTGCACGACGGACGCACGACCGATCTGATCACCGCCATCCGTGCCCACAAGAGCGCGGGCAACGGGCAGTACGCCGCCTCCGAGGCCAACGCCGTGGTCGATCGATTCAACGCGCTGCCCGCGGCGGCACAGCAGGACCTGCTGAACTTCCTGCGCTCGCTTTAGAAAAGCTCCGGCCGCGCGCGGCGGTGATACACTGCCGCCGCGCGCATGGCCGGGACCTCCCTCGAGCGGTGGTTCGGGTTCACCCAACGCAAGACCAACCTCGCCACCGAGCTCCGCGCGGGCGTCACCACGTTCATGGTGATGGCCTACATCATCTTCGTGAACCCGATCGTGCTCGGCTATACCGGCGTGCCCGGGCTCGAGGGCAAGGGACTACCCTTCGCGGCGACGTTGACGGTGACGTGCCTCACCGCGGGCGTGCTGTCGATCGCGATGGGCCTCGTCAGCAACTATCCGTTTGCGCTGGCCCCGGGCATGGGGCTCAACGCCGTGGTCGCGTTCGAGCTGGTCGCCGGACGGGGCCTCACGTGGCCGCAGGCGATGACCATCGTGTTCCTCGAAGGGGCGGTCATCACGCTGCTGGTGCTGACGCGCTTCCGACAGGCGATGCTCGACGCGGTCCCGCTGGCGCTCAAGCGGGCGATCAGTGTGGGCATCGGGCTCTTCATCGCGTTCATCGGCTTCTTCACCGCCGGGTTCGTCGTCAAGCCGGACAAGAGCCCGCTGCCGGTGGCGCTCGGGCAGTTCGGAACGCTGCCGGCCGTCGTCTTCGTGCTCGGCTTCGTGCTGACGGCCTGGCTCATGGCGCGTCGTGTGCGCGGCGCGCTGTTGCTCGGCATCCTCGGCACCACCGTGCTCGCCATCGTGTTGAACGGCGCACTGGCGGGCTGGAAGGGCTTCGCGACGCCTGGCGCCGCCACGCTGCCGCGCGCGCTGGTGCAGGTGCCGGACTTCTCGACGTTCGGGCGACTGGACTTCGGCGTGCTGGCCCGGCTCGGCGCGGTGACCGCCGTGCTCGTCACGTTCTCGATCATGCTGAGCGACTTCTTCGACACGATCGGCACGATCATCGGCGTCGGCGGCAAGGGCGGCTTCCTCGACGCGCAGCAGCGACTCCCGCGCGCCGACCGGGTGCTGCTCGTCGACTCGCTCGCCGCCGCGGCCGGCGGTCTGGCCAACGCGAGCAGCAACACGACCTACATCGAGAGCGCCGCCGGCGTGGCCGAAGGCGGGCGCACCGGGCTCGTGCCCGTCGTCACCGGCCTGCTCTTCCTGGGCGCCATGTGGCTGTCGCCGCTGGCGAGCGTGATCCCCGCGCAGGCCACCGCGCCGGCCCTGATCATCGTCGGCTTCTACATGATGGCCGTCGTGCGCGACATCGCCTGGGACGATTACGCCGAAGCCATCCCCGCATTCGTGACGATGCTGGTCATGCCGTTCACGTGGTCGATCACCAACGGCATCGGCGCCGGGTTCGTGACCTACAGCGCGATCGCGCTGCTGAGCGGGCGCCGCGCGCACTGGATGGTGTACGCGGCCTCAGCCGCGTTCGTCGTCTACTTCGCGCTGCCGCTGATCGAGCGCGCGCTCGGGCGCTGACGCCCGGCCCGCTCAGGCGACGTGCAGCACGCCCACCAGCTCTTCGGCCGGCGTACCGTTCTTCCACGGCAGCGGCACGTCGTAGTGCCGCAGCAGACAGTCGTCCGGCAGGCACTCGATCGGCGCGAAATCGCGGTGCGCGATGTAGCCCGGGCGCTTGAAGCGCCGGATGTGGTTCGAGACCGCGCAGAGCGACAGGTACACGCTGACACGATCCCACGGCGAGAGGTTCGAGCTCGAGGCGTGGACCAGACAGCCGTGGAACAGGATCATCGAGCCGGCCGGCCCCTTCGGCGCTACGAGGCCGCCGCGGGCGACCAGCTTGCGGATCGTGTCGTGGTTGATGACCCAGAGCGGGTAGCTCGTCGTGCTCGTGTCGTGCTCGGCGTCCAGCACGCCCAGCGTGTGGCTGCCGGGAATGAACATCAGCGGCCCGTTGAACTCATTGACGTCATCGAGAAAGATCGCGACGTTCATCGCGCGCGCCTCGGGCATCTGGTCGTCTGCCCGCCAGGTGCCGTAGTCCTGGTGCCACTGCCAGACGTCGCCGTCGAACGCCGCCTTGCCGTTGATCTTGAACTGGTGCATGTAGACGTCCTCGCCGAAGATCTGCCGGATCGGCTCGACCATCCGCGGGTGACGCGCCAGCTTGGCGAACGGGTGGCTGTACATGTGGGCGGCGAAGTTGGTGCGCACCACGTCGCCGGTCTTCTCACGAACGTTCTCGGGACGGCGCTGCGCGTAGAGCGATGGGACCTCGTCGGTCAGGGCTCGGATCTCGTCCTTCGTGAACAGGCTGGGGAAGAACAGATAGCCGACCCGGTCGAATTCGTCGATCTGAGCCTGGGAGAGTTTCATACGCGCCTCCGTGCCCGGAGTATATGCCGCCGCGCCACCGCCCGTCGTCGGGCGCCACCGACCGCGCGCAGCGCGCCGTAAATATTTGTTATCACGTCCCAATTGCTTGACAGCCTCATGGCGCTTGGCTACACTCTCGCCACTTTAGCGCCCTGCCAGACGAGCCGAGCTGACGACCTACTCTCGTAATTCGCGGAGGCGACGGAATTGACGGCGGCCGCAACGATGCGCGAGCACGACACGTTCCCAAAGCTCGCTCGCGCCAACGCGCAGCGCATGCCCGACCGCGTCGCGATCCGCGAGAAAGACTACGGGATCTGGCAGTCGACGACCTGGGGTGACTACCTCGCGCACGGGCGCGCCATCGCGCTGGGGCTGGCCTCGCTGGGGCTGCGGCGCGGCGACAAGGTCGCGATCGTGGGCGACAACCGGCCCGAGCTCTACTGGGCGGTGCTTGCCACGCAGGCGCTGGGCGGTGTGCCGGTGCCGCTCTACCAGGACTCCATCGAGAAAGAGATGGAGTACATCATCGATCACGCCGAGGCCCGCTTTGCGATCGTCGAGGACCAGGAGCAGGTCGACAAGCTCCTGGCACTGCGCGGGCGCTGCCCGCGCCTGGAGACGATCGTGTACGACGACGCGCGCGGCATGCGCGCGTATAGCGAGACCTGCCTGCTGAGCCTCGCCGAGCTGCAGGAGGCGGGGCGCAAGTTCGAGATCGGTCACCCGACGTACTTCGACGACGAGATCGCCAAGGGGCGCGGCGGCGACATCGCGATCATCTGCTACACGTCGGGGACGACCGGCACGCCGAAGGGCGCGATGCTCTCGCACGCGAACCTCATCGTCACCGCGCGCAACGCGGCCGAGGCCGAGGGACTGGGAGCCGACGAAGAGATCTTGTCGTACCTGCCCATGGCCTGGATCGGCGATCACGTCTTTTCCTACGCGCAGGCGATTCTCGTCGGCTTCGCGATCAACTGTCCGGAGAGCGCCGCGACGGTGCTGCACGATCTGCGCGAGATCGGGCCGACGTACTTCTTCGCGCCGCCGCGCATCTGGGAAACCTTGCTCACCAACGTCATGGTCCGCATCGAGGACTGCGCCTGGCCCAAGCGCCGGCTCGTGCGCTTCTTCCTCGATGTCGCCCAGGAGCTCGAGCGTGCGCGGCTGAGCGGCCGGACGCCGTCGGCGTGGCGGCGGCTGCTGTACCCGCTGGGCCGCGTGCTGGTCTACGGTCCGCTGCGCGACAACCTCGGCATGCGCCGCGTGCGGCGTGCTTACACCGCTGGCGAGGCCATCGGCCCCGAGATCTTCGTGTTCTTCCGCGGCCTCGGGATCAACGTCAAACAGCTCTACGGCATGACGGAGGCCAGCGTCTTCGTCACGATCCAGCGAGACGGCGACGTGCGGCTGGACTCCGTCGGCACGCCGATCAAGGACGTCGCGCTGAAGATCTCGCCCGAGGGCGAGGTGCTCTACAAGAGTCCCGGCGTCTTCCAGGGCTACTTCAAGAACGAGGCGGCCACGCAGCAGGTCATGCTCGCGGACGGCTGGATGCGCACGGGCGACGCCGGCTTTCTGGACCCCGCCGGCCATCTGAAGATCATCGACCGCGCCAAGGACGTCAGCCGGCTGGGCGACGGGACGCTCTTCGCGCCCAAGTACGTCGAGAACAAGCTGAAGTTCTCGCCGTACGTGAAGGAGGCCGTGTGCGTGGGCCAGGATCGGCCCTACGTCACCGCGCTGGTCAACATCGACCTCACCGCCGTCGGGAACTGGGCGGAGCGCCGGAGCATTGCCTATACGAGCTATACCGATCTCAGTCAGAAGCCGGAGGTGTACGAGCTGATTGAGCGCGAGGTCGAGCGCGTCAATCGCAGCCTTCTCGAGGACGACGTGCTCAAGGGTGCGCAGATTCGCAAGTTCCTGATCCTGCACAAGGAGCTCGACCCCGACGACGAGGAGATCACGCGCACCCGCAAGGTGCGCCGCGGCTACATCGCCCAGAAGTACGCGGCGCTCATCGAGGCGCTCTACGGCAACCGCGACCGCGCGCAGGTCGAGGCGAAGGTGACGTACGAGGACGGCCGGACCGGCATGGTGCGCGCCGACGTGCGCATCTGTGACGTCGGCGCGGCGCGGGCGGCGCGGTGAGCCGCCCGCCGGCCGGACCGCTCCTCGAGGTGGACGCAGTGAGCGTGCGTTTCGGCGCGTTGCTCGCGCTGAGCGGCGTGAGTCTCAGCATCGAGCGCGGAGAGATCCTGGCGATCATCGGCCCCAACGGTGCCGGCAAGACCACGCTCCTGAACGTCATCAGCGGCTTCTACCATCCCTACGAGGGCCGCATCCGCTTCGAGGACCGCGATCGCACGCATCTGTCGCCGCCCGACGTGGCCGCGCTCGGCGTGGCGCGCACGTTTCAGAACGTCGCGCTGTTCAAGGGCATGAGCGTGCTGGACAACCTCATGACCGGCCGCCTGCTGAAGATGGGCGGTCACTTCTTGCTCGACGCGATCTGGTGGGGGCCGGCCAAGCGCCAGGAGCTGGCGAACCGCGCCATCGTGGAGCGCATCATCGACTTCCTCGAGATCCAGTCGATCCGCAAGACGCCGGCGGGCAAGCTGCCCTACGGCCTGCAGAAGCGCGTGGAGCTCGGACGCGCGCTCGCCGCCGAGCCCAAGCTGCTGCTGCTCGACGAGCCGATGGCGGGCATGAACGTCGAGGAAAAGGAGGACATGTCGCGCTTCATCCTCGACGTCAACGGCGAGTTCGGCACGACGATCGCGCTCATCGAGCACGACATGGGTGTCGTCATGGACATCTCCGACCGCGTGGTCGTGCTCGACTACGGCCGCAAGATCGCCGACGGTCCGCCCGAGCAGGTGCGCAAGGATACGGCCGTGCTCGACGCGTACCTCGGAGCGAGCCATGATTGAGATCCTCTACGCGATCTTCGTCGGCCCGTTCCGCGACATGGCGACCTCGCCGGCGTTCCTGGTCGAGGTGCTGCTGGGCGGCGTGGCGACCGGGCTGATGTATTCGCTGGTCGCCCTGGGCTTCGTGCTGATCTTCAAGGCCTCCGGCGTCTTCAACTTCGCGCAGGGCGTGATGGTGCTGTTTGCCGCGCTGACGCTCGTGGGTCTAATGGAGCGCGGCGTGCCGGTCATCGTGGCGCTGGTGGCCACGATGGCGGTGATGGTGGTGCTGGCGTTCCTGATCGAACGCGTGGTCCTGCGGCCGCTCGTGAACCAGGAGGCCATCATCCTGTTCATGGCCACGATCGGGCTGAACTTCTTTCTGGAGGGCTTCGGCGAGCTGCTCTGGGGCGCGAACGTCAAGAAGCTCGACGTCGGGATTCCGGACCGCTCATTCGTCGTGGCGGGAGTCCAGGTGAATCAGCTCGAGATGTCCGCGGCGGCCACCGCTGCGGTGCTGGTCGCCGTGCTCGCGGTGTTCTTCCAGCGCACACGCATCGGACGTGCGCTGCGCGCGGTGGCCGACGACCACGAGGCCGCGCTGTCGATCGGCATCCCGCTGAAGACCATCTGGCTGATCGTGTGGTCGGTGGCCGGGCTCGTCGCGATCGTCGCCGGCATCATGTGGGGCGCCAAGAGCGGCGTGCAGTTCAGCCTCTCGCTGGTGGCGCTGAAGGCGCTGCCGGTCCTCATCCTCGGCGGCTTCACGTCCGTGCCGGGCGCGATCGTCGGCGGCCTCATCGTGGGCGTAGGTGAAAAGCTGGGCGAAGTCTACTGGGGGCCGCTGGTCGGGGGCGCGATCGAGAACTGGTTCGCCTACGTCGTGGCGCTGGTGTTTTTGCTGTTCCGTCCCCAAGGCCTGTTCGGGGAAAAGATCATCGAGCGCGTATGACGGCACATCGGATCGCTCGACGCACTCAAGTGGCGCAGGAGCGGGCCGGCGTGCGCGTTCGCCGAGGCGGCGTGCCCCCGTTCGACCACGCAAATCGACACTGCGTTGGCGCCTGTCTGGGTGCACCGATTCCTAGCCGGGGCCGACGCGATACCCGAAACACGGGTCTCACGGGCGCCCGCCGCCTCGCCGACGCACCCCGGCCCGCTCCCGACCGTCACCACGGCCGCGTCGGCGGTCCGAGTGCACTCATCCGTCGCCGTCATGCCTTCCTCGGCACGTGCGACCGCGCTGGAGCTGCGTTTTGATTTATCGGGAGGCGGGGCAGTTCAAGACGACCTATGCGAGCGACCAGGCGATCTTTCCGATCGTTCAGGACAAGTGGCTGGTCGGGCTGGCAGTCGTCGCGGCGTTCGTGGCGGTGCCGCTCGTCGCCAACGAATACTGGCTGCAGGCGGTGCTGATCCCGTTCCTGATCTACTCGACGGCGGCGATCGGTCTCAACCTCCTGACGGGCTACGCCGGACAGCTCTCGCTGGGGACGGGCGGCTTCATGGCCGTCGGCGGCTACGCGGCGTTCAAGCTCACCACGGCGTTCCCGTGGCTGAACATCATCGTCGTCTTCGTGCTGGCCGGCGTCATCGCCGCGCTGGTCGGGCTGGTGTTCGGTATCCCGAGCCTGCGCATCAAAGGCTTCTACCTCGCCGTCGCGACCCTCGCCGCGCAGTTCTTCCTCATCTGGCTCTTCAACAAGGTCGCCTGGTTCACGAACTATGCGTCGTCCGGCACGATCACGGCGCCGCCGCGCACGGTGGCGGGCGTGATGGTGACCGGCCCCCTGGCCACGGCCGAAGTGCGCTACGTGGTCGCGCTCGGGCTCGTCGCGCTAGGCGCGCTGGTGGCGAAGAACCTCGTGCGCGGCCGCATCGGCCGCTCGTGGATGGCCATTCGCGATCGGGACATCGCGGCCGAGATCATCGGTGTGCGACCACTGCGCACGAAGCTGCTGGCCTTCGCGATCTCGTCGTTCTACTGCGGCGTCGCCGGAGCGGAGTACGTTTTCCTCTATCTCGGCAGCGCCGAGACGCTGGCCTTCGACATCGGCCTGTCGTTCCTCGTGCTGTTCATGGTCATCATCGGAGGTCTCGGATCGATCCTGGGCTCGTTTCTCGGCGCCGGCTTCATCGTGCTGGTGCCGATCTTCCTCACCAACGCGCCGCACATGCTGCACGTGCCGATGCCGGTCGCGCTGCAAAAGCAGATCGAGCTGATGGTGTTCGGCGGCCTGATCATCTTCTTCCTGATCGTCGAGCCGCACGGGCTCGCGCGGCTCTGGCAAATCACCAAAGAAAAGCTACGGCTGTGGCCGTTTCCGCACTGACAAGGAGGACCGCAATGACAGTTCGCGCGTGTGCGATCGCCGTGCTGGCCGTGCTCGTCGCCGCCGGCCCCGCGCTGGCGCCGGCGCCGGTCGCGGCGCAGGGCAAGGACATCTTCATCCCGCTGCTCGTCTACCGGACGGGTCCGTTCGCGCCGAGCGGGATTCCGATCGCCAACGGCTTCGTCGACTACTTCACGCTGCTCAACGAGCGCGACGGCGGCATCAACGGCGTGAAGATCACCTGGGAAGAGTGTGAGACGCAGTACGACACGAAGCAGGGCGTCGAGTGCTACGAGCGGCTCAAGGGCAAGAGCGCGGCGCTCGTGAATCCCTACAGCACCGGCATCAGCTATCAGCTCATCCCGAAGGCGCCCGTCGACAAGGTGCCCGTGTTCTCGATGGGGTATGGCATGAGCGCATCGTCCGACGGGCGCTGGTTCCCGTGGGTGTTCAACTTCCCGACCAACTACTGGAGCCAGGCCTCGGCCGTCATCCGCTACATCGGTACGCAGGAGGGCGGGCTGGAGAAGCTCAAGGGCAAGAAGATCGCGCACGTCTTCCACAACAGCCCGTACGGCAAGGAAGCCAACCCGACGCTCGAAGACCTCGCGAAGAAATACGGCTTCGAGCTCGCGCTGCTGCCGGTCGATTCGCCGGGGCAGGAGCAGAAGTCCACGTGGCTGCAGGTCCGGCGCATCAATCCCGACTGGATCTTCATGTCGGGCTGGGGCGTCATGAACCAGGTCGCGGTGAAAGAAGCGGCGGCGATCGGGTTCAAGATGGACCACTTCATCGGCAACTGGTGGTCGTCGAGCGACGCCGACGTCGTGCCGGCCGGCGACGGCGCCAAGGGCTACAAGGGCGCGACGTTCCACGCGCCGGGCACCAACTTCAAGGTGCACGCCGACGTCGTGAAGTTCGTGTACGACAAGGGCAAGGGCGCGGGCAAGAAGGAAGAGATGGGCTCGCCGCTGTACAACCGCGGCATCGTCAATGCGATGTTCTCCGCCGAAGCGATCCGCACCGCGATGAAGGGCGGGAAGCAAGCGCCGACGGGCGACCAGATTCGCTGGGGCTTCGAGAACCTCAATCTCACGGAGAAGCGGCTGGAGGAGCTCGGCATGAAGGGCTTCACCCATCCGATCAAGGTGACGTGTGACGACCACGAGGGCAACGGTCCCGTCCTGATCGAGCAGTGGGACGGCAAGAAGTGGAACATCGTGTCGGAGTGGATCCAACCGATGAAGGACGTCGTCCGCCCGAAGATCGAGGCGGCCGCTGTCGAAGAGGGCAAGAAGCTCGGCTACTCGCAGCGCGACTGCAGCAAGGAGAAGTAGCGACGTGAGCGCCGGGAACGGGACCGCGCGGCCGCTGCTGGCCGTGAACAACATCGAGGTGATCTACGAGCACGTGATCCTCGTGTTGCGCGGGGTCTCGCTTCGGGTCCCCGAGGGGGGCATCGTGGCCCTCCTCGGGGCCAACGGCGCCGGGAAGTCGACGACGCTCAAGGCCATCTCGGGACTGCTTCGCACCGAGCGCGGCGACGTCACGAAGGGCGGTATCGAGCTCGCGGGTGAGGCCATTCACCGGCGCGAGGCCGGCGAGATCGTCCGCCGTGGCATCGTGCAGGTCATGGAGGGGCGCCACGTCTTCGAGCACCTCACGGTCGAGGAAAACCTCCTGACCGGGGCCTATACCCGCCGCGAAAACGCAGCCGCGCGAAAAGACCTCGATCTGGTTTATACCTACTTCCCCCGCCTGGTGGAGCGCCGGGGCGTCAAGGCCGGCTACATCTCGGGCGGGGAGCAGCAGATGCTGGCGATCGGCCGGGCGCTCATGGCCCGGCCGCGGCTGATGCTGCTGGACGAGCCGTCGATGGGCCTGGCCCCGATGCTCGTCCAGGAGATCTTCGAGATCGTGAGTCGATTGAATCGCGACGAAGGCGTGTCGCTGCTGCTGGCCGAGCAGAACGCCACGATCGCACTGCGGTTCGCGCAGTATGGCTACGTCATGGAGAGCGGACGGATCGTGCTCGACGGCGACGCGAAGACGATCAGCGAGAACGAGGACATCAAAGAGTTCTACCTCGGGCTGTCCGGGGTCGGGCAGCGCAAGTCGTATCGCGACGTGAAGCACTACCGGCGGCGAAAGCGGTGGCTCTCATGAGGGCGCCCGCGGTGGTGTTCACGGGCCGCATGGGCCGCGGTCTCGCCGAGGCTGCGCGCCCCCGCTCGACCACGCAAATCGACAGTGGTTTGGCGCCTGCCATAGGGCACCGATTCCTGGCCGGGGCCGACGCGGTACCCGAAACACGGGTCTCGCAGGGGCGCACAGCCCCGCCGAGACCGCAATTCGTTCCGCGCCTCACCAAGACCACGAACGCTCTCATCAATTCACCACTCTCGACGCTGGTGTACTTCGCATCGGCGTCCGATGGTGCTGACGACTCCAAGCGCCCGAGGGAGATTTCTTCGTGAGTGCGCTCGTGGAGATTCGGGAGGTCAGTAAGGCGTTTGGTGGGGTGCAGGCGGTGACGCGCGTCAGTCTGGACGTGACGAAGGGCGACATCGTCTCCGTGATCGGGCCCAACGGCGCGGGCAAGACGACCGTTCTCAACATGGTCAGCGGCTTCTACCATCCGGATACCGGCCGCATCTCGCTCGAGGGCCGCGACATCACCGACCTGGCGCCGAGCAAGATCGCCGAGCTCGGTGTGGCGCGCACGTTCCAGAACATCGCGCTGTTCCGCGGCATG
>Ga0209382_10000620_pt1 | contig 58013 bp, 64 predicted proteins | sample SoiMetdeltSBSDD5_FD_187599 | JGI IMG/M metagenome (GOLD analysis project Ga0209382, IMG submission 187599) | Bulk soil microbial communities from a Populus tree surrounding site in Tennessee, USA - Soil MetaG P. deltoides SBSDD5 (SPAdes) (version 2) | ecosystem: Environmental > Terrestrial >...
CGAGCGGATACTGGATCGGCTCCCCGGCCACGTATCCCTGGACGTGATAGAGCCGGCGCCCAGGCAGGGTCGCACCGACGGTGGGGAAGAGGGGACTCGTCTACGTTGCGATCTCACGTCGTCTCATAGCGTCTCCAGCTTCGAGAGCACGTCCGCATTGAGACGCTCAGACACGAATGGCTACCCCGGGGGACGAACTCGCGTTGCTAACACGGTTGCTAACCGAGCCACCCATGCGACTAGGGCCGTCAGCCGTTGCCTCCTGGACGCCATTCTCGTCCGTGAGCGGCCCACGAACGTTTCTTTGTGGCGCACCTAGCCTGGTACCGGCAATAGTCGGAGCACATCCGCTCCTTGCCCGACCGGGGAAATGGCGTACCACAGCGTCGGCATTGAGCGAGTTGCTCAGGTCGCCGGAGTAGGGCCGCCAACTGATAGGCAACGATCGGATACAAGAACCCGATATCGTGAAGCTCGCCACCGTGAGGAGCAAGCCCGGGCTGGAACGCGCCCTCCGCCCAGCGAACGACGGGGCTTAGCGTCGCGTCTCGTAGCCAATCAGTGATTTCGAGAGCGACGGTGTACCCAAGGACTTCTGAATCTTGCTGAAGTCGCGGAAGGTGCGCCTCGTCGCCGTTCGACCAGAGCACCCCTGCCCCCGCATCGTGCATCCGCTTCCCAGTCTGCCGGGTTAGGAGCGTCTGGTTACGTGTAGCGCCCGTCACCACCGCGAGCACTCGCATGATCGCCCACGCCTTCCGCGCAAAGTAGCGCCAGGCGCTGATCGGCTCGAGCGCTGGCGTCGCCCTCAGATCGCTCAGGACGGTGCCGGTCGGGAAGCCTGCCAACTGACAGAGCACGTCATGCTCGACCGATCGCAGGCACCAGTGGTGACAGATACCGAGCGGACCCCACTTCTTGGCGAACAGCAGCACAGCCTCGTCTGAAGCCGCTCGCAGCTCTATGAAGCTCGCTAGAGCCCGGCCAATTGGCGGCGTCCTTGGGCCGTCGAGGCGATCGAAGCGCCATGAAAGGGCGGGAAACGGGGGCAGACCCAGCCTCGCATGATCACGGGCGAGGACCCCTCCGTCGGCTTCAGCGACGATTTCGACTGCGGAGGGCACTGGGAAGGTTACCCCGGACAACGGGGCACGCACGTACAGATCGGGATGATCCTCGATGTCGTAGAGGGCTGCGAGATCAGACCGCACCTGTAATCCCCTCCAAGCTCATGTCGAGCGCTGCTAGATAGTTTACAGGACTTTTCTAGTCTAGCGGCGTAGTTGCTGCTTGTCTTACGCTTTCTCTCGTGGTCTCCGGCGATGTCCGCCGTACCAACGGGAGGTGCCCATGTCGAATCAGCCCCAGTGCGAACCCCTGCTCTACAGCGTGCGCGACGCGCAACGGATGACGCGCCTGAGCCGCGCGACTCTCTACCGACTCATCAGCGACGGGCGGCTGAAGCCCGTACGAATCGGCCGCGCGGTCCGGTTCACGACTGCCGAGCTGCGTCGCTTCGTCGTGCAGCTCGAAGCCCAGGACGGGCTGGCGCCGGTCGCGTGACGGTGGACGGCCGGCAGGGCCCAATTCTGGGCAGGCATGAAGAAACCCCCACCGTGACCAGCGGCAGGGGCTTCAGAGGTTCCTATGAGTCCCGACCAAAAGACTCACGCACATCGTAGCACGATCGACCATCGTGCGCACGCCCGCGTTGCCAGCTACCTCGGTCGTCTGGCACGCCGTTCGGTCCGGAGGGGCAAATGCCCCTCCACCCCCATAGAGGTCGAGGCGTGATCGACGTCAGCCGGTACATCTACGTCGACACGGCCTTTGGCGGCGTCGACCACCGCAACAAGGTGCACAAGTTCACCGAAGTCCGTCTGAACGGCGTGTCCGATTGCTACGTCAGCCACAATCGGGCCACCGACGACCTCGTCTCGTGGGTGCAGACCCACGAGAACGAGAAGGGGAACCCGACCGTCAAAGGATTCGACGGCGCGACCTGGGCCGATAACCTGCATCTCGACATCGACGCCGAGGGGAACCTCGGCCTGGCACTGAAGCGGCTCCACGACGTGCTGGACAGGCTCGAAGCGTGGGGCGTCGACCTCGGCTCAATCCGGATCTTCTTCTCTGGCGCCAAGGGGTTCCACATCGAGATCCCCCACACGTTGTTTGGGGGCTTCATCCCGTCGAAGGAGTTCCCCAAGCGGCTCCGACGAGCGGCGAAGCGCATCTTCGGCGACATCCCGTTCGACACCAGCGTGTACGACGCCTTGCGGCTGTGGCGGCTCGAGAACAGCCGGAATGCGAAAAGTCGACTGTTCAAGATTCGACTCACGGTCAGTGAGGCCCGTACCGCCAGCATCGACGAGATCACGGCGTTGGCCGCGGAGCCGCGTGACACGTCGACGGTGCCGGAGTTGGCGGAGGTCCCGGACGACGACTGGATGCCGGTCGAGGAGCTCGTCGGCACCTGGGCGGCCACGATCGTCGACGACGAGACCCCGGACCGCGAAGCGTGGCGGGCGCCGACCGACGCGGCCCGTGATGGCCAGACGAGCGCCGCCATCGCCGCGAGCTGGCCGGGTGGTGGCGAGAACAAGACCGAGGGTGAGAAGCCGGGCGGTCAGGTCAGCCGCCACGCCGACTACTTGTTGCCGATCGTCGGCTTCCTGGCGCGCCGCACGTCACCCGATCACGTTCGGGCGATCGTTGAGGATGCGGCAGAGCAGGCGAACGATCAGACGTTCCTGAACGGCCGTGACTGGCGAAACGAGATCAAGCGGATCGCCGAGGGCGCCGAGGAACGCATCCGGAAGGACGAGGGCGTCAAGGGCCTGCCGTCGCTGGCGAAGGCGTTCCCCGGCCTGGCGCGCGTCCTGCCCGCACTGTGGCCCGCCCCCACGATCGACTTCGACGAGGAGGAAATTCTTTCTGCCCAAGCCTCTACTGTTAGTAGGGCAGAAAGCAAATCGGCGGGCGGGTTGCGGCTCTGGACCGCCCGCGAGATCGGCGAGACGACGCCCGCCGAGCCCGCATGGATCGCCCGCCCATGGATGGCGCGCGGCGCCATCACGGAGATCGACGGCAAGATCAAGGCGGCCGGTAAGACGACCTGGGTGCTCGGCATGTGCCGCAAGATGCTCGACGGCGCTGAGTTCATGGGCGAACGGACGACGAAGTCGCCGATCGTCTACCTCACCGAGCAGGCACCCGCCACGTTCCGGCAGGCGCTCGCGCGGGCCGACCTCATGGGCCGTGACGACTTTCACGCCTTGTTCTGGCACGACACGGTCGGCATTCCGTGGTCGACGGTGGTAGCGTTCGCGGCTGAGGCCGCCCGACAGCGTCAGGCCGCGCTCTTCGTCGACACCGTCTCTCAGTTCGCCAACATCACCGGCGATTCCGAGAACAACGCCGGCGCCGCCCTGGAAGCCATGCGCCCGCTTCAGGAGGCTGCTGCTCGTTACAACCTGGCCGTGGGCATCGTCCGCCACGAGCGCAAGAGCGGCGGCGATGTTGGAGACAGCGGGCGTGGCAGCTCGGCCTTCGCCGGAGCGGTGGATGTGGTGCTCTCGATCCGTCGCTCCGAGAGTCACGCCCGGCCCACGATTCGGGTGATTCACGCACTGTCTCGGTTCAGCGAGACACCGGACGTGACCGTGGTCGATCTCCAGGATGGCGAGTACGTCAACCTCGGCAGCGAGGAGGCGGTTGCCGCGATGGAGGCCCGCGAGCGGATCACCCAGACCTTGCCGCTTGCGGAGGGGGATGCGCTCGAGGAAAAGGCACTGCTCGAAGCCGCCGGCGTCAAGCGCAGCACGGGGCAGCGAGTTCTCCGGGAGCTGCTCAACGAGGGGCTCGCTACCAGGATCGGCGAAGGAAGGAAACGCGACCCGTATCGCTACTGGGCGGGGTCCGACTTTCATTCTGCCCAAGCTACGCCCCCCTGGGCAGAAAGCAATACAGAGCCCGCGTACACCTGTGCGGTGTGCGGCATCGTGACCGACTCGGCCGACCTGTGTGTCGCCTGTGAGATGGAGGCAGCGAGTTGACACGCCAGTCCGACCCGGTACCGTTTGCGCCGCGGCTGGCAGTCGCCCGTGAACTGCTCGCACGCGGCGCGCCCCCGCTGACTGTTCATGAGGTCGACCAGCTCGACGCCGCGAGCAGGGACACGCGGCTCCTGCACGACCGCATCGGCGTCCTGCTGCCCCTCCTGGAGCCGGATCGACGCTGGCGGCAACGGCTCGACACCAGCCCGACGACGGACGCGCGGGCCTACTTGCTCGCGGCCGTGCTCGGCTGCACGACGTATTGCTGTCATCTCCGCCGTGGTGGCCCCCAGCCGGCGTTCATTCGGCTGCCCTTGCGGCGGGCCGACTGCGCGCGCTGCGTCCAGACGCTCAGGCGACCGGTGACCAGCGAGGACGAGTGTGATCTGTGCGGGGAGCGCGACGTGGTGACCTTCGTGCCGTTCGCCTGCCGTCAGGGCCCGGCGTTGATCGCCGGCGACGTTTGCCGCGCCTGCGCGGACGTTCTGGGGATCGTCCAGGCGGTGGGGGCGTGACTCAGTCGTGGGCTGGCGACAAGTTCGGACGGCTACGGCGCGTAGGAACAGACAAAGCGCGAAGGAGTTAGAAGATGCTCAAGGTACAGATCATCGGCAACCTCGGTAGTGACCCGGAACTGCGGCACTCAGCCTCCGGCTCGCCCTACCTGCGCGTCAACGTCGCCGCCAACCAGCGCGTGCGCGACGCCGGCGGCGAATGGCAAGACCGGACCGAGTGGGTGCGCGTGACGGTGTTCGGCCAGCGGGCCGACACACTCCACCAGTACCTCAAGAAGGGCATGCGGGTCTACGTTGAGGGCCGCCTCGAAGCCCGTCCCTGGACGGACCAGCAAGGTCAGGTCAGGGCCGGGCTCGAAGTGATGGCCAACGATGTCGAGTTCATGAGCAGCCAGCGCGGGCCGGACGTCGACACGAGCGACCTTCCCGCCGCGTCAGTGGCGGACGAACGGCCGCGGCGACGGGTGCCCGAAGGCATGGCAGTGGCCGGCGCTCGCGGTACAGCGGTGGCTGACCGCGAAGATCTCGAAGATCTACCTTTCTAGCCTTCCAGGTGGTGGGTATGGATGAACGCGAGTTCTGGGTCGAGATCAACCGAGGGATCGGCCACATCGTGAAGGGGTTCGGGGCGATCAGCGCGGCCATTGCGAAGCGGTACGCGCTCGGCGATCGGGAGCAGCGGGGTACCCCTGAGGCGCCGCACCGGCGATAATGTCGATACGGGGTTCGCGGCCCGCCATTCGGCCATCCGCGAGCTAACAGGGCCATCGCCACCAGGCGCCCGCTCTCTCATCGCCCAACAGGGCAGAGGAGGCGGGCGCATGTCGTTCCGGGGCTTTCCGCAGACCCGACGTGGCGACCTGGTGAGCTGACATGCCGAGTGCACTGCGCTTCCAGGCCCCCGTGCAGGGCGCCGGCATCGGCCCCGGAGCCGTCCGTCGCTGGGGAGTTCTCCGCCCGGGCCGCCCTGACGGCGCCGAGCTTCGCGGCCCGCGAGCACGCCGAATGAGAGCCGGTGAGAGCCAGTGACAGCCGGGAACGGGGGTAGGCGCCCTCAGCGGGAGGATGCGGCGCTCGCCGCGCTGCTCTCCGAGCCGACGATCGCCCAGGCGGCGGCGAAGGCCGGCATCAGCGAGTCCACCTTGTTGCGCTGGCTGGCTGAGCCGTCGTTCAGGGCTCGGTATCGCGACGCACGGCGCCAGGTCGTCGAACAGGCCATCGTCGGACTCCAGCAGGCAGCCGGCGACGCGGTCACGGTCCTGTCGGCCATCGCTGGCGACGCCGCGCAGCCCGCCGGCGCGCGGGTGTCGGCCGCGCGCACGATCCTGGACCAGTCATTCCGTGGGCTGGAGCTCGTCGACCTGGTCGAGCGCATCGAGCAGCTCGAACGGGCGCAGAACGGCAGTGCCGAGTGACAACCGCCCTCGCCTCCCGCGTCGGACGGCTGGAGAAAACCAGCGCCGGTGTCCTGGCGCCGGCCGACATCGCCGGGCTGTGGACGCCGCGCTCTGAGCCCCAGCGGCTCGCGCTGGAGTCCGAGGCTGACGAGCTCTACTACGGCGGCGCGGCCGGCGGGGGGAAGACCGATCTCCTCATCGGCGCCGCGCTCACGCAGCACCGGCACGCGGTGCTCTTCCGGCGGGAGTACGCGCAGCACTCGGCCATCATCGACCGCGTGACCGAGGTGCTGGCCCCGATCGCGGATCAGGTCAGCTACAACGGCACGGACCGCCGCTGGCGGCTCCCCGGGAGTCGGTTCCTCGAGCTGGGCGCCGCGCAGCACGAGGATTCGGTCAGGAAGTGGCGTGGGCGCCCCCACGACGGCAAGTTCTTCGACGAGCTCCCGGAGTTCACCGAGCAGCAGTACCTGTTCTTCAGCGGCTGGGCACGGACGACCATTCCCGGCCAGCGGGTCAGAACGATCGGAGCCGGCAACCCGCCAACCGACACCGATGGCGAGTGGGTGATCAGCCGCTGGGGCCCGTGGCTGGACGAGCAGCACCCCTACCCGGCGCTCCCCGGCGAGCTACGGTGGTTCGTCAGGATCGACGACAAGGATACCGAGGTCGAGGGGCCGACCCCCATCGAGCACGGTGGGGAGACGCTGTATCCGCGCTCGCGGACCTTCATTCCGGCCAGGCTCGACGACAACTTGTATCTCTCGCGTGACCCGTCCTACCGTGCGACGCTCCAGGCCCTGCCGGAGCCGTTGCGCTCACAGCTCCTGTATGGTGACCACGCGATCGGGCTCCAGGATGACGCGTGGCAGGTGATCCCGTCAGCCTGGGTCAGAGCCGCACAAGCGCGGTGGACCCCCGAGCGGCCGGCTGGCGTTCCGCTGATGCAACTGGGCATCGACGTGGCGCAGGGCGGCGCCGACAACACCGTGATCGCCAAGCGGTACGGGACGTGGTTCGCTGCGCCGGAGGTCCACCCGGGCATCAGCGTGCCGTCAGCTTCGCACAATGCCGAACACGTCCGCCGCGCGCTCAATGAGGGCGGGGTAGCCACCATCGACTCGGACGGCATCGGTGCCTCGACCTACTTCCTCCTGGCGCCCGCGATGCCCCAGCACGTCGCGGCCTATCGCGGGTCGGCGCGCACGACGATGCGCGATCGGTCCGGCGTGCTGACGTTTGTGAACCAGCGTGCCGCCGCCTGGTGGGCGCTTCGAGACGCGCTCGACCCGGCCCACGGCTCACAGCTCGCGCTGCCGCCCAGCCGCGAGCTGCGTGCCGAGCTGTGCGCCCCCCGGTACGAGAAGCAGGCGAGCGGCATCAAGCTCGAGGACAAGGACGAGACGAAGAAGCGGATCGGCCGCTCGCCCGACCTGGGTGACGCCTACGTGATGGCGAATGCGTACTGGCTGGTGGGTAGCGGGCCGATGCGGTCCCACGACGTGACGATGGGGATGGGCGTCACCCAGACGGGGCCGGCGGCAGACTTCCGGCGCATGCACCCCCCGGTGCCCGCCCGGGTACGACGGTGAGCGAGGGATGATGGGACTGAAGGAGATCGCCGACCTCTACGCCGGGGCCGTCCGCGACATGGCGACCCTGCCCGGCCCGGTGCAGGCGCGGCTGATCCATGCGTGCAGGCACGACCTGAGCGACGTCGGCTGGGACCAGGCGGACATCCCGGACGCGCTGTGGGACGTCCACGTGGGGGTCTGCGCCCAGGTGACGGAGCCCATCCCGGAAGGCACGATCAACGCCTTCGAGGTGCGGTTCGCGATGATGGGGGACGCCGAGGCGGCGGGCCTGGCGCGCCGGATCGTGGACCTGGCCGAGCGGCTCCGCGCGGCCTGTCAGACGCCGCCGTGGCACTACGTTGGCGAGCCGACCGCCGTGATTCGCGTGCTGCCTGAGTCGAGCGGCTCGGACCCGGCCATCCGCGATCCGGGGGCCAACTGAACGCCGAGAGTCCCGCGGACGCCCCAAGGCGGTGCCCGTCCGGTCGTTGGCTCGGAGAAGATAAGGGAGGTCGAAATGGCGGGAGATGATGTGATGACCGAGGCTCGTGGCCGCTGCGCTTCGGCACAGCGGGGATACACGCAGGCATCGGGTGTGAGAGAGGGCAACGCCGTGGTGTCCGGAGCAGTCCTTGAGTTGTGGTGGGATGGAAGGCCTATGCCTGACGAACCTCGACAGGGAGAGCGCCAAGGTCGAGATCGTTGACGATGAAGCGTAACTCGTACATACCTTCAGTGGGCACGGGCGCGTCAACAGGCAGGACGTATTCGAGACGCCGGCTTTCTGAATCTCGGTTTGAATCGTCGCGCCGCCGTATGGAGCCCCGCCCGTCTGGGCGATAACCAGCGACGCGGTCATGTGGCCCGGCTCAGCGGTCAAGCAGATATACGCTCGCCCGACGATCTTGGCGGGGAACTCGGGAGCGGCCACGTATCTGAAGATGTTGACCAGCGTCGTTCCTTCGAGATCGTAGGACACGCCGTCTGGCTCCGGGTCAACACGCTCACAGAGCACAAGCGCGATTAGCTTCGGCATCGGCTCCCTCCAGTGCAGCGATCAATGCTGCACTCGCGCATAGTAGTTGATGGGGAGCGTACCTACAGTCCCACGGCCGCCGCTGCGTTGCCCCGGAACAGCGAGCCGTCGCGGATGTAGCGTCGGGCCACGGCCACGGAGCGATGCCGGGTCTGGGCCATGATGGCGCGCTCCTCGACGCCGGCGAGCGGACCAGCAAGCGATCGACGAACTCGGGCACGAGTCCTGACGGGCCCTCAGGTCGCGTCCAGTAACAGCCGAACCAGCCTGGCGAACTGGCAGGTGTGGGTCTCGCCCAAGGACATCCCGCCGGGATGCTCGGTGGCCCACTCGCTCAGCGTGCGGACCTGGTCAGGGTAGGTGTGCAGGATATACGGCAGGACGTACTGCTCCGTCCACGCTCCCTGGAGGCTCCGGGCATATGCTTCGTTGTGGTCCGTGCGGTCCATCAACCAGCGTCCCCGCGCCACGCGACGCGTCCGGTCGTCGTGGTGAGCCAGCTCGTGGACCACGCTACTGAGCATCACCAGACGGAGGGCGACCTCCCACACCCGGCACTCGGGGCGGGTCGCGTCGTAGACATAGGCATGGACCTGGACCCGGGCTCGCCCCGTCAAGTACAGGGCCAGGGTCTGACCAAGGTAGACGCCAGGGAGTTCCTCATGGCCGCCGCGTCCGGTGTACGGATCGGGGGCCAAGTCATCGGGTTGGGCGTACCTGCCGAGGCAGAACTCGACCGAGCGGATCCCGTCGGCCAGCCCCGGAGGGAGCAGGCGCAGAATGGCGCGCAGGTCATCGGGGGTTGCGGGATAGTGGACGAAGCGGTCCTCATCCAGCACGTCGATCGAGATTGCGCCGGGGTCGGCTAATTCTCTATGGCCGGCCGCCGGCCGGCGGCCCTCGCGCACCCCACGCTTGATGACGCGCTTCTTCCCGAGTTCCTCGGGTCGATCGTCCCGGAGCGACTGCCGCCAGGATTGGATGCTCCGCGTCATGCCTCGCCGGCCGCTCCTCATGCGATCGGTCCCCATTCTAACCGAGGGGTGACCCGCGGAGCCCGCGCCTCGAACAGCCCGCTCAGTGCTGCCAGCCTACGCCGCGGAGGGTGCCGGCCGCGAGCGCCAGCAGGGGCCGGAGTGGGCGGATCAAATCTCACGCCGGCGTGAAGATGGGGATTCCTCTACCTAGACACAACCGGGCGGCCGGCGGATGATGGTCCGGGGCAGGGAGCGGGTGATGCATCGGAATATCCCCCGGCGCCTCCTAGCCGTGGCGGCTCGGATCGCGGCCGACGTCGAACGACAACGGCACCTGATCGTCCGGGCGGAGCTGACGCTGGAGGATGCCGCGCTCCGGCTTGGAGCTCGAACCCCGGGTACACGTGTAGCGCACCCCGCCGGCAGAGGATAGCCCCCAGGTGCCACTCCGGACCTTGCGCCGCTCCTGGGGCCACCAACGCGCAGCATGGGGCAGTCCGAGCACCTGGCTGAGTGGCGCCGCTGGTACCCAACAGTGACGACGGTCACTACCCGTAGTGATCGTCGTCATTCCCCTGTAGGGCAGATCGTCACTCCCCGCTGGTGACCGTCGTCATCATCCGCGGGCCATGAGAAAGCCCCGGCCAGACGGCCGGGGCGCTGGTGCTGGTGGGGCGAGCGGGTCAGGCCATCAGTTCGGTAGGCACGTCCTCGGTCAGCTGCTCGACTTCGGCCAGTGCGAAGCGGAGGAGCACGATCCGGCCTGCCGGGAGGCACTCGCGTTGATCCGGGCTGCTTTCGGCATCAGCGACGCGCTCGACAGCAACCAGGTCCGTCGCAGCAGGCGATACTCGCACGCGTCCCTCCTCACGTTTTCGGCGGCCCGGCCGAGATGCGGGCACATTGTGGGACCTACCGTCCCACTAGCACAACGAGGTGGGCTATCGAACGTCTCGGATGCGGCGCCGCACGGTAGAGGTTGACGTCCCCAGGATCGCGGCGGCCTACTCGATCGTGACAGGTGTGGTAGCTGCCACTGCTGTCAGCTTTGACACGTGGTGGCGGTCAACATGGCAGGTGCCAGCGTACGGTGCCGGCTGCACTCGGCGCGAGCGCCACGGGTGGCCGGATCGGGCAGATCAAACGGCGGTCGGCGCCGTTTGATGGGCGGATGAATCGGACGACGATGAATCGTGCAAATCTGCACGCCGGCGGGTACACATGTACCGCCCGCTGCCGGCTACAGGTGGCCCCCCACACCCCAGGTGCCACTCAGGCTGCGTCGATCCTGGGGCCGCCAGCGCGCAGCACGGGGCTGCTGTGGTGATGCTTCGCCGGAAGGGATGGGGAGGGTGTGACGTGGGTCACCGAAAAGTGGTGACTCGGGACACAGACGGCAGCCTCTGCGAGTCCTAGAGTGCTCTTATCGGGCTGAGGGATCGCCCAAGCTCGAATGGGCGCACTGGGGGATCGACATGCATGGACCGGACCCGTTCACGATCATGGCGCACGCGCAGATTCAGGTTCGAGAGCACGAGCGCACGGCTCGCCACTCCTTCAATCGACCGTGGATCGACGATGCTGCCGAACTGGCTGCGACCCCGGCGCAGAATGCACTGACTGGAGCGCTTCAGTCGTTCCGCGCGTCGTTCAGCCACCCTCTCGCAACCTTGCTCAGGTTCATCCGACCTCGGGCGCCGGCGACGACCGCTTGACTGCGTCCAAGCAACACAACGAGCTCAACATCCGAAGCGCCCCGGCCAGATGGCCGGGGCGCTGATGCCCGGTGGCGCTACGTTCGATAGCCTAGCGATGGGATGATCCAACAGAAGAGTGTGCAGAACGCCTGCCACGAACGCGGGCCGGCAGGTTGCCCCACCGGCCCGTCAGGACCGCGCGGTCAGCGCTGGGTGCCGTCGCAGCCCGGCTTGCAGATCAGGACCGTGTCGACGCCGGCCGCGATGTGCTGCCGGGCGTGCGCCTCGGCCTCCGGGTAGCGGGTGTTGACGACAGCCACGATCTTGTGGCGGGAAGCTGCCAGCAGGCAGAGCACGGTGTCGTCACCGTCGAGCTGCTCGATCTGGATGGCTCTGGTCTCGTTCACGATGGTCTATCCTTCCTCGCCGCGCCGATCCGAAGCCGGCGCGGCACGGGGCGGCCGGCGGGACGATGCACCCCCGCCGGCCGCCTCTGCACGTTCAGGTGGTGGCGGCCCTCTCAGCCTGGATGGCCTCAAGCGCCGAGCTGGGGACCGCGGCGAGCACGGTAACGCGCTCCTCGGCGGTCGGGAGGGCAGCCACGGCGTGGCCGGTCTGGCGGGCCAAGGCGAGGGCGCGCCCGAGCGGCGTGAGCGTGGTCGTGCGCCGGTCCGGCTCCGGGGCGTCGCGCTGCCCCTCAGCGCGGGCGTGCTCGGCGGCAATCCGGTCGAACAGGTCGAACGTAGCGTTCATGGCGGGGCTCCTCAGCGGTAAGGGGGCCGGCGCCAACCCCGGTTGGCGCCGACCCCAGCGGCGATCAGAGGTTGGCGACCAGCTCGCGCTTGCGAGCCATCCGCTGCCGGTGCTCCCGATCGCTGGCGCACTTCGAGCAGCGACCGTCAAGGCCATCCGCCAGGTCGCCGCAGTCGCGGCAGCCCTCGAACAGGTCCGCGTAGGACGGGCGGTACCGAGAGGCCGGCTGCTGGCGCTGCTCGAAGAGGACGACGGCCCTGACGTGCTTACAGATGTTCCCGGCCTGCTGGTAGTCGGGGCACTCGCAGGCGACCGCGTTGACGAGGTAGCGGGCGACGTTGCTGCCGGTCGCCCGGCGGAACACGGTGCCGGCCTCGAAGCTACCCCACGCCACCTTGAGCGTGTGCTTCGGCCAGGTCGGCACCTGGTCGACGAGGGCACGGGCGCGGGCGTCGCGCGCCGGGTCGGGCGGGACGGCGATACTGTGAACGGCCATCTGGGTGTACCCCCTTTTGGTCTGGCCCCGCGGGTGGTACGAACACTCGCGGGGCTTTTGCGTGGTCGGGCACGGACGCCTGACCTACGGAAAGTTTACCACAAGACGGCACCATAATGCTATAATATGGTGCCACTTCGGGCGGATGGCGCGGCATCGTGGCTACACTGCGCGCTATGAGGACGAAACTCGTGTCCGTGAACCTGCGGCTCGAACCGGAGATGCACGCCGAATTGGTGCGCATCGCCAGGGATGAGGAGCGATCGTTGGCCGGCCAGATCAAGCTGTACCTGAAGCGGGCGATCGAGGAGCGCCACGCCGAGCACAAGGCTGCGCGGGAGCCGGAGCGATGACGGCCGGCGGATCGCCCATCACACCGCTAACGCAGTACCAGCAGCGCGTCTGGGAACGAACCAGCAAGCGCCCACCGTGGGAATGCTGCCCCTGGCAAGGTGGCATCAGCCCAGATGGGTACGGACAGATCAACACCGGCGGCGGGATGCGGCCGGCACACTGCGTGGTGTGGGAGTGGACGCACGGGCCGATCCCTGATGGCCTCCAGCTCGACCACACCTGCCACAACGCGGCGAGCGCGTGCCCAGGTGGGAAATCGTGCCTACACCGCCGCTGCGTCAACCCCGCTCACCTTGAGCCTGTAACGCCGCTGGAGAACCAGTTACGTGGGATGGCGACGCGTGGGCGACTGGACACCTGTCCGAACGGCCACAACTACGCCGTGGTGGGGGTGTACGTTGGCAGCCCAACCAGCAAGCACCCCGGGAAGCGACAGTGCCGAGCATGCGGGCGTGCTCAGGCCGAACGGTATCGGGCCAGGAAGCGTGAAGCAGCGGCCTGAGCTAGCAGGCCACCAGGTGCCGGCAACTACCTGTGGAGAGAGCGGCCGGCAAAGACAGTGTAACGGGAGCCGACCATGGCAGGGCCATTCGTGAAGCTCGCATCGATCGAGGAACACCCAGCCGGCGAAGAGGTCTGGGTGAACGCGAGTACCATCGCCTACATCGCGCCAGAGGGAAAGGACCCGGAAGCGGCGCGGATCTTCTTCGTGGTCCCCAACTACGAGAGTGGTGGCTATGCGCTGTCCCTCACGGTCCGTGGGACGCCCGGTGCGATCGTCGCCGCGATCGGTCAGGCCGAGATGGATGACGCCCGTCGCATGGCCTCGGCCACCGGCAGTTCGGCGGTTACAGGGGGGCAGGGCGCGCCGATGACGATGCAGACGGATGTCGAGGGGGGCGAGAGCTGAACGACACGAAAAAGCGGCGGACTTCAAGCTCAGGCCACCGCCTCAGAGACGCCGGCCCTCACCAGAGCAAGCGACGGCCGGCGGAGAGCGTATCCATCATGGCAACCGAGAGCTGGCACCCGAAGCGCGGCGACCACGTCCGAATCCGGGCGACCGGGATCGAGGCCACCGCCATGAAGTTCGATGGCCACCGCGTCAGGGTCCACTATGATCAGATCACGATCGCGCCAGGCCCGGAGGAGGTCAAGGCCGACTTCCTGACCCCCGTACACCGAGTGCCGCAGCGTCCACCCGCATGGTTCGATCTGGACGAGCTCGAGCCGGCGGAGTGAAGCAGCACCCTCAAGAGGCGGCCATGACCGATCACGAACCCAGCGCCGAGCCGCTCGCCAACGTCAGCACCGACCTCACCGCCCTGGCTGATGCTCGGGCACGGGTCCGCATCGACGCCACCGAACGCGACACCGATACGGTCGGCTTCGTGCTCGGTCAGTACCGTACCCAAACCGGGCGGACGGAGCGGACGCTGGCCGACTGGCTCGGGATCAGCCTGCCGGTGCTGGCCGACCTGGCGGAAGAGGTCCGGCCGGAGAAACGACGGCTCCTCGCTGGCCACTCAGGAGATAGGCCTCGACCAGCTCGCCGAGGTGTACGGCGCCGACCGGGTGCGGCTCCTCGAAGCCTTCGACCGAGGCGACCCGTGACTGAGACCGGCGGGGCCACATGCGAGCAGGTGCGTCCAGGTGAGAGTCCCGGGGCGAGGTTGGCGGCCTATTCATTTCTTTCTGCCCACTATATGTATGAGGCTTGGGCAGAAAGCATTTCAGGGGACATGCTGAGCGTGGGTGAGCATGGCGAGGAGCCAGGGGAGTTTTCGTATGGCGCACCCTGAGGTCAAGAGAGCCTGGGCCGTAGCGCAGCGCCTCGGCGGCTCAGTGAGCCGCCTGGTGCGACGTGCGACAGGCGATCGACGGCCCCTCGGCGGCATGGCGTCAGCACCTCAGGCCGCTACGCTGAGCCAGCCCGTCATCCCCCTGACCAGCCTCAGGAGATCGCTCGGGCGGGCCGCTGTTGCCTGTGAGAATCAGAACGTGTGCGGAGGCGTCATCGAGCTGGCGCTGTACGAGCACAGTGCCTCCAGCAGTGACGTGGGTGAGACCTCCGTGACCGAGGCGACCATGCTTCAGCAGACGTGCGAATGCGATCTCTCCGAGGAGGAACGCGAGCGGGTCGTGGACCGGGTCCAACAGGCCATCAGGATGCGCGGATGACCGTCAAACTGGACTGGGTACGGCCCGGCCAATTCATTCTGCCCTATTAGTAATAGAGGCTTGGGCAGAAAGCATTTCCGGGATCATGCGAGGTGTGAGGTAGCATGGCGATACGTGCTGAGCATCCCGACGAGAAAAAGCCCAAGCGCCAGAACGGCGAGGGGTCAGTGTTCTTCTGGCCCGGCCGAGGCTGGTACGCGGCGGTAACCGGGGGCGACGGTCGGCGCATCATGCGCAAGGCACCGAAGCAGACAGAGCGTGGTGCCGAGATGTTGCTCCGCGAACTGCTTGCTCAGCGTCGGGCGGGCGAACTGACGCGGGGGAGGACGACGCTCGCCGAGTTCAAGGACGAGTGGCTCCGGTCCTGCAAGCGCCGGAACTGCCGGCCCGGGACACTCGACACCTACGACAAGAAGCTCTCGACGTACGTGCTGCCGACGCTCGGCAAGACCCGGCTCGATAAGCTGACGGCCGGCGCGATCGAGAAGCTCTACGACCAGCTCGGAGAAACCGGCCTCTCCGCGAAGACGCTGCAACTGGTCCACGTCTGCCTCGGCAACCTGCTGAAGTTGGCGAAGCGTCGGCGGCTCGTCGGCCACGTCGTGACGGAGCTCGTGGACCCGCCGCGGCCGGGGAAGTACGAGGCGCGACCGCTCACCGTCGCCGAGGCGAAGCTGCTGCTCCGGTCGCTCGCCGACCATCGCTACGGCCCGTTCTGGACGGTCATGCTCGGGCTCGGCTGTCGGTTCGGCGAGGCCGCCGGCCTGCGCTGGCCCGATGTCGACCTCGAGACCGGCACCGTGCGAATCCGCCAGGCCGTCAACCGCCGCAAAGTCGACGGGAAGCTCCGCATCGTCATCGACGACGTGAAGACCGAGGCCGGCCGACGAGACACGCCGCTTCCGCACTGGGCGATCACCGCGCTTGCGGTCCAGCGCGACCGCGTCCGTCTCGCCCGTGAGATCGCCGGGGATCGCTGGGTCGAGCACGGACTGGTATTCCCCAATCGCGACGGCGGGCCGCTTCACGAGGCCCACGTCAACGACGCGTGGCACGAGCACCTGCGAACGATCGGCCTCGAGGGCGAGGGGAAACGGCCGATCCGGATGCACGACCTCCGTCACAGCAAGGGTACGCTGATGGCCGACGAGGGCGAGGACGTCGTGGTGATCCAGCGCACGCTCGGTCACGCCAAGTCGAGCATCACGGCGGACCTCTACATCGGCCGCGTCCCGAAGGCCCTGAAGCGGGCCGCCGACCGCTACGGCGACCTGCTGGACCCGGGCGCTCAGGATGCCCCAGAGCGCCCCGCAGAGGCCGTCTAGTGACCCTGTTGCTAACAACGCTGCTAACAAGGCGCAAAGAGAGGCCCCGACCGTATCTGGTCGGAGCCTCTCGTGGTGGGGAAGAGGGGACTCGAACCCCTACGCCTTTCGGCACGTGATCCTAAGTCACGCTCGTCTGCCAATTCCGACACTTCCCCAGGCACACACCAGGCGCCGCGATCCTCAGCTCGATCGTCGAACAGAGACGCGATGCCAGGATGCTGGCGGAGAGGGAGGGATTCGAACCCTCGACTCCCGGAGGAGTACGCGATTTCCAGTCGCGCGCACTAGGCCAGGCTATGCGACCTCTCCAGGGCACACCGGCACACGGACCGGGGCCAGCGGGAAGTATATCATGAGCGACGGAGGGCGTTTCCCAGCGCCAGGGAGCCACCAACCATGTCATTGCCACGGACCGGCCGCCAGCCAGTCCTCGCCACGCGGGGGGCTGTCGCCGCACCCCACTACGCCGCCTCGCAGGCCGGGCTCACCATGCTCCAGCGCGGCGGCTCCGCAACTGACGCCGCCATCGCTGCCAACGCCGTCCTCGCCGTCGTCTACCCGCACATGGCCGGCCTCGGCGGCGATCTCTTCGCGCTCGTCTGGGACGCCAGCAAGGGTGAGCTGTCCGGGCTCAACGCCAGCGGCCGATCCGGCATTGCCGCCACGATCGACTGGTACACCAGCCGCGGCCACGCCACGATCCCCGCGCGCGGTCCGCTCGCCTGCGTCACCGTGCCGGGCGCGGTAGACGGCTGGTGGCAGCTGCATCAGCAAGGCGGCAAGCTAGCCTGGGACACCCTCTTCGAGCCGGCGATCGAGCTCGCCACCGACGGCTTTGCCGTGCCGGAGAGCCTGGCCGCCTGGTCGATCCCCAACGCCGAGATCCTGGACGCCGATCCGACCGCGCGCGCCACGTTCAGACCGTCCGGTCGGCCGCTCCGCATGGGCGAGCGCCTGGCCATGCCATCGCTCGCCACGACGCTCCGGACGGTGGCCCGGCACGGCCCTGACGCCTTCTACCAGGGCGAGATCGCCGAAAAGGTCTGTGACTACCTTCAAGCGGGCGGCGGCCTGCTGACGCCAGACGACTTCGCCGCCAACGTCTCAACACCGGTCAGGCCGATCACCACGACGTATCGCGGGCGCACCGTCTGCCAGCTCCCGCCGAACACCCAGGGCTTTGCCGCACTGGAGCTGCTCGGCATCCTGGAAGGCCTCGACGTTGCCGCGCTCGGCGACTCGACAGCCGCGTACGTCCATACCCTCGCCGAAACCGCCCGGCTCGCCTTCCAGGACCGCGACCGCTACCTGACCGACCCCGACTTCCACAACATCCCACTGGACCGGCTGGTCTCGCCGGAACACGCCGCCGATCTCCGCGCTCGCCTTGACCCTGACCGCAAAGGCGCACCAGAGTCAACGCCGACCGGCGGCGGCACCTGCTACCTCTGCGCCGTCGACCGCGATGGCAACGCCGTCTCGCTCATCCAGAGCGTCTTCTTCGACTTCGGCTCGGGCGTAGTGGCCGGCGACACTGGCCTGCTCCTGCAGAATCGGGGCTCGTTCTTCTCGCTCGACCCGACTCACCCGAATCGGCTCGAGCCGCGCAAGCGCACGTTCCACACCCTGATTCCGGCGATGCTCCTCACGGACGGCCAGCCGACCCTCGTGTACGGCACGATGGGCGGCGAAGGTCAGCCCCAGACCCAGGCCGCCCTCGTCACCCGCATCCTCGACTTCGGCTACGACGTCCAGCGCGCCGTCGACGCACCCCGCTGGCTGTACGGCCGGACCTGGGGCACGCAGTCGGCGGCGCTCAGTCTGGAGGAGGACATCGGGCCTGGCGTGGCCGATCGCCTCGCCGCGATCGGCCACGACGTCAGAGTGGTCCCCGCCTGGAGCGACACGATGGGCCACGCCCAGGCGATCCAGATCGACCGCGAACGCGGCGTCTACTGGGCCGCCGCCGACCCGCGCAGCGACGGCGCAGCCGCCGGCTGGTAGCCGGACGACTGCTCCCCCGCGCACGGGGGAGGGGGTTGGGGGGTAGGGGCTTCCTTCAGTTCACTGCCACCAGGACCGGGCCCGCGTGCGACGCCCCGTTCACGACTGCGCCGCTGCCCTCGGAGCGTGCGTAGACCGGCGCGAGCAGCTCGCCCAGCGTCAGCGTCGGGAAGGCCGGATGCCCCACCGACATCTCCGGGTGGACGGTGTACTGGTTCCGATAGCCCCGCTTGCCGATCGTGATGTAGCCGCTCTCGGCAAGGTCGCGCAGGATCCTGTGCACCGCCCGCTCGGTGATCCCGAGCGACAGCGCGAGCTCACGGGTCGTCACCTCGCCCCTGACGGCGAGCAGCATCAACAGCGACAGCTGGTTGGACAGGCAGGTCGACATTTCCCCTCCAGGAAACGCACAGTTCAACGCCGGCCACCGACCGTCGCCAGGCCCCACCTGACAACAGCATCATGGCCTGGATAACCGTACCGTTCTGTCCTGAGCATTCGGTGAATGACATCTGAATCCTAGTTGAAAGTCTCATGAAAATTCGGACCGTACGCCGCGGTTGCCGTACTCCGCTTTCGAGGGGTACGCTCGACATTGTGGAGGGCTCGTGACGCTTCCCGGCGCGCTCGGTCAGCACGCTCCCGGCCTCAGAGCGGGGGTCCGGACCCTGGTCATGGGGATCCTCAACCTGACGCCTGACTCGTTCTCCGGAGACGGCGTGAGCGGCGGACCAGAGGCTGCGCTTCGCCGCGCCGAGGCACTCGTCGCCGCCGGAGCTGACATCCTGGACGTCGGCGGTGAGAGCACCAGGCCCGGCCACACCCCCGTGTCCGAGGACGTCGAGCTGGAACGCGTACTGCCAGCCCTGAACCTCCTGGCCGGCCGCGTCTCGGTGCCGATCTCGATCGACACCCGAAAATCCCGCGTCGCCGAGGCTGCCCTCGCCGCCGGCGCGACGATCGTCAACGACGTCAGCGGCCTGACCTTCGATCCCCGCCTCCCCGACGTGACCAGCAAGGCCGGCGCCAGCCTGATCGTCGGCCACTGGCGGCCACGCCAGCCCGATCACCCGGATGAGCCCGCGGACCTGATCGAGTGGCTGGCCGGCGGCCTCGCCGAGAGCGTCCGTGTCGCGTCGGCGGCCGGCATCCCCCGCACCCGCCTGATCGTCGATCCCGGCCTCGGGTTCGCTAAGCTGCCGCCGGTCTCGATCGCGATCCTCGGCCGCCTCCGTGAGCTGCGGGCGCACCTGGGCCTGCCGATGCTGATCGGCGCCTCGCGCAAGGGGTTCGTCGGCGCCGTCCTCGATCGGCCGGTCGAGGACCGTCTGGAGGGCTCGCTGGCGACCGTCGCCGTGTGCGTGCAGGCCGGCATCGACGCGGTCCGGGTCCATGACGTCGGGCCTGCCGCACGCGTCGCCCGGATGTCGGAGGCGATCCTCTACGGCTGGTCCGATCCGATGCCGGCCTGGACGCCGATCTACCTCGGGCTCGGCGCCAACCTCGGCGACCGGGCCGGCACGATCGCCCGCGCGATCCAGGAGCTCGACGAACACCGCGACATCCGGGTGCTTCGGCGCGCGTCACTCTACGAGACGGCGCCCGTCGGCGTCACGGCGCAACCCGCCTTTCTGAACACCGTGGTCGAGGTGCTCTCTACGCTCTCGGGTCGGCCGCTGCTAGACGCTGTCAAGCGCGTCGAGCGAACGCTCGGGCGACAATCCCGGGAGCGCTGGGGCCCGCGCGAGATCGACGTCGACATCCTGCTCCACGGCGCCACCCGGCTAGAGGAACCGGGCCTGGAGATCCCGCACCGTCACATGTGGGAGCGCCTGTTCGTCCTGGAGCCGCTCGCCGAGCTTCGGCCGGACTTCGTCGGCCCGGACGGCCGCCCGATCGCCGTCCACGTCCAATCGTTGAAGGCGAGCCAGGAGGCCCGCTCCCTCGGCTGGTAGGCCGTCGCGCCACCACAGACAGACTCCGTCGACCGCCGCTGCCAGGCCCCCTTTCCCCCTGGGAGAGGGTTGGGGTGAGGGCGCTACCGTCAAAACCGTCACTTTTGGCATTTTGTCTTTTTGTCACGGGGGGTTACCCGCACAGCACACCCCGTTCGCACGAGACCGGCCCCGCGGTGAACTCAGCCAATCCGGGCAGCCGGCGCCGATAGCGCCCTGACTGCCGAAGGCCGCGTCGTCAGCGCGATCCGCACCGCCACCGCCAGCCGAACCACCTTCGTCCAGGCGCCGATGAACGCCACCATCTGCCCAAACACTACTGACTCTGCTAGCTCGGACACGGCGTACGGATCCTCGACGGCCGGCGGCATCAGCGCCACGATCATCAGGCCCGCCCCCGGCAGCGCGATCAGCAGCCACACCAGCAGCACCATCGGCCGTAGCGCCGCCCGACTCGCCCGCCGCATCGCCCCGCCGACCGAGCGCACAGACTCCATGACCATCATCGCCCGCGACAGCTCCAGCCAGCCTAGTACGATCGCCTGCAGCGCGTACTGAAGCAGCATTGAGATGTCCGGCCCGATCACCGGTCGGGCCAGGCTCGAGATCACAGCGCCCAGCACCGCCGCGAAGATCATCAGGATGCCGCCCAACAGGCTCAGCCGCAAGAAGGGCCAGAACCAGCGACGGCACGCCGCCCAGAAACGCGGACGTTCGCGGTCGCCCACCTGGAGCGCTTCGAGGACGCCGCCGGCCAGGAAGCTGTACGCGACCACCTGCTCAAGCAGCGCCAGCGGCAACACCACGAGGCCCGCGACGAACATCAGGACGACCTCAGGCAACTGGCGCGTGTACACCGCGGTCATCACCATCTCGGCCGCCACGTTCATCCAGCCCGCCGAGAGCAGGTCCGCTCGCCACGGGCGGTCCCCGGCCAGCGACGCCAGCCCGACCATGGCGAGCGTCGTCGGCAGCAGGCCCAGCAGGAGCGTCGACAGGTAGAGGGGCACTGCCAGCCGCAGCGTCAGCAGGACGACCGCCGTGACGCTCATCCGAGCAGCCCGGCGGTCAGTGCCGCCTGGACCAGCCCGAGCAGCCGCGCCGCGACCGTAGCCAGCGGCAGCGGCGATGGCGAGACGTCGCGCCCGTTGTCCAGCACGTTCGGCTCCACCCGAACCGTCCGCTCAGGATCGACCTCGATCCGTCGCAGCGGTGTCCCCGGCGCCTGCACCACGATCCGTGGACTGTCGCCGCTCCAGCGTTCGCGGTCAGCGCTTCCGTCGGCGTAGCCCAGGGCGATCGGCACCGGGAACGCCACGTCGCCCGGCCGCTCGACGGCGGCCCGCTGCCCGTTCGCCTCCGCCACCCGGTACTCGACGACGCCGGTCCCGTACACCACCGGCCCGAAGAACCAGTCGAGGCTAGCACTGATATCCGACTCGAGCGAGCGCTGGAGGTCGGCTGTCGTCGGGTGGCGCCAGCGCCAGCGATCGAAGTAGCGACGCATCGCCGTCAGGAACTGCTCCTCGCCGATGGTCCTCTCCAGCGTCAGCAGTACCAGCGATCCCTTCGAGTAGACTGTCGTGCCGTAGACGATGAAGTCGTCGTATATCCAGGAAGGGCGGGCCAGCGGCTGCTTCACGGCCGCCATCAGATACTGCGTGCGCTGGAGCGTCTCGTAGCCGAGCTTGACCGGACCAACGTCCACCAGCGATCGGTCCGGCGAATAGATCGTCCCGAGCACCCGCATCGTCGCGTAGTCAGCGAACCCCTCGTCAAGCCACGCCTCGCGCCCCTCATTGGTCGCCAGTTGGAGCGGCACCCACTGGTGGGCGATCTCGTGCGCCGTCACGACCTCGACGCCGCGGAGGCCAGACTCGAGCCCGAACGGGGCGGGGATCGGCTGCGCCAGCGTGACAAGCATCGGATATTCCATCCCGCCGGCACCGGAGGCGTTCGGCGGCGGGACGACCAGCGTTAGCTTCGGCCACGGGTACGGCCCGAACCAACGGCCCAGCAGGTCAAGCGTCTTCTGCGCCGTGCCGAAGAACCGCGGATCGACGCTGGTGCTCATCGAGCGCGGCGCCAGCAGCTCCAGCTCAACGGCGCGGCCGGCCGCTTCGACGACCTTCGTGACGGTGCGGTAGCCAGGCCAGGCCGTCCAGGCCATGTCGCTGACCGACTCCGCCCAATACCGCACGGTGGAGGTCCTGTCGGGATTGTTCGTCGTGCTGTCCCGCGTGCCAGTGGCGCCAGTGACGTATCGCGAGGGCACGGTCAGCGCCAGCGTGTACGAGCCGAAGTCGGCGAAGAACTCGGCGTTCGCGTGCCAGGGCTCGGCGTCCCAGGCGCCACGATCGTAGACTGCCAGCTTCGGGTACCACTGGCCGGCCATGACGAAGTCGCCCGCCACGCCGGTCCGCGCGAAGACTTGGGGAAGCTGGCTCGTCCAGGTCACGGCGAACCTGATGGTCGCGCCCGGTTCGATCGCTCGGGCGGTCGGCAGCGGGACGCGCAAGACCGTCGCCGCCGGGTCGATCTCCGCCGGCAGCACGTCCTCGCCGGTGTCGAGCAGTTGCAGGCGCTCCAGCCGTATCCAGCCCGGCTGGCGAGGATCGTAGTCGCTGCCACGATGAGCCCCGCCTGCCTCGCGCATCCAGACCGTGTTCTCGTCGCGAAATGCATTCAGGTACAGCTTCAGCCAGACCTCGCCAAGCGTGTCCGCCGACCGATTCCGATACGTGATCGTCGCCGTGCCGCGGATCTGGTTCGTCGCGGCGTCCCAGCGCGCCTCGAGGTCGTACGAGGCCGTGTCGATACTGGCCGGCGCGACCGGTGCAGCAGGTCGTCCTGGCGGCGGTAACGGCTGCGTCGCCTGCGCGTGCAGCGGCACGATCGTCCCAGCCACGCTGACGACCAGTCCCGCCAGCAGCACGGCGGTCACCAATAGCACCCGCCTGCCACGCGGTACCCAGCGGCCACGTCTGGTCATCGGTGCTGGCACTGGGTATCAGGCCGACAATCGGCCTGGATGAGCGTCATCTGCATCTCCAACAAGCCGACCGGCGAGCGGACAACTCTGGACTCCCGGCGTTGCTGCACTCCGCGTGCCGCCCTCGCCGTCAGGATGGCGGCCGTTCCGTTTTCGCCCGGTAGCGCAGGACGGCACGCGTTCCGGCCCAGGCGATCACCCAGACCAGGAAGAAGGCCGCGAAGACGATCAACAGGTCCAGGAAGTTGTCCGGGTCGCCGAATCCGACCACGAGAAACCGAAACACCAGCACGATCGCATAGAGAACCGCCCCGACCTGAAACGCCTGCTTGACGCGGTCACGGGCGAAAAAGATCCCGAGCACGAGCAGGATACCGACCGCCAGTAAGAGCGTATTCCTCATCGGGGTGAGATCCTCACGGCGCGAACCGCTCGAAGAGTCGGGCGTCGACGCGCCCTTCGAGCGGCAGGACCGAGCCGTTCACCAGGTACGGCGAATCGTACTCCGTGCGCTCGCCGGCCGCCTTGCCGGGCACCGGGAACAGCCGGCAGCTGAGCGGCTTGCGGAGCGTCAACGCCATCGCGGTCACGTCGAGGATGATCGCAGCTAGCTCTTCCGCGGTGGCATCTCCGGGCAGCGGCACGGTGTCCAGGCCAGTCCCGCAGACCGCCGAGTAGAGCAGCAGCTCCGAAACCGACGCTAGCCCTGCTGAAGCCCGAGCCGCCAGGATCGAGTCTTCCAGGACCGGCAGCATCAGGCCGGAGTAGCCAACCTGCGCCAGCGGCAGCCGCTTGAGCATCCGCGTCAGGGCGCTCGCCGCCGCCAGCGTGCCAGATGCGCCGAACTCGCCAACTCCGAGGTCTTCCAGCATCCCCGCTGAGCTGACCTCGTCGGCGGTGAACGGGGCCGGCGTGAGATCGGTGCCGCCGTATGCCAGCCCGGACTCGGCCTCCAGGGCACGGGCGACCGTCTCGACGCGCGCAACCTCCGCGCCAAGCGTCTCGCCCAGCCGCCGCTCCAGATCGTCGAGAGTACCAGCCCCGGCGAACGCGCGGCGAACGTCGTCAGCGGCCTGCAGCCCGATCGTGAAGCGGGGCGGGCCATCGCCGTGGTACGCCGCCGGGAAGAAAGGAATGTTCGGTCCGCACTCGGCGATCGTGCAGAAGCGGAAGTTGCCGAACCCGAGCGGCGTCTCGCGCGCCAGCCGGGCCACCAGCGCGCCAGCCGCCAGAGCCGCCCCACCGGAGGGCAGCCCGCCGTTCGTTGTCTCGATCGAGCCGTTGATCTGGCTCGTCGCGATCATCGCGTCCGCGAGCGCGCCGGCCAACAGGCGTCCAGCCTCTGGACCGAGCCTGCCCCAGCGAATCGGCCCGATCGACGTGAAGCCGATCCCGTGCTCCTGGCACGCCGCTTCGAGGTCGCGCGCGAACGGCAGGACCCAGCTCACGTCATCAAGCGGGCCGGCCTCCGCGAACGGCGAGAGCGCGAGACGCGTCGTCTGGACCTCGATGCCGGCGTCGTCGTACCGCCGAGCGGCGCGCGCCAGGAACTGACCGGCCAGTTGCACGGCGGCCGTGTCCACCGGCCACGATGCCGCCATGCCCACGCAGATCGATCGAATCTTCACGCCGCGCTCCGTCGTGCTGGCCGAGCCTCCCGTGACCGGCCCGTCAAGTCCCTGGAAGGGTACTCCGTTTGGTCCGGCCGGACGAAGCCGTCGCCCACCGCGACGCCACCTCTCTGGGACTGACGTCCCGTCCTTCAATCGCAGCGTCCCCAGGGGACGCCCATGTCCTCCCCTCGTGAGTCGCGTAGCGACGGCACTATGGTAGACGTGGGTTTCAACCCACGGACCTGGGTACGCGTGGACTTTTGGCCGGTCGCGGCTCACCTTTACGACCACGCGGCCGCGGACCTGGGTGGACGTGGTCAAGCTGTTCATCTAACGTAGGGGATAGGTGATAGGTCATAGGTGATAGGGATCGACGAGCCCCTATCCCCTAACCCCTGTCCCCTATCCCCTTCGTTGAGGTGCGGCATGACCCTCCGCTTCGATCCGACCCAGAGCGTTGAAGAGGTCCAGGCAGCGCTCCGGAACGCTGCTGAGACCGCCTGGGGCGCCGATGCCCTGCCGGAGATCGAGCTGTCGCTCGAGATCGCGGCGCGAGCGCTCTGGCGCGTCAGCCAGGAGCCGCTCGAGCCGTCCGACGTCGAGCCGTAGGCCGCCACCATGACACATCTGCACGATCTCACCGCCGCCGAGGCCGCGCGCCAGATCCGAAGCCGCCAGATCTCACCCGTCGACCTGGTCGAAGCCCTCCTCACCCGCATCGAGCGCTCCCAGCCGATGCTCAAGGCGTTCGTGACCGTCGACTACGAAGGCGCCCGCGCCGCCGCCCGCGCCGCCGAGGCCACCGTCGCGACCGGCGGCGAGCTCGGCCCGCTTCACGGCGTGCCGTTCGCCGCGAAGGACATCTACGACGCTGCCGGCCTGCCGACGACGGCCGGCTACCGGCCATTGGAAGGCATCCCCGCCAGGTCGGACTCGTTCACCGTGGCGCGCCTGAAGGCGGCCGGGGCGATCCTGGTCGGCAAGTCCATTACGACCCAGTTCGCGTCGTCCGATCCCTCGCCGACCGTCAACCCCTGGCGCGCCGATCGGACCCCGGCCGGATCGAGCAGCGGCTCGGGCGCTGGCGTCGCCGCCCGCCTGGTGCCGATCGCGCTCGGCACCCAGACCGGCGGTTCGATCCTCAGGCCAGCCGCCTACAACGGCGTCGTCGGCCTCAAGCCGACCTACGGCCGGGTGAGCCGGCAGGGCATCGTCCCACTCTCCTGGAGCCTCGATCACGCCGGACCGATCGTGCGCTCGGTCGAGGATGCCGCCCTGGTGCTCGCCGTCATCGCCGGGCACGATCCGGCCGATCCCCGATCGCTCGCCGCTGAGGTGCCGGACTACCTGCCAGCCGTCAGGTCGCCGCTCGACAGGCCACGTCTCGGACTCCTGGTCGACTTCCTGGACCGCTCGGAGCCGCTGGTCAGCGCGCAGCTACAGGAGGTCGCGGCGAAGGCCAGCGCCGCCGGCGCCATCGTCCGCGAGGTCAGGCTGACGTCGCCGGTCGATCTGTACCTGGCGGTGCATAGCATCACCATGCAAACCGAGGCCGCCGCCGTCCACGCCGCCTGGATCGCGCGTGACCGCTCGGCGTACAGCCCGCGCATCAAGGCCTCGGCGATGCTCGGTCAGGTCGTCCCGGCCTGGGCGTACCTTCACGCGCAGCGCCTGCGCCGACGCCTCGTGGCCGAGACCGCCGCGCTGCACGCCGACGTCGATGCGTTCCTGCTGCCGACCGCCTCGAATCAGCCGCCCGGCCCCGAGACGACCGGCGACGCGTCGTTCCAGGCACCCTGGTCGCTGCTGGGGCTGCCGTCGATCAGCCTGCCGAGCGGCGTGAGCGACGCGGGCCTGCCGTTCGCGACGCAGCTTGTCGGCCGGCACCTGGACGAGCCGACGCTGCTGCGCGCCGCGACCTGGCTGGAAACGGTCCTCGCGTTCGACGCCCAGCCGCCCGAGAACTGGTAGGCGCAGAGATCCCCTATCCCCCCAGCCTTGACGGCCAGCGCCGCGCCGCTCACGCCGTTCACGCTATCCTGACGACTCGAGGACGCCTGGAGGGGACGTGTGAAGCTTGGCATACACCTGGGAAACAATGGCGCCTCGGCGTCGGCCGAATCGCTGCCGCTGCTCGCCGCCCGCGCGGAGGAGCTCGGGTTCGACTCCGTCTGGACTTCGGATCACGTCGTTATTCCCAGCAGCATCGCCGGCGAGCAGCCGGCCGGTCGGCCGGGTGTCTACGACCCTGCCGACCTTGAAAACTACTGGGAGGCGTTCTCGGTGCTGGCGTTCGTCGCCGGCATGACGACGCGCGTCCAGCTTGGCGTCACGGTGATCGTGGTGCCGCAGCGCGAGCCGCTCCTCTTCGCCAAGCAGTGGGCCACCCTCGATCAGCTCTCCGGCGGCCGAACGATTCTCGGGGTCGGCGTCGGCTGGAACCGTGAGGAGTTCGAATCGCTCGGGGCCGGCGACAAGTTCGATCGCCGTGGCGCCGCGACGGACGAGGCGATCCGGCTTTGGCGGACCGTCTGGCAGACCGAGGGCGACGTCTCGTTCTCTGGCGACGTCTACCGGTTCAACCCAATCCGCTTCCTGCCCAAACCAGCCCGCCCCGGCGGCCCGCCGATCTGGGTCGGCGGCTCAGCCAGGCCCTCGATCCGCCGAGCCGCTCAGTACGGGGACAACTGGCACCCGATCCGCGCCTCGATCGACGATCTGAAGGTTGGTCGGGCGCAGCTTGACGAACAGCTCGCCCGGTTCGGCCGCAAGCCAGAGGACGTGACGGTCTCGATGACGGTCACCGCGTTCCCGCCCGGCCAGGGCACGAACGGGTCGAGCCGTGATTACGTGCTGGCCGGCGATCCTGTCGCCTCGGCCGAGAAGCTGCGTCGCTACGCCGAGGCCGGCGTCGATCACCTGGTCGTCAACTGCGCGCGAGGTACGCCGGTGTCCGAGATGCTGGCGGCGTACGAGTTCGTCGCGAAGGAGGTCCGGCCACGTGTAGATGCGTCCTGAGCTGGACTTCCCGTCTCATCTGCACCTCGATTCCAGCTATCCTCTCCTGTCCACCGGCCATTGCGACCATCGCCCGGCGACGACTCCAGGAGGGCACCCGTGAAGATTGGTATCCACCTCGGGAACAACGGCGCCTCGGCCACAGCGGAGTCGATCGCGACGCTGGCGGCGAGGGCCGAGGAGCTTGGCTTCGACTCGGTCTGGGTCTCGGACCATATCGCGATCCCAACCAGGATCGAGTCGCAGTATCCGTACGGGCCGCCCGGCTCGTTCACACCCGAGCACACCCAGAACTTCTGGGAGGCGTTCGCCGTGCTGGCGTTCGTCGCCGGCATGACGAAGCGCGTCGAGCTCGGCACGTCCGTGATCGTGCTGCCGCAACGGCCGCCGCTGCTGATCGCGAAGCAGTGGGCGACGCTCGACCAGCTGTCGGGCGGACGCGCCATTCTGGGGGTCGGCGCGGGCTGGATGCGTGAGGAGTTCGAGGCGCTCGGATTCAGCCACACGTTCGACCCGCGTGGCAAGGCGACGGACGAGGCGATCAACCTGTTCCGCGCCGCCTGGACGACGGATGGCCCGATCGAGGCGCACGGCGAGGTTTACGACGTCAACCCCGTGCTGATGTGGCCGAAGCCGGCCCGCCCTGGCGGCCTGCCGATCTGGATCGGTGGGCACGGCAAGCGCTCGATCCGCCGCGCGGCCGAGCTTGGCGATGGTTGGCAGCCGCTGAGGATCGGCGTCGAGGAGTTGAGCGAGCTCATCAGGTACCTGCGCGAGCAGCTGAACCGCTATCGACGGAGCCAGGACGCCGTCACGATCTCACTCGGCGTCACGGCACTGCCGCCAGGCAACGGCTCCGGCGGAGCCACACAGGAGTGGGAGCTGGCTGGCGACCCGGACGAGAGCGCCGAAAAGCTCAAGCGGTACGCGGCGGCCGGCGCCGAGCACTTCGTCGTCAACTGCCCGCGCGGCACGTCGATGGCGGGGATGATCGAGGCGTACGAGTCCGTCGCCCGCGAGGTCCGCCCCCGCCTGGATGGATCGTGACTGGCTGCTGGATCGTACCCTCCGTCGCCGCACTGGTAGGGGCGCAATTCATTGCGCCCGCCGGACGCGAGGTGTCCTCGTGAGGGTCATCGCCGGGATCGCGCGCGGACGGCCCCTCCGGGCGCCGTCGCGCGCGCCGACCCGTCCGACCGCCGACAAGATCAAGGGCGCCATCTTCTCGATGCTGGACGCCGAGGCGCTCCGACGAGGCTTCGAGCCCCAGGCTGACGACGATGAGCACGATGGCCGGTTCGCGGCGGCGGTCGCCTGGCCCAGGGTACTGGAGCTGTACGCCGGCAGCGGGGCACTCGCGATCGAGGCGCTCAGTCGGGGAGCGGAGCGCGCCGACCTCGTCGAGTCGAGCGCCGATGCCCGCCGGACCATCGTCGCCAACCTCGAAAAGACCGGCTTGACCGAACGTGCGTCGGTTCACGCGCTTTCGAGCGAAGCGGCCGTATCGACATTCCGAGGGACCTATGATTTAATACTGCTCGATCCTCCGTACGACGCCGAGGGCGTGCGGCTGGTGCTGGAGCGTCTGGCGGGCGGTGGTCTGCTGGACCGCTCCGGGGTGGTCGTCTGGGAGCACAGTCGATCGACCGTGCCCCCGGAGCAGATCGCGGCTCCGGGGGCCGAGGGCGGGCTGCAGCTCCTGCGAACTCGCCAACACGGCGCCGCCTCGGTGACCCTGTACGCCGCGGCGATCCCGCGTGAATCCAGAGATTGAGAGTGACGGAGGACACCCTGAGCAGCCCGAGTCAGCCGACTGCCCGGCGGATCGCGATCTACCCCGGCACGTTCGATCCGGTCCACAACGGGCACATCGACATCGCCAGGCGCGCGGCCGGGCTCTTTGACCTGCTGATCGTCGCCGTCTACGATCGGCCGGCCAAGTCCCTGCTCTTCTCGCCGGAGGAGCGCATCGCCCTGACCCGCGAGAGCATCGGCGAGCGCGTCGATAGCTGCCGCATCATCGTGGAGGGGTATTCTGGCCTGACCGTCCAGTACGCACGGGCGCGCGGCGCCTGCGCGATCGTCCGCGGACTGCGTCCTGTCAAGGACTTCGCGAACGAGTCGCAGATGGCGACGATGAACCGGCACCTGGAGCCGGAAGTCGAGACCGTTTTCCTGATGACGTCGCACCGGTTCGCGTTCCTCAGCTCCTCGCTGGTCAAGGAAGTGGCGAACGGCGGCGCTACCATCGACGAGCTGGTGCCCCCGGCGGTTGCCGAGGCGCTGACACGTCGGTTCGCGAGCGAGCGAACGTGACGGAGGCCCCGATGTCTGACCCCGAGGCCGGCGCCGTCGACTTCATGTACCTGTTGGATCGTCTCGAGGAGGCGCTCGTCACCGGCTCCCGCGTTCCGCTGATGGCCCGCACGCTGGTAGACGAGCAGGAGTGCCTCGACATTCTCGATCAGATGCGGGTCGCGATGCCGACCGAGATCAAGGAGGCGCGGCGCGTCATCGCCGAGCGGGACCACATCCTGGCGCAGGCTCGCGAGGAGACCGAGCGGATCGTGCGCGCTGCCGAGCAGCGGGCGAGTCGGATGGTCGAGGAGCACGCGGTTGTCCGAGCGGCCCAGGTCCGCGCCAACCAGATCGAGGAGCAGGCCGAGGCCGACGCGATCAACGCGCGTGACGAGGCGGACAAGTACGCCGAAACGTTGCTGACGCGGGTCCAGGAGCGGCTGGAGCAGGCCCTGACCAACGTTCGAGCAGGACTGCGAGAGCTGGAAACCGGCGACGTCACGCCGCGCTAGCCCGGCCGCGACGACCCACGACTGGCCCGGAGTCGCGATTCATCCCTTGACGTGACCGTGCCGTCTCGAAAACGTTGCCAGAGCCGACAGAATCGGCGGATCGCGCCCGACGCGAGTATATAATTGGCGCCAGCCTGAGCGCCTACGGCAGCGTATTCGTTCGCTCCATCGAGTCTCAGGGTACGTGAATCGGACGCTCGACGCCCCGGCTCGAACGTCAGTTTCGGGCGGGCCTGATGCACGTCGTCGTCAATCAGAAACTGATCTCCACCCGCGTCAAGATCGCCAGTGCAGCCCACCTCGCGGCCCTGGCGGTCTTCGCGGTCGGCCTGTTCGTGTCCTGGTCCAACCCCGAACCGACGATCGAACAGATGGCCGGAGCGTACGCAGCGATCATTGTGGGACTCGTGCTCTACAACTTCGGTCAGGTCTTTCTGCGTCGGTTCGGCCCCCGCTTTCGGGCCGATGGCGTGCTCTCGCGGACGCTCAAGGGGCTCGACCGGCGGCACACGTTGCTCGTGTTCCCGTCTACGAAGCTTCCCGACTACATCCTCATCGGTCCGGCCGGCATCCAGGTAATCGTCGCGCGGCCACACGAGGGCGCCATCACCTGCCGGGCCAACCAGTGGCACCGTGATCCCGGCAAGGGTTTCAAACGAATCGCCGGCCTGTTCGGCGGGAGCCCGTTCGGTAACCCGAGCGACGACGTCAGCAAGGGTATCGCGCGGATCCGTCAGTGTCTCGAACAGCGAGGGATGCCCGAGAGCCAGCAACCGCCCATCGACGGGATCATCGTCTTCACGAATCCCGCGGCGAAGCTGCGCATCGATGGGTGCTCGTACCCGGTGACCGGTCTCAAGGGTCTGCGAAACAACGTCCGTGGCGGAAAGGGCTCGCGCGAGCGGGCGCTCGACGAGCGATCCGCCGAACGGGTGGTGCAGGCGCTCACCGGATGAATCGTGGCGCTGCTCGCAACCGAGGGGCCGGTCGCGGGTGGAGGAGCTTCTCCGCGCTGCTGATCTCGCTCGCGCTGCTTGCGGGCTGCATCGGCAATCCGTCACCGCCAGGACGGTCGGCGCCAGGGAGTAGCCACACCTCGCCGCCGCCTCAGTCGTCAGCCCCGGTGGCCGCGTCGGTCGGCCCGGATCGTGCTGCCGAGCCCGAGGGCAGCGAGCTCGTGCCGGGCCAGGTGGTGGTCCTGGTTCGCGAGAACGAGCGACTGGACGAGGTGCTGGACGACCTGATCGGCGGTGACGTGCGCCTGGTCGACACGATCCCGGAGCTGCGTGCCGCCGTCCTCGGCGTTTCTGACGGTCAAGAGACCGCGTGGATCGCATCGCTCGGACGAGACCCGCGTGTACTCGTCGCCGAGCGCAACGCCCTGCTCCGGGTCCTGACCGTGCCAGACGACCCGATCTACAAGGAGTTCCAGTGGGGCCTGCGCAAGATCGGCATGGAGTCCGTCTGGGACGTCACGACCGGCGACCCGAACGTCGTGGTGGCCGTGCTGGATACCGGCGTGGACGAGGCCCACCCGGATCTGGAGCCGAACGTGCTGCCCGGGTTCGACTACGTCAACGACGATCCTGACGCCTGGGACGACTCGTCGCACGGCACCCACGTGGCCGGGGTGATCGCCGCCCTCGGCGACAACGGCGAGGGCACAGCCGGGATGGCCTGGCGCTCCAAGATCTTGCCGGTCAAAGTGCTGGACTCGAAAGGCCTTGGACCAGACGCGGCCGTATCGAAGGGCATCATATACGCGGTCGAGAACAAAGCAAAGGTCATCAACCTGTCGTCCGGCACCCAGTACCAGTCCCGGCTGCTCGACGAGGCCGTTCGCTATGCCGAGCGCCGCGGCGTTCTCGTGGTGGCCGCCGCTGGCAACACCGGCGACAAGGGCAACGAGGTGATCTACCCGGCGGCGTACCCGTCCGTGATGGCGGTCGGGGCCACGGACGAGAAGGACGCGGCGCCGCCGTTCTCTCAGCGCCAGCCGTACGTCAGCATCGCGGCGCCGGGCGTGGACGTGCCCGGACCGGCCTGGCGCGACGCTGGCAACGGCCCGTACATCCTGCACACGGGCACGTCGGCAGCGGCGCCACACGTCTCGGGACTCGCCGCGCTGCTGTTGTCGATAAAGTCCGATCTCTCGCCCGGCCAGGTCCGAGAGATCATCACCAGCTCGGCCGATCCGGTCAATCCGCGTTCCGGCGCCAGTTTCCTGGGCGCCGGCCGTATCAACGCGTTCAAGGCCGTCAGCACCCTACGGCCGATCCCCGTGCCAACCCGGCCAGCAATCCGGCCCACGGCCACGCCGGAGCGAGGCCCCGGCACTCCAGTCATCCCACTGGCGCCTCGCATCGTGTTGCCGTCGATCCGGCCGCTGCCACAGCCGGGCCCGCTCCCCGCCGAGCCGATCTCCTGGTACTTCGCGGACGGGAACACGACCGCGGGGTACCAGACCTGGATCGTGCTCCAGAACCCCCTGTCGGAGCCAGCATTCGCGCGGGTGACGTTCATGACTCAGGACGGCCCGGTCGCCAGACAGTCGGTGATGATCCCGCCGAACAGCCGTCGGAGCGTCCACGTCAACGAATTCGTGCCAAACGCGCTCGTGGCGACCCGTGTCGAGGCCGAAACTCCGGTCTTCGCAGAGCGCACGGTCTACTTCGGGCACGATGCGACCGGCGGGATTGGCACGCGCTCCGGTGCCCGCTCGTGGTACCTGGCCGAGGGCTCCACCCAGCCGCCGTTCGACACCTGGATCCTGTTGCTCAATCCGAACGACGAGGAGACGTCGGCGCACCTCACGTTTATGCTGGAGAACGGCGGCACCGTCGAGGTCGATCAGCCGCTCGCACCGATGAGCAGGGTGAGCATCGACACGAATGACGTCGTCAGGTCGGCCGGCTTCGCCACCGAGGTGCGGTCAGAGCTGCCGATCGTGGTCGAACGCGCGATGTACTTTGGCGGCGGGGGCGGCCACGGCACGATCGGCGTCAAGACCCCGGGCAAGACCTGGTTCCTGGCGGAGGGTGACAGCCGGCCCGGCTTCGACACCTGGATCCTCCTCCAGAACCCGAATCAGGACGCCGTGGCGAACGTCGCCGTGACGTTCATCAAGGACGACGGCACGACCCAGGTCGCCTACTACGCGCTCGATCCGCGCGCGCGCCTGAGCCTGTTCGCCGACATGCTCGTGCCAGACACGACGTTCGGCGCACGAATCGACTCAGACCAGCCGATTATCGTGGAGCGATCGATCTACGTCGCAGACGGCGCCGGCGGGCACGCCTCGGCGGCGATGCAGATCCCAGAGACGGAGTGGTACCTCCCAGAGGGGAGCACGCGCTCGCCGTACCGCGAGGTGCTGGCGATCCTCAATCCAAACGCCGAGACGACCCAGGTGGACCTCACCTTCACCCGAGCAGATGGTCAGCCGGCCGTGACCCAGAGCTTCGTGCTCCAGGCGACCAGCCGCCTCACGGTGGAGGCGAACAAGTACGTCGCCGACGCCGAGATCTCGACGCGGGTGACAGCCTCGAACCCGGTCGTCGTCGAGCGCTCGATGTACTGGGACCGCGGCGCAACGAGCTCTCCAGGCCTCACCCGGTAGGTGCTGGGTGTTGGGTTCTAGGTTCTGGGGGTGATGCGTTCTCCCAGAACCCAGCACCCAGCACCTTACGTCTGGCACGGGTATTGCCGAGATATTCACCTGACTTCGACCTTGAAGGCACCGTCGCCAAGGCGGCCATTGGCGGCGTTCGGGTCGGCGGACACCAGCTTGGAGAGCAGAGCGATGGCTTCCTTTTTCAACGTGCACTGCATGCTCTGCGGCCGCCATTCCGGGCAGGTTCGGGATGGCACCTTCCGTCGCCTGCCGGGCGCCCCGCCGCTCGCGGTTCGTGCCGGGAAGTCTCGGTGTGGGTACTGTGGCGGCAGCCTCTACCTGGAAGCCGAGGACTCGCCGTTCGGGCGCGACCTCGGCAGTTACGCCAGGGTCGCGTCTTCGGTTCGGGCGTCCTAGCACCAGTTGTGTCTCGCCCGCGCTGGCAGGCGGTCGGGCGGTGGACGAAGAGACCGGGGCGAGGCCGACCTGACGTATCGCTGCCGCCAGCGCCACATGATTCGTAGTACCCTACGTACATGACGCAGCGAGACGACCTCGAAGAGCAAGCGCGGCAGCACGCCGACGTGCTGCTCGACTACCTGGTGCAGCGCTCCGAGAGCGTTGACTACCGCGCTGGCACCTATCTGCTGGCAGCGCTCGCGGCTGAGCTGGGTGGCATCGTGCAGCGCCGGTGCTGGGATCTCGCCCGCACCGGCGATCCGGCCTGGGAGATGGCGGGCAGCGAGGCTGAAACGCTGATCAATGCAGCCTGGCGGTGCATGGCGAGCATCGCCGGGCTCAGCGAGCAGGAAGACCGACGCACTCAGGAGCGCCGAGAGCGCGACGAGCGTCGACGTCCCGAGACGGACCGAAGCGAGTAGCTCCCACCAGAAGCCGTCCCTCCTGCCCTCGCGGCGCCGTTCTCAGGGGTGTGACCACGAATGAGGTACGCGCCATGCCTTCCCCACTCACGGATATCACCCTGCAAGCGCCGCTGGGGCCGGTAATCGCCGAAGGACGGGTCCTGGACGCCGTCGCTGGGCGCGACCTCCGTGGCACTCTGGACGACATCGCGGAGACGCTCGGCATCACCCACGGCGATCTGCGCTCGGCGATCGACGAGCTCGTCAAGATCGGCTGGGTCAGCCTCGAGCTGGCCACCGAGAGCCTGATCCTGAGCCTGCCGGAAGACGCCCGCGTCGCAAGCTGAGCCCTCGGCTTCCGATCGGTCGCAACTCCGAGCGTGGCCTTGCTAGCGGGGCACCGGCGCCGGGCTGGCCGGCGGTGAATCCGGGATCACCAGCCGCTCGCCGATTCTCAGGATGCGGTTCCGGTCGGCGAAGCCATTCGCCTGGACGATCGAGTCAACGGTGACGCCATACCGCTGTGCGATACGGTTCAGCGTGTCACCACCTTCGACCGTATGCGTGCGCTGCTGCGGCGCCAATGCCGGCGACGGCGACGGCGACGGCGACGGGAACGGCGGCGGACTCGAAACCGGACCCGGATTCGGCAACAGCGTCGGGCTGGCGGCCGGTGCCGGCGTCGCCGTCACGGTCGCTCCGGATGTCCCCAGCGCCCAGCTCACGGCGAAGAACAACGCGATCACGCCGACAATCAGTACGGCGCCGAGGATCAGCGTGTAGGTGCCGCGCCCCGCGCGGTCATTGCGCCCACGCCCGCCACGGGGCGGACGGCCAGGCGCCGTCGTTCTCGCCGTGCCCAATGGCACGGCCTGGATCCGATGGGGACCGCGTCGGACGGCTCGGCGCTCAGCGGTGGCCGCGCGACCGCCCGGACCCGGTCCGGCAAAGCGCTCGCGCTGACGGTCAAACCATTCACGCAGTTGATCGACGAGATCTCCGCCGGTCGCGCTGAATGGCGGCACCCACCCCTCCCCGGCCGAGACACTGATCCCCGGCCGTCAGACGAGCCGGAGCGTGGCGGATTATACGCCACAGCTTCACGGAAGGTACGGTTCAACGGACCGGGTTTTGTGCGATCTCTGTGCGGGCGGGCGCGCCAACGGCCCTATTCGGCCGCCGGTCTCCGCGGCGATCGGCGCCGCACCCGTCTACGGCATGTGGATCGAGTAACCACCGTCAACCGGGATGGCGGTTCCGGTCACGTAGTCGCTGGCTGGGGACGCCAGGAACACGGCAACACCGGCGAGGTCGTCCGGCCGCCCCCAGCGCCCGGCCGGGGTCCTGTACACCACCCGGGCCTCCAGCTCCGGATTGAAGCGGCGAGCGCCAGCAGTCAGGTTCGTATCGATCCAGCCAGGCAGAATCGAGTTGACCTGAATATTGTCCTCAGCCCACGCCGTGGCCAGCGTCCGGCTCAGCTGGACCACGCCGCCCTTCGAGGCGGCGTAGGCTGGCGCGTACGGCAATCCGAACAGGCTGGCCATCGAGCCGATGTTGACGATCTTGCCGCCACCCGCTGCTTTCATCGGCCAGTACGCCGCCTGGCAGGCGAGGAAGACGGAGGTCAGGTTGGTGTTGATGACCTGCATGAATTCGTCGAGCGTGTACTCTTCCGGCCGCTTGCGAATGCCGATACCGGCGTTGTTGACCAGGATGTTCAGGCCGCCGAGCCGGTCGACGGTCTCACTCACCAGACGTTTGATCTGGTCCGGGTCGTCCACGTCGCAGGCGATGGCGATCGCCGCGCCGTCGCGCTTGGCGTTCAGCTCGTCGACGGCAGCCGCCGACTTCTCGGCGTTGCGCCCGGAGATAACGACCGTCGCGCCGGCCTCCACCAGCCCGTGCGCCATGCCGAGGCCGATGCCGCCGTTGCCGCCGGTGATGATGGCCACACGTCCCGTCAGATCGAACAGTCCACCCATTGAACATCCCCCATTCACATGGCATTGCAAAACCGGGTGCGACAGTCATACCGCGAGCAGCTCGCGGACGGCTCTTACCAGCTCGCGCGGCTTTGACGCGTGGACGGCGTGTCGTGCCCCTGGAATGGTCAGTATTCGACCGTTCTGGAGGATCGAGGCAACGTGGTCGGCAGCCTCCGGGCCAAGCGCCGCGTCGAGACTCGGGTCGGCTGCAACCACCAGCGTCTCGACGCTGATGTTTCGGAGCGCGGCGACAGCGGCCGGGAATCCCGGCTCACCCCGCAGCACCGCTGCGAACGCCCCGTCCGCCGCCGATCGGTAGAGCGACGCAAGCGCCTTCGCGTACAACTCGCCCATGCCAGGCTCGCGCCGCATCAGTTCGGCTTCGAGTGCGCCGGGACCCGCGTGACGCAGCTTCTCGACGATGGCGATGTGGTCGCGTGGGCGCGTCGCGTCGAACGGCGGATCGATCAGGACCAGCTTCTCCATCAACTCGGGTCGCTCGGCTGCCAGGAGCGCCGCGACCACCGCGCCGAGCGAGTGCCCGATCACGGCGAGCGGGCGTGAAGGCTCGTGGGCGACCAGCGCGGCGATGTCGCCAACGTAGTCGCGCGGCAGGTAGCCCGCGGACGGCTTGTCGCTGTCTCCATGGCCGCGTAGGTCCGGTGCCACCAGCCGTGCGAAGCTGCCCATCAGCCGGCCGATGCCCTGCCAGACCTGACCCGAAACGCCGAGGCCGTGGAGCAGCACCAGCGACGGCCCGTCCGACGGGAGGGCGCGAACGGTGAGCGTCAGCCCGCCAACATCCTCCCGACGACGCGTCCAGGCAGCCATACCGAATGATTCTAGCCGGTCTCGTTCCGAGTCGCAGGCAGCGCCGTCGGCGAATGGCCTCAGGTGCCGGAGAGGCTCCGCGCGGGTGCCTCGGCAGGCTCCGCCCTTGGCCGCCTGATGCGTGCCAGGGCGGGCGTGAGCAGCGCGACGAGGCCGCCGGCGATCACGAGCAGAATCAGCGGGTCCTGTGGGAACCGGTACCGAAGCTCGCCGCCGACCAGCGCCGCCGAGCCGCCCACCAGTGCAAGTGTCGCCAGGGCCGGCAGCAGCAGCCAGCGCTGCCGCTCTCGAATCGCAATCACCACGATCCCCAACCCGAACAGGATCGGCACCAGCGCGCCGTAGCGGGCCGGATCGTAGAGTGAGAGCAGTGCCTGCGCACGAGGAGCGTCGAGGGAATAGATCGGCTGGCGGAGCGCGGCCCGTGCACGGCGCTCGAAGTCGGCGTCGGCGACGGGCAACCCCTCACGTCGAACGTTGATCGGCTCGCCGACCATGATCTCGGCGAACGCGTCGAGTGTGCTGCTCACGAAATAGCCCGGCTTGTTGCGGATCGCCTCGATCGCGAAGCTCTGCATCAACGGGTACGCGTCGGCGTCCGTGAGGCCGAGCTCGTCGCGGAACCGCTGCGCGACCGAGCCCGGCCGCTTGCGCGCGGCTTCCTCCTGCACGATCCGGCGCGCGGCGGCCCGCGTCTCAGCTTCGACCACGCCGGCCGGCGCATCCGGGAACGTAAAGCCGCCCGGGTCCATCTTGAGCGTCCGCGCCAGGAGAAAACGGCCACTCCCGGCAACGGCGAAGACGCCCTGGGTCTGGTGGTTGTACGCCATCCAGGGAACGATCAGGACCAGCGCAGCAAGCGCCAGCACCCCGACGGCGAGCAGCCGGCGCGACCAGGCCGCCGGCATCAGGAGCAGCAGCGTCCCGCCGACGATCGGCGCCAGGATCTGCCCTGACGGCCGACAGAGGACCAGCGCGCCGAACAGCAGTCCGGCCAGGCCGGCCCAGAGCAGACTGGCGTGCCTGGTGGCCAGGACCGTCGCGCTGAGCAGCGCCAGCAGCAGGATTGCGAACGGCACCTCGGTCATGACGTAGTGCTCGTAGAGCAGCAGCGGCCCGGAGATGCCGACCAGCGCCGCCGCGACGACCGACGCCAGCCGGGTGGTGACCAACCGGCCGAGCAGGTAGGTCAGCGCCACCAGCAGCGGCCCGAACACGAAATGCTGAACCGTCACCAGTTTCTGAAGATCCTCGCCGACGAACGAGACCACGGCCGCGATGAACAGCGGATAGGTCGGCGTGCGGCGCAGTCCAAGGTCGAAGCCGTCGCCGTAGACCAGATTGCGCCCGGGCACGTAGTAGCCTGCGCTGTCCGGGTTGAGGAACGGCGGCGCACTGGTGAAGAACGCCACACGCAGAACGATCGCGCCAGACACCAGCAGCACGAGCGGCATCATGTCAGCGCGAATGGAGTACCAGACGCTCGAGCGGCGCCTCACGAGGCCGGCCCCGCGGCCCGTGTGACCGACTGCTCGCCGCGCCAGAGCACGGAACGACGCACGGCGCCGGCGGCCAGGCCGACCACGGCCATCACTCCGCCGGCGGCGAGGACGTTGATCAGCGGATCGAGTGGGAAGCGATACCGCCACTCGATGCCGATCAACGCCGCGCCTGCCAGCAGCACGGCGAGCACCAGCAGGCCGATCAGCAGTGCCGGCCGCCGATCCGTTCGAATCCCCGTCAGCGCACCCACGACCGCCAGCACGGCCAGCAGCGGCGCGACCCGTGCCGGATCGTAGAGGGTGGCCAGCCGCTCGGCCGCGCCGAAGCCGCGCTCCTCGACGGCCGTCGGCTCCGGGAGCAGGTGCTGGACCCGCTCCTCCCAGGCGATGTTCCGCCAGGGCAGCCAATCTTGCCGCAGGCGGACGGGCCGCCCGACGAAGGTCGTGACGAACATCTCGGCCGTGCCGCGCAGGTAGTAGTCGGGCTGACGCAGGATCGCCTGGAGGGCGATCGAGCGCATCAACCGCTCCGCCTCAACTTCCGGCACGCCCAGCTCGTCGATCAGGCGCTGCCGCAGCTCGAACGCCGAACCATCTTCGGCCTCGTCACGGTAGATCCGTCGCGCGCGGGACACGGTCTGATCTGGGTCGCCCTCCGGCGGCGCGCGAAAGTCGAAGCGCTGCTCGTAGCGAATGGTGCGGACGGCCAGGCCCTCACCAGAGCCGCCCGCGATCGTGAAGGCGCCGTGGACGGCCTGGTTACGCGCCATCCACGGCACCGCGACCACCAGGAAGGTGGCCACCAGACCCACGATTCCGAAAAGCGCCGGCCGCCAGCGTGGCAGCAGGAACGGCAGGCCAGCAGCAAGAATCAGCAAGACCAGCTGGGCGATCGGGCGGGTCAACGCGGCGAGCCCGAGCAGCGCTCCCGCCAGCGCCAGGAGCCCCAATGAAGTACCACGCCTGCCCGCCCGCACGCCGCCGAGGTAGCTCAACACTCCGGCCGCCAGCAGCAGCGTGAACAGCGCCTCGCTCATCAGATAATGCTCGGTCACGACGATCGGCCCGCTGATCGCCGTCAGCAGGGCGGCGATCAGCCCGCCCGCAACTCCGAACAGCAGCCGGCCGATCCCGTATGTGAGCACGACCGTGACCACGCCGAGCAGGTGCTGCACCAGCATCAACAGGCGCAGGTCTTCGCCGAACAGGCCGAGCACGCCGCCGACGAACAGTGAATAGAGCGGCGGGCGCTTCAGGATCGGGTTGAACCCGCCGCCGTGGATCAGGTCGAAGCCCGGGAGCAGGTAGCTCAGGCTGTCGTTGACGACGAACGGCGGCGCGCGGAACGAGAACGCGAGGCGAACGAGCAACGCCAGCAGGAGCACGCCGGTCAGCGCGAGCAAGGCACCATGTATGCCGGCCAGGGCTCTCCACGACGCCGGGCTGCTCACCGCTGCCGGGCTGCCCACCGCCGACGAAGCGGCCTGCTCGCCCGGCGACCCCGGCTCGGGCCGCGCTAGCGGCCGGGCTGCGCTCACGGGCTGACCGCTACCAGATGCCGAGCTCGACCTTCGCCTCTTCGCTGGCCATCGTGCGGGGGTCCCAGCGCGGTGTCCAGACCAGATTGATGTCCACGTCCTTGATGGACGGGTACGTCGTGGTCAGAACGGCGTGGGCCTGCGTCTTGATGAGTGGGCCGAGCGGACAGGCCGGCGTCGTCAGCGTCATGTCGACGATCACCTTGTTCTCCTCGTCCACGGTGTTCACGCCGTACACCAGGCCCAGATCCACGATGCTGATGCCCAGCTCCGGATCGTAGACCGCTTTCAACGCCTGCATGATCTCGTGTTCGTTCGGCAGCGCGGCAGCCTGTGCCGTGCTCTCGTTGTCGGTCGCCATCTGGTCCTCCGCACACCGCGCGGCGCGGTGGTACTTCCTCGGATTGTACCAGGGAGTCGCGGGCCAGCCGGGCCGATTCGAGCCACGCACGGCGACCGCTCGCGTCGTCACGGTCGGCCTACAATCGCCTGCGACACTCCGAAAGGACCGATCGTCAGATGCCTTCCGCCAGCCCCGAGCCTCCAGATCAAACCCCGCGCGCCCTGGCCGGGCTGCGCGTCCTCGATCTCGCGACGTTCATCGCCGGCCCGTTCTGCGGCGGGATGTTGGCCGAGTACGGCGCCGACGTGATCAAGGTCGAGCAGCCGGGCAGCGGCGACTCGCTGCGGGAGCTCGGGCACAAGGCGAAAGGGCGGGCGCTGTTCTGGGCGCTGGAGGCGCGCGGAAGGCGCTCGATCACGCTGAACCTGCGCGAGCCTCGAGGGCAGGAACTGGCGCTCAAACTGATCGAGAAGAGCGACATCGTGATCGAAAACTTCCGGCCTGGCACGCTCGAACGGTGGAACCTCGGCTACGAGCAGATGCGAGCGACCAATCCCGGCGTGATCCTGGTCCGGGTGTCGGCGTACGGGCAGACCGGACCGTACGCCAGCCGCCCGGGGTTTGGGCGGATTGCGCAGGCGTTCGGCGGGCTCACCTATCTGGCCGGTCACCCGGACAGGCCGCCCGTCAATCCGGGCTCCGCAACCCTCGCCGACTACGCGGCCGGCCTGTTCTCGACGACCGCCGCGCTGGCTGCCCTCGAGTATCGCCGGCGGACCGGCGACGGACAGCAGATCGACGTCTCGCTCTACGAGTCGATCTTCCGCCTCTGCGACGTGCTCGCCCTGGAGTACGACGCGCTCGGCGAGGTCCGTGAGCGCAAGGGCTCGGACGCTCACGCGGCACCGCACAACCACTACCCGACGGCCGACGGCAGATGGATCGCCATCGCCTGCACCAACGACCGGATCTTCCGTCGACTGAACGCCGTGATGGGCGCGGCCGGCTTCGGCGACGACCAGTCGCTGGCGTCGATGGGCCAGCGCGCGAATCGGCGTGTCGAGGTCGATCAGCGCGTCTCGGCCTGGACCGGACAGCACACCCTGGCCGAGCTGCGCGAGCTGCTGGACGCGGCCGAGGTGCCGAACTCGCCGATCTCCAGCATCGCCGACATCGTCGAGGAGCCGCACGTCCAGTCGCGGGGCACCCTGATGATCGTCGACGATCCTGAGATCGGGCCGGTCATGATGCCGTCACCCGTGCCACGGATGTCGTTGACCCCGGCGACCGTGCAGCGCCCGGCGCCCCTTCTCGGCGAGCACAACGCCGAGGTCTACGCCGAACTCGGCCTCTCCGCATCGGACCTCGACGCCCTCCGCGCCGCCGGCATCATTTGAAGTCTACGGGCGATTTCGTCAGCGTTGATCCGATCGTGTGTTTCCTCGGTGCCCGACGACTCCGATTGTCACCCCGACGACTCCGGATGTCACCCCGACACTTCCGTTGTCACCCCGACACTTCCGTTGTCATCCCGACGCAGGAGGGATCTCACGCTGACGTGCACGAGACATCGAGATCCCTCCCTTCGCTCGCAAGCTCCCTCCGGTTCGGGATGACATACTGGGAGTCGCAAGCTCGCTCCGGTTCGGGATGGCATCGGAGAGTGGCAAGCTCGCGCATTCTAGACGGAGCCCGCCGAGTGGGCTCAGGATGACTGCGCGGGGGGATCGATCTGGCTGCAACGTGCTGTATCATTCCGTATGTACTTCGAGATCTGGGATGTCGAGACGTGGAACCTTCTCTACGACTTCGACACCGTCGAGGAAGCCCTCGATGCCGTCAACGAAGCTGCATCCGAGCTGGTGTGATACGCATGCACTTCGAGCTATGGGATCTTGAAACCCGCAACCTCCTGTACGACTTCGACACGCTGGACGAGGCGGTCGAGGCTGCCCGCGAGCTGACGGCCCTGAACCCGGGCATCTATCCGGAGCAGATGGCGCTCTGTCGCTTCGACGGGGACTCAAACTCGAAATGGCTCGCGCGCGGCGAAGATCTGCTTCGGCTATCCGATCAGCAGGCCACGACCTGAATCGAGTTGCTAGGGCTGGCTCGCGGGAGTTGCGAGCGTTATCGCGATGGCCGGACCTCTCTGACCACGACCGTGCGGCCGTCTGCTTCGAGCAGGCGACGCGCGGCTGCCGCTGCCCGGCTGTTATCGGCGATCACGTACGACGGGCGGCCAGGACCGGCTCCGCGGATCTGCTGGAGCGTCGAATCGTAGAGCGCAGCCGGCAGGCCGACCTGGCGCAGGAAGAAGACGAGCTGCGTCGAGCCCGTTGACTCGCCGCGCTGCACGGCCCCGTCAAGAGAGATCAGCACGACCTCGTTCGGCTCTCGCGGCCCGGCGACCGTCGACTTGATCCGCTGCGCGAGCGCCAGCGCGGGCACGCCCCCAACCTCGATGTAGTACCGGTACGAGCCGTTCGAGTAGAGATCGCCCGGGGCTCGTTCGCGTCCCTCGCCCGGCGCCTCAAACGATCGCAGGTTGGCCCCCTGCGACCACCGGACCACCAGATCGTCCACGAACGCCCGGTGGCGCTCCATTTCCGCCCAGGCCGAGATCGCCTGAGCGCCAACGAGCACCACGAGCAGGCCGGCCGCTCCGTAGCGCATGGCAGGTTGTCGGCGGGCCAGCAGCCACGCGGCACCAGCTGCCACACAGAGGTACAGCGGGATCACCGTGTAGATCATCCGCACTTCGGAGATAGACGTCCCGCTCGAAAACAGGGGACCGACGAACATCAGGCCCAGCAAAAAGAGCACCAGCCTGGCGCTCGCCGATCGCCGAATTCGGGCCACAAGCCCGATCAGCCCGACCAGGAAGAGGGGCAGTAGCGACGTCGGGACAAGATGATACCGAAAATCGACCAGCACGTCGGAGCTGTACTCGCCGAACCACTCGGGGGCCAGGTTCAGCAGCCGGACGACCGCCGTGAGCATCACGGGCACGTTTTCGAGCACGGACCAGAACTGGCTGGACGACTTGACGAACTCGCTCTGCTGGACGACCAACAGCTCGATCGGGGCGGTGAGATAACGTGCATTCCGAGCGTCGAGCAGCAGCGCCATGACGATCACTAGCAGCCCGAACGCGGGCACGGCGAGCAAAGGCTCCCATGCCACGGGCCGGCCGGCGTGCCGGTCCTGGACGGCGCGCCAGGCGACGTTCGCGGCCCAGTACGCCATCAGCGCGCCACCGTACGCCCGGCCCGGCCCGTGGTGGATCAGCAGGAACACGAACGCCAGAGCCAGCGACGGTACGGCCCAGAGCAGCGCTCGGCGATCGTGGCCTGCAAGCTCGAGGTTCTGATACCGCTCGATCACCAGCACCAGGAACAGGAGCGTGATCGTCGAGACGATCAACTGGTGCCAGAACAACAGGAACATCGGGTTGAGTGCGAGCGCCAGCGCGCCCACCTGCCCGGCCCAGAAACCGAACGCCCGGCTGGCGATCACGAAGAAGCCCAGCACCGAGACAGCGCCGGCGACCAGGGCTGGCAGCCGGTACGCTGCCAGGCTCCACCCAAGCCATTCGGCGGTGTAGTAGCCGAGATCGATGAGCGCGAACCGGCCCTTGTTGAAGTCGAACGTGAACCCGCCCGGCGTGATGTCGAGCGTCAGTGTCGGTCCCGGGCCCTGCATCATCGGGTAGGTGACGAAGCTCTCCCAGCGGCCGAAGACGATCGGGTAGTCGAGAACCGCGAGCCCGGCCGTCGTCAGCACGAGAACCAGCAAGCCGACTGCTCGCGCTACCCGCCGACCCGGTCGACGGTCTCGCGAGGCCCGACCGTCATCCACCAGATCCACGCCGGTCGCGCCCAGCGGCCCATGCGACGGTTGGATCGGATCGGCGAGGACGCTCACGGCGGCTCCGGCTCGGGGTCGATCGAGTGCGACGCTCGGTATACCACAGAAGCCGGCGCCAGTCGGACCCTGACTGGCGACGTGCAAACCTTCACGACCGGATGCGGCCCCGGCCGCCTACTGGCAGGCGGGCAAACGTGACCGCGTCAGGGCGTGCCAGGCACCGAGAGTGCACGCTCCACGGCGTCCAGCGTCGGCTCGATCTGGAACGTCCGGCCGCCGTCGCTCGGGAGCCAGCGCTGATCCTTCAATCCTGTGCCGCTCACCAGCGCGACGACCGTCTGGTCCGCCCCACTGAGCTTCCGGCGATCGGCGATGACACCGGCCACGGCAGCGGCACCGGCAGGCTCGGCCAGGATGCCGCTCGTGTGCGCGAGCGCGGCGATGGCAGCGCGGAGGTCGTCGTCGGACACGGCGAGCCAGGTGCCTCCCGTCCTCGCCACCGCGTCGAGCGCCTGCCGGCCGAAGTACGGGTCGCCGACGTCGATGCCATCGGCGAACGTCCGCGTCTGCACGGCCGTCCATTCGCTCCGGCCATCGGCGAACGCCTGCACCAGCGGGGCCGCACCGCGCGCCTGGACCCCGACGACGCGCGGGATCGTGTCAGCGGCGCCGCAGCGGACCAGCTCCTCGCAGCCGTGCACGAACGCCGCCAGCGTCACGCCGTCGCCGACCGGCAGGTAGACGAGGTCCGGCATCCGCCGGCCAAGCTGCTCCCAGACCTCGAAGGCGACGGTCTTCTTCGCCTGGAGCGCCAGCGGGTTCGACGCGGTGTTCCGGTTGTACCAGTCTAACTAGTTGACCTACCGTATACGACCGCTACCCAGGCTCCCTCACTCGGAGGAGGCCTTCGGTGTGTAAGGCCCATCATGTCCACCTCACCGTCGGCCAGACTGTCTCGGACTGGTGGCCCGCCACCCACTCCTTCGACCCGCCACGGTCGACGTCGTCGGCCGATCGGGCCAGATCCTGGTCTCGGTGCCCGACGGCTGCCAGTGCTGGACCTGCCCGAACAGCTCAGGAGGAAGGCCCCCAGAAGCTGACCCGTCTCGAACGCCAACTCGCCGAGGCGCTGTTCGACCTGCTGGCCCACCCCGAAGCGGGGCGCTGCCGCATGGACGGCTGCCGCCTCTGCCTGCCGATAGAGAATCGGATCCGAGAGGTCCTGACGACGGTCCAGCTGGCCGACGCCGTCGGCGACCGACCGCATCGCCCGCCCCAACCCGAACCGTCGCGTCCCGTCCAGCAGCCCGCCGAGCGCCGGCACCGCCGCTAGCAGGTGGCCGACCGCCACGCGCTGACGGCCACGCTCCAGTCGGTCGTCCGATAGAGTCCATCGGGTCGCGGTAGTCGGGGCCATGTCCCCACCCCGTCATCCGGCCGCGTCACCCTATCGCCGGCGCCACCAAGTCGGGGCGGAACAGCGTTAACAGGCCGAGGGCGACGAGCAGGCCGGCGACGCTCAGCGTGACGGGCCTGCCGTGCGGCAAGAGCTTCTCGGCGCAGACGATCAGCGTGATGAGCCCCATCCACGGGACACTCGCGAGGCCGACCAGGACCAGCAGGGCGAAGAGCGCCCAGCAACAGCCGACGCAGTAGACGCCGTGGTCCAGGCCCATCCGCCATGCACCCCCCAGCCCCGGCCGCCAGTGGTGGGCCAGGAACGAGAGCGGCGAGCGGCAATGGGCGAGGCAGTGCCGCTTCAGCGGGGTGAGCTGGTACAGCCCGGCGGCGATCATGGCCGTGGCCGCGACGCGCGGCCCGAGGTCGCGGACCTGGGGATACGCCCGCGCTATGGCCTCGCCGAGATCGCCCATGGCCCAGGCGACGGCGCCGAAGCCGACCCAGACCGCCAGGTAGCCGGCCACGAAGACCCAGGTCGGCACGAAGGCGTCGCCGCGCTCGCGCCTCGTGCGCGAGAGGGCGCCGAACACGAGGATCATCGGGGCGGCGGCCGGGAGCATCATCGCGGCCATCATGGCCGTCCACATCCCGAGATACGCGACCAGCCGCACGCCGGGATCCGGACGGGCGGCCTCGCCCATCGGCATCCCGCCCATGGTCGGCATCCCCGGCATCGGCCCCTGCCCTGTCCGCGAGGGCATGGTGGTGCCGTGCTCCATCGCGTCCATGCCCTGCATCTGGGCGAGCGTGACGACCCAGGCCACGACGGTCAGCACGGCGAGCATGGCGAGCACGATGAGCTGCTCGCGGTACAGGGGCGGCCTGCGGACCACTGCTCCTCCTCCATGCTCCATGGGACGCGCCGCGCGGCGCCTAGCGGGTGGTCCCGTCGCTGCTCCACTCCACCCTGGCGAGCTGGGCGTAGGTGTGCTCGTGCTCCATCTCCAGCTTCTCGCCCGCCGTCGTCCGCCAGCGGACGGAGTCGCCGACCTCGGCCACGCGGTACTCGAAGCCGTTCGGCAGGTCGATCCGCGCGCGGTGCTCCTCGCCCGTGATCGGGTTGCGGATCGGCTCGATCTGGCTCTCGGCGATGCCGGCGATGCGGATGCGGGCCTGGCGCCTCTCGCGATCGTGCTCTAGCTCGATCGGCGCCACCACCGTCTCCAGCGCGTTCGGCGCCATCGCCGAGAAGATCTCGAACACCGGGTGTCCCTGCGTCCCCGAGGTCAACGCCTCGATGGCGGCGCGTTGCTCCGGGGTGGCGCCTTCGTCCACGACCAGTCGCCGCCACCCGTTCCCCTCGTGGACCGGCCCATCCCAGTGGAAGATCTGGGCGTACCTCACGCCGTCCAGCTTGGTGTCCCCGAAGTACCCCGTCTCGATGTCCATCGCCGCCAACACCTCGCAGTAGCCGTCGGTCGGCAATGCGTTGAACTGGCACGGGCAGCCCCACGCGCAGTTGCAGCTGCCCACTTCCTCGCCGACGATCCGCCACTCGGTCTTGGTCGCGGGGTCCGTTGCAGCCACGGTCAGTTCCTCCCAAGGTTCGCTGGTCGCTCCGACGATTCGAGAATAATCTACAACGGACGCCGGACGGAAGTGAAGACCTGTTCCGGTCAGACGCCGACGTCGGTAGGCAGCTTAGCGACGGCCTGATGCCCCGGCGGCACGCATGACGTGGAGGCGTGGATGTCGTTCAGCCCGTCAAGGATGCGGGGCCGGAGGCCGGTGGCGACCCAGGTGCGGCGGCCGTAGACGGTTCGCCTGGGGCCGCGCTCGGCCGCGAGTACCCGCCGCGAGGCGTGGGTGCGGAGGACCGCCTCCACCTCCTCGGTCGGCTCGCCTAAGTGACCGCCGCCCGCCCCACCCGAACCGCAGCGTCCCGTCCAGCAGCCCGCCGAGCGCCTCACCATTGGGACCGGAGCCGGCCGATCACTGAATGACCTGGGTCGTCTCGGCGAGCCCGGACTGGGGGATCGCGAGGCCCAGCGACCGCGCGACCTGCAGGTTGACGACGAGCTCAAGGATGTCCATCTGTTCGACCGGTAGGTCGGCGGGGCGCGCGCCTCCGAGGATCTTGGCGATCAGATGCGCGCCGGCCCGCCCGGTCGCTGCTTGGTCCGGTCCGTAGGAGAAGAGCGCCCCCTGCTCCACGAACTCCTTGCGGTGGCTCGCGACCGGCATGCGCTTCTCCAGGCCATGGCGGATGATCGGGAGCGTCAAGTTCGTCTGGATGTTGCGCGAGGCCGGGAACACGCCGTCCGCGTCGCCCGGCTGGAGGTCAGCGAAGACCTGGCCCAAACTCTCCTCGCCGGTGACCTCGCGCTCCACCAGCTCGACACCGAGCGTCGCTGCGGCCTTCCTCACCGCCGGCAGGACACGCGGCGTGACCGGATCGCTCGGATCGAGCAGGACGAGCAAGCGCCGGAGCGACGGGACCAGCACCTTGAAGTACTCGATCCGCTTGTCCGGTAGGTCCGGCTGGCCGACGAAGCCCGTGAGGTTGCCACCGGGTCGGGCGAGGCTCTCGACCCAGCCGTTCGCCACTGGATCGTCGACGTGCAGGAAGACGACTGGGATCTCAGAGGTCGCGTCCCGGACCGCGCGCATCGTCTGATTCTCGAAGGCGACGATCAGGTCGACGCGGCTGCCGACGAACTCGCGAGCGACCGCCTGGGCGGCCGTTTCGTTCGGCAGGTTGCGCCAGTCCAGCTCCAGGTTCTTGCCCTCCTCGTAGCCCAGGCCGGCCAGCTCCTCGCGGAGCGGATCGAGCGACGCCGGGACGTGGTCGATGCCGACGTGGAAGAGGCCCAGCCGCCACGCCTTTCCAGCCGGCTTGGCCGGCGTCCCCGCGAAGCCGCAAGCCGCCACGACGCCGAGGCCGGCCAGGGCGAGACCGCCCTTGACGAGGGAGCGGCGCTTCACGTGCATGGGATGTCTCCGAGCTTCGACGACCGACGACCTCACAGGGTAGCCCGGCCGGGATAGAGCCGGGGGCCGCGCCCGGGCGGACGCCGCCCCCGGTCGGGTCATCGTGCTGTCGCGACCAACCCCTCGCCGGTGGCGGCGATGAGGTCGTCGATCGTGCCGGGGAAGTACGCCACGTTGTGGAAGGCGTTCTTCGCCAGCTCGGCGGTCACGGCCCGGGCCTGGGTGGCGTCCGTGCCGAAGACGACGATCCGGGTGTTGTGGTCCTCCATCGGGAGTCGGCCATCGTCCTTGGCCTTCGCGACCTCGCCCAGCGGCACGTTGCGAGCCAGGGCGAGGCTGCCGAGGCCGAACTCCTCCGTGCTGCGGGCGTCGATGAAGGCGGCCGTCCGATCCCCCTCGCGGACGTACCGCACGCCGTCCGCCTCGATCTCCATGACGCCGACCAGCGCCCGCCAGGTGGGGGCGCCGAGCTGATAGCGGCGCACGTTCGAGTAGCCGGCTTCGAGCAGCTCCTCGGCCAGCCGCTTGCTCTTCCCACAGAACGGCCCATTGCAGTAGAGCACGATTGGCGTGCCCTTGTCCGCCACCAGGCGCCCGATCTCGGCGACGTCCGAGACGTACAGCGACATCGGGACACCGGGCTTCGGGGCGACGTTGAGCGCGCCCGGGATGTGGCTGGTGGCGAACTCCATGTGCGGGCGGCTGTCGAAGACAACGGCGCTCCCGTCGGCGAGGACCTGGCGCAGCTCCTCGGTACTCACCTCAGCGGTCTTCTGGCCCGCCTCCTGGAGCGTCCCCTGGAAGACGCTCGGCCCGGTGGCCGCGCCCTGGGCGCCGCTCGACGAGACAGTGGTCAGCCCGAGCACCGTGCAGAGCGCCACGGCGACGCCGAAGGTCTGGAGCCGGTTCATGTCGGCCTCCCGAACGTGATGCCGCAAGGATAGGGCCGACCCGAGCCGTCCGCTGTGACGAGGGTCACACGATCGGCCCGCGCCGGCGCGCCGTGCTGATCCACGGGCGGCAGAAGTCGCGGAGCCTACGGGCTGTCGTGACGGTCTCCGGCAAGCTTGATCGGACCACGTTGAAGCGCGTCTCGACCACGGTCGAGTCGAGGCCGGCCTGGCACTCGGCCGCCTGGCACTCGCGCGAGCCGCTCGATCTCGCCGCGCTCGGTGGTCGGCCCGCCCGCGTGCGGCCCATCCACGAGCTGGTAGCGGAACAGGTCCGGCATGGCGCCCCTTCCGCCGAATGGGCTCCTCACCTCATGATCGGCCGTGGGCTCAGCGGCGGCAGTGATCCCGGTCACGGCAGCGCGCGGGTGCACCCGTCCTCGGATCGGCCCGACGGTACGGTCGGGGTCGGGGCGGCGAAATGCCGAGATTCGTCCGGGCGGGCCTACGCAGGCGGCTGCTCGTCGAGGGCGTAGGCGACGGCCTGCTCCAGGGTCATCGCCCGGCCCTCGGCCCAGGCGGCCGCGAACTCAAGGTCGCCTAGCGCAGCCCGCGCCGCTGCCAACTCCCGCCGGTGCTCGGCACGCGTGGAAGGGGAGGCCGTCGTGCCGATCGCCCCGCGCAGTGCCTGTGCCGCACTGAACAGCCGCGCCGACCGCGCAGGCCGCCCCATCGCTCCAGCCACCTGCGCCAACCTCTCGAAACTTTCGACGATCCGCCAACGAGCCCCAAGATCCCGAAAGACCATCAGACCCTCGCGGTGTAACGCCGCCGCTCGATCGTAGTCCCGCTGTGCGTAAGCCACACGCCCCAGGCTGTCGAGCGCTCTGGCAATTCCGTCCCGGTCGTCGACCTGTCGCGCCATCGTCAGGCACTCTTCGAGCAGCGCCGTTGCCCGCTGCTGGTCGCCTAGGTCGCTGGCCAGGACGCCAAGGTCGCAAAGCCTGAAGGCGATGCCCCAGGTATCGCCCACTGCTCGCAGCAAGGTGAGGCTCTCCTCCGCCAACGCCACTGCCCGCTCACGATCACCCTGCCGCTGCGCCAAGTTGCCCCGGAGCCCCAGCGCCATCCCGATGCCCCAGGTGTCGCCCAGTTCTCGCCACAGTGTCAAACTCTCGTCGACGAGCGCCACGGCCCGCTCGTCTTCACCCCGCCACCCCACCACCGTCGCCAGGTTGTGGAGCGCGTTGGCAGTGCCCCGGCGATCACCGAGCGACTGGAAGATCGCCAGGCTTTCCTCGAAGAGGGCCAGCGCGACATGCTCGTCACCTTGCGCCCGTGCGAGAACCCCCGCCGCGCTGAGTGCTCTGGCGCGTGCTGTGCTGCGCACCTGAGCCCCTCGCTCTAGGGCTCGACGCAGCAAGGCACGCCCTTCACTCAGGTGGCCACGTCGCCACCAGAACCGGTACAGCGCCCGCGCCAACCGTAGCTCTGCGTCGCCCGGATCCGCGTGACTCCAGGTCAGCGCCGCGCGCAGGTTGTCGTGCTCGGCTTCGAGCCGCGCGAACCACTCGCCCTGCTCAGGACCGGCCATCTTCGGCCAGGCCGCCTCCGCGAGCGCGAGGAACCAGTCCCTGTGACGCCGTCGAAGGATACTCGTCTCGCCGCTCTCATCCAGCCGTTCGAGCGCGTACTCGCGGATCGTCTCCAGCATCGTGAACCTGGGATCGCCCAGAGCCACATCGTCCTGCTGCTGGACCAGGCTCTTCGAGGCCAGCGACTCCAGACCGTCGAGCACATCGACCCCAAGATCACCTTCGGCGTCGCAGACGGCCTCCACAGCCTCCAGCGTGAACCCGCCGACGAAGGCACCGAGTCGCCGGAACAGCCGCTGCTCGTCGGAGGCGAGGAGGTCGTAGCTCCAGGCGATCGCGTTCCCGAGCGTCTGTTGCCGAGCCGGAAGGTCACGCGCCCCGCTGGTCAGGAGCGGAAGTCGTCGCTCAAGTCGCTGCGCGATGGCCTCCGGCGCGAGCAGGCGGACGCGCGCCGCCGCAAGCTCGATCGCTAGTGGCAGGCCGTCCAGGCGGGCGCAGACCTCGGCCACGGCCGGGGCGTTCTCGTCGGTCAGCGCGAAGTCGGCCCGGATCGCCCGCGCTCGCTGGACGAAGAGCGCGACGGCAGGCGAGTGGGAGACACCTTCCGCCGTCGTTGCCCGACGAGCGTCCGGGAGCGCCAGCGGCGGCACGGCGAACTCCTGCTCGCCGCGTAGGCGGAGCGGCTCGCGACTCGTGGCCAGCACCGCGAGGCCGGGACAGGCCGCCAGCAGGTCGGCCACGACGGAGGCAGCGGGCAAGATCTGCTCGAAGTTGTCGAGCAGCAGCAAGACGGACCGAGCCCGCAGATACTCCTTCACCGCGTCGATGATCGGACGGCCGCTGACGTCCCGCACGCCCAGCACCTGCGCGACGGCCGAGGCCACGAGCGCCGGGTCCGAGATCGGCACCAACTCGACCAGGAACACGCCGTGCTCGAAGTCGTCCAAGAGTTCGGCGGCGATCTGGAGGCCCAGGCGCGTTTTCCCCGTCCCGCCCGGCCCCGTGAGGGTCACGAGCCGCGCGCCGTCCTCGAACAGCCCGCGAACCTCGGCCAGCTCGCGCTCGCGCCCGAGCAGGGCGGTCGGGTGGGTCGGGAGGTTGTGCGGGCGCGCGTCGAGCGAGGCCAGGGGCGGGAAGTCGGACGGCAGGTCGGGCGCGACAATCTGGCTGACGCGCTCTGCCTGCGTCAGGTCCCTGAGGCGGTGCTGGCCGAGATCCAGCAGGCTCACGCCGGCCGGCAGGCCGTCGCGGACGAGTGCGGTGGTTGCCTCGGACAGCAGGATCTGGCCGCCGTGCCCAATGCTCATCAGGCGAGCCACGCGATTCATGGCGGTGCCGTAGTAGTCGCCGTCCCGCTCCTCGGCCGCGCCCGTGTGGAGCGCCATCCGCACCCGCAACGGCCCGACCTCGCCCCACGGCTCGGCCGCCAGTCGGCGCTGGGCGGCCAGGGCCGCAGCGAGGGCGTCCGGGGCGCGGCTGAAGGCGGCGTGGACGCCGTCGCCCGTGGTCTTCACGACGTGGCCATCGTGCTCGACGATCTCGGCTCTCATGACCGCGTCGTGACGGGCCAGCGCGGCCCGCATGGCGTCGGGATGGCCCTCCCAGCGGGCGGTGCTGCCCTCGATGTCGGTGAACAGGAAGGTGACCGTCCCGCTCGGCAGTTGGGTCATGCGTTCGACTCCGCGACGAGGGCGCAGGAAGCGGTCCGCCAACGCGCATCGTTCCTAGCGTAGCTGTACCCCCGACGCTCGTCAACGAGACCTCGTCAGGGCCAATGCCTTGCACCCCGACACCGAGCACGACAGCGCTACACTGCTGGTGCCGTTGGGGCAGCGCCAGCCAAGCCCCTCAGAGGACTGAATCCGGAATGTGACATTGTCAAGGCAGATACCGCCCGTTTACGCAGCCCCGGCGGATTCCGCGTGGTCGTGTCATGGCTCCACCGAACAGGGCACCCCAGCGTCTCTATCGACCTCAGGGCACTCCAGCGCCTCCACGAATGACGGGGCGGTTCAGTCTTCTACAGGGTGAGCCGGCGCGTCGGGTGGCCGCCTCCCGATTCGGATTCCATTGCGCTCGCACAGATACAACAGCATGCGCACGCTCAGCGTGGTGAGGAGGAAGGTGATCACCAGGCCCAGGGCCATGTCGACAACGGTGGCGTAGCTGATGCTGCCGGGGACGAGCATCGAGCGGATGCCCCACACGCCGAGGACGAGGCCGCCGGCGCCCATGACGAGATCGGGCACAGAACGCATGAATGCCGCGTAGCCGCTGGCCATCGCGATCAGGAGAACCAACATCACCGCCATGATCTGCAGCCACCGCGAGCGCTGCAGCCTCAGCACGTGGATGGACAGGTACTGATCCTGTAACCGGCCGGGGACAATCTGCTGCGGATCGGTGACGGTGCTCGCAGCATCGACGCGGACCGGCGCCGCCATCTGGAAGCGGGGCACGTCCGCGCGCACTACGGCGACGAGATGGCCCTCCGCCTGGGCGAGTGGCAGCGGTTGTACGGTGCCTACCGCGTCGGTCCCGTCCAGCCTGAGCGCCAGCCACAACTCGTGCACGTCGAACGGGTAGAGAAACGCCTCGCCACTCAGCGGGAACTCGATGGTCTGGCGAACGTCGGTCTCGCCCGGCTGGAGGGTCACCGTCGCGGATTCCGGGACGCCCCTGGTCTTCGGATACCCTGGCTGGAGCCCGAGCAGCGACATCCGTTCAAGCTCCGGACAGCCCGCTTCGCAGCCGCGGTGAACCGACACACGCAGGGTGACCACACCCCGAACCTCGTCGGCCTGGGCGATCTGTATCTGGACGGCGGTCTGCCCGGGGGTCATGCTGCCAGGGCTTGCCGAGAGCGAATAGCTGTCGAGCGCTGGCCCCTTCCGGACCGCGTCCCAGAGGCTCGGGAGCCAGACCAGCAGCAAGATCAAACTGGCAAGCAGCAGGAGTGACACGACGATGAGTGCCAGCCGAGCGCTCCAGGGCACCGGGGGGTTCACTTACTGTGAACCGAGACGTCGCTGCGAGGCGAGGAATCCCGCTGCGAGCGCCAAGTGGAACAGGCCGGCGCTCCAGGCTCCCAGACCGGCAGCCTGCCCGGTTATCGCGAACAGTACGAGGAGGGCTCCTGCACCGGCGTTGTAGAGGGTGATCGCTCGGACAGTGACCGCTCGGGCTTCGCCTCCCGAGTCGCCCCGCGCGCCCCAGCACGCGACACCGAGCGCCAGCAACGCCACTCCCGCCACCCGTCCCATCATCATCCCCACACCGTCCGGCCGACCACCGAACAGTAGCTGCATCGTGGCGTCGGGCATGAGAATGAGCCCCAGGCCGGCCAGGGTCTCAATCACGGCGGCGATCGCCAGGAGCATTCGCTGCATCCGCATCTTCCGAGTCTCGGCCACGTCCGCACCGCTCACGAGCATGGCGGCATCCTCTCCTACAGTTGAGCTGTCTTACCTGTCCGCCAGATCGTTAGTCCCGATGAGCACATCTTTGGACCTGGGATTCAGGCGGACGGCGCCAACGAGCTCGGCTCGGTCCGTTCCTCTTGCTCCTCGGCGCGCTCCTCCTTCATCTCGCGCCCCAGGAAGAAGTTCAGGAGGGTTCGGATCGCCGCGATCGCGGCCAGCTTGCCGATCTCCTCCCAACTCGGGTCGACCGCCGTTGCCAGGATGTCGGCCGCGAGCTGAAACTCGAGCCCCAGGGCAAGGTATCGGGCAAGCAGTAGCCGAACCCCGGCGTAGGCCGCGGGTCCGTCTCGCCTCCTCCGAACGAGCGCCAGCATGGCTGCGCAACAGCCAACCCCGACCACGACTGCTTGAGCCACAGGACAGCCTGCGTCGCCACGACTTCAACGTGCTCCACGGTCTCGCCTCCACGCGTGGCGATGATGAGACCCGCCACGGATCACCTTGCGCCTGCAGCCGGGCAAACCCGTCACTACGACTCTGTCAACCCAACCATCGCGCTGCGTCGGACTCGGCGGCATGCGTTGCGCTTCGGCAACCTGGAGCCCTCACGGAAAACTCGGACGTTGAGGGAGTGAAATCCTCACCTGCCGCCTCCTTCGTCTGGCTCTGGGAGCGGGAGAGACGGGGCTCTGTCTCCGTCCGGGAAAGGCACTGGAGGTGCGGCGGCGTCCACCAAGTCTGAGCGCTGCTTGGGCAGGCCACCCCAGGCGACCAGCTTCTCGAGGCGTCCGACCAAGAGCGGCTCCGCGTTGGTGATCCAGATGATCGACCCCTGCACCCGGCCCATGCCCTGATTCAGCCGATACGCTTGATCGAGGAGATCGTCCCCCTGGAGGTCACCAAACTCGTGGCTCCCGACGCTGAGCTTGATCAGCGTGCGGACCGCCACCTCCATGTCCTGGCACGCGAGCGCTCCGGCTCGATCAGCGCTCAGGACGGAGACGCGTCGGTACCAGGCGAACACCAGATCACGCAGCCAGGTGAACTGCGCCAGCAGTGACGGTAGCGCCTCGGCGTCGCCACCGAGCGGCACGATCATCAGGGTCTGTCCGTAGATGATCCGTCCGAGCTGCTGTCCCATCACGAAGCGCAGCTCATCCAGTTGCATGCTTTCGAGCATGGCGGAGTGGAATACGATGGTGTACGGCGCGAGAATGCCGTAGGCGTGGGCCTGAGCTCGTGAGTCGCGTATCACGAACACACGCGTTGGCGGCGCGTTGAACTGACGGCTGAGCTCGTCAAAGATCTCGTAGAGCTCTGGGTACTGGGTCGGGGTAACCTCCGCGCCGCGCAGGGTGTGCAGGGTCGATGCCTGGAACGCAAGGACTATCATCGCGAACCAGATCGCAAAGATCGCTTTCAGGATCAGCCAATCCTCGCGCCAGGCGCCCACGCCAAGCAGCAGAGCGAGGATCAGCAGGGAAAGCAGCAGCGCCACCCTCTCCAGGGGATGGCGATGCTCGCGCACGCGAGTTGGATCGAGGGCCGGCAGCGTGATCGGCAGCGTCAGACGCCAGCCGGGTCGATCTTCCCCGCCCTCCCGCACCTGCTGACTGGGCAACGTCTTGTTCATGATTCTCCCTCTCGCACGTCCGCACTGCGCGGTTCAGTAGTTCCGGAAGCGCAGCCCCTGGCCGGCCAGGGCATCGATGCGCGGCGTTGGGGCCATGCTGCCGTAGCAGCCGATATCCCCCAAACCGACGTTGTCACCCACGATGAAGACGACATTCGGCTTGTTGTTGCCAGCGCTCATGTCGCTGGTCCTCCCCTGCGCTTCTTCATTCGAATGCTTCCCCGTTCACCGCTGTGACAGTCCTCGAATCTGCGCGCCATCGGATGTCCGTCGGCCCGGTTCGCATCAGAAGCGCGGCGTCCGCTGGCCCACTCTACAAAGCACCCTCGAAGGGGACATGCCCCCAAATGGGGCAACCGTCGAAGTAGGGGGGTAGGTTCCCGAAAGGACATGGCTGTACCGTGCTCCATACGCACGGAGTGAGATCCTCGGTCGCCGGTCAGTCCGCACCTGGAGCTGATTGCTCCCTGCCCCGGCTTCTCATGACGAACAGCGTCGCCCTGATGGTGATGCCGCCGAGCAGGATCAGAATGACCATCGACAGCAAGAGGTCCACGGCAGTGGTGAAGGTGATACTGCCCGGGACCAGCACGGACCGCACGCCCCATACCCCGAGCACGAGGCTCCCAGAGCCCACGAACAGGTGCTGGATCGGCTGCATCTGTACCGAGTAGACGGCCGCCGCCCCAGAGAGGATGACGAGCAGCGTCGTCAGGTACATGAGATAGATTGGACGAAAGAACGTGAGCTGCTTCACAAAGACCAGGGCTGACGG